>Ga0209252_1001356_pt1 | contig 16250 bp, 15 predicted proteins | sample SaaInlV_135m_DNA_3_FD_184673 | JGI IMG/M metagenome (GOLD analysis project Ga0209252, IMG submission 184673) | Marine microbial communities from expanding oxygen minimum zones in the Saanich Inlet - Saanich Inlet SI074_LV_100m_DNA (SPAdes) (version 2) | ecosystem: Environmental > Aquatic >... | reverse complement strand
CGTTACATCATGCAAGCGTGGGCACCTCATTTGGCCCCAGGAGATGTTGAAACAAACTTAAAAAGTGCTGACTTAAATGGTGAAGATAAAATCTTAGATTTTAATATTAAAACTGATTCTCATCCTGAAGAGATCCATGACATGGTTGATTCTGTCAACTACAATGATCTTGTTGATAATATTGATATTGAACTCAAACAAGCTATTCAAGACTGGGAAAACGGAAAAAAATACGTATCAAGAAAACGTGCCTTGATGGCAATTACAAAATATTATGATGGTGGGGGACTTAAAGGGGCTTTAGCAAAAAGCTTTAGTGAAAAAAGAAGCCAGAATTTAGAAGATAAGCTTGATGATATTCGAAAAATTATTTCAGGAATAGGCGCTGAGTCAAAGTCGGCTTCAGCGGAATCTCTACGACAAAAGGTTGCATTTACCATTTCCCAACTAAGGAATAATGTCCAGGAACTAGAAGCTCGCCTTAACCCCGATTCTATAAAGTTGAAATAAAATTAAAATCGAGCTCCAGATATTTTTTTTCTAACTACATTTTTTGTATTTAAAAAATTTAATTAGAACTTCTTCAATTTTGGCTTATGCGGCTTATTGAAGCCATGCCTCCTAGCAAATCTTCTGTTTAAAACAATTTTTCTTAAGACAATAAGTCACTGTATTTTCTACCTATTCACAGTGTTAGCTTAATCCTAACAACCTAAATCCGTAAAAATCACCGAGGGGGTTTTTACTTGGGATAAGTTGGGACTAAAGAACGAGGGGTCTTTCCTGCAAGAGCATCCATAATATTATCAACTACTAGAAGTGCCATTTTATCGCGTGTTTCAAAACTAGCACTCCCGATATGAGGCAGTAAAATCAAATTAGGGAGTTCTGTCATCCCTTCAGTAATTTCAGGTTCGTCTTCATAAACATCTAAAGCCGCCCCGGCTATCCGACCTTCTTTTAGAGCTGCAACCAATGCATAGTCATCGACAACTTTTCCGCGAGCTGTATGAATTAAATAAGCTGTTTTTTTCATCATAGCAAGTTCATCGTTACTTATCATATATTCTGTTTCTTCTGTCAGAGGAACGTGAAGTGTCAAGAAATCAGATTCACGCAAAATATTTTCAAGAGTGGCATACTCAACATTTAGTTCTTTTTCTTCCCTTTCCGGCAAACGGCTCCTTTGGTGGTAAAAGGTTCGCATACTAAATCCGATAGACCTTCTTGCCACAGACCGACCTATCTCCCCAAGTCCTATAATGCCAAGATTTTTTTTGAATACATCTCCTCCAAGAAATAATTTAGCTCCCCAGCCCTGAAATTTTCCTTCTCTCGTATACCGGTCAGCTGAAACAATACGACGTGCAATTCCGAGAATCATTGCCCAAGTAAGATCTGCGGTTGTTTCATGAAGCACATTGGGAGTATTGGTAACCCATATACCCATTTTAGATGCATAGGTTACGTCTATATTATTAAAACCCGCACCATAGTTTGCAATTATCTTGAGTTTAGTTCCGCGATCGATAATGTCTTTATCAATTCTATCCGTTAAGTAGCTTATGACAGCATCACTATTCGATACCTTCTGCTTGAGTTCTTCTTTTGTTAGCGAAGTTCGACTTATTTTTAGATCATATTCGGGAGAAAGCTTATCCAGTGCAACTTGAGGAAAGATATTGGTCACTGTTACGATCGGTTTCATTCAACAAAGCCATTTATAGGTTTTTTTATTTTAAATTATTGATTTTAAAGGTATAATTTACACTTATGAAAATAATTTTTTTAGTTCCACCGGAAACCATCTCTATCGAATCTTCTGTGCCTAAAGCTCTGGAGGGTGGAAAAGGTTATTATCCAAAGCTGGGTCTAATGTATGTCGCTGCATGGTACGAACGCGCTACTGGAAATATACCTGTATTCATTGATTGTCCACCAGAGGGAATCAAGGAGGATGAACTACTCAAGCAAGTAAAAAAAATTCAACCCGATATGGTAGCGATGAGCATCATGACATTCAACCTCCTCGACGCACTCCACACATCAGAGTTGCTTAAACAAAGTCATCCTAATATCAAGGTTTGTCTTGGTGGACCTCATGTAAACATGTATCCAAAAGAAACCCTGGACCAACCCAACATAGACTATGTTGTATTTGGTGAAGGTGAGAAAATTTTCACAAAGCTTATCACCGTTCTTGAAGAAGATATATTAGACTTTAAGCACTTGCAAGCTATCAAAGGCTTAGGCTGGAAAAAAGACGGTCTATCAAATATAAATCAAGCAGAAACCGAACTGCTAGATCTTGATGAATTACCTTTTCCTGCACGTCATTTGGTTGATGTTACTAAATATAAGCATATTATAGGAGAAGGGAGACAGTTTTTTAGTATTCAAGCGACTAGAGGATGTCCGGCTGCTTGCACATTCTGCGATATTCGCCAAACAAAGTTCCGGTGCCGTTCTCCAGAAAGTGTCGTTGATGAAATAGAACAACTAGCAACCATGGGAGTGGACGATTTATTTTTCGTAGACGACACTATAACAATTAATAAAAAAAATCTTATTGATACCTGCAATCTAATTATCGAACGTGGAATAAAAATTAATTATAAAATTTCAGCTCGCGTAGATACTATAAACGAAGAAGTTCTCCAAGCTCTTAAAAAATCAGGGTGCTATCGTATCCACTTTGGAATTGAATCAGCGAGTCCTCGTCATCTAAAATATCTGCAAAAGGGACAAACACCTGAAAAGGTAGAACGTGCCTGTAAAATGACACGAAAAGCTGGAATCGGCTTCTTCGCTTACATGATGATAGGTATTCCTCATGAAACCAGAGAAGAAATGCTGGCAACGGTCGATTTTGCCAAGAATTTAAAACCTGATTATGCGCAGTTTTCAATATGTACTCCCTACCCTAAAACTGAATTGTATCAACAGATGCGGGAGGAAAATATCGTTACAGAAGACTATTGGCAAGACTTTGCTGAAAAACCACGAGTCGATTTCAAAATACAGTTCTGGAATAATAGTTTCACAGAAGAAGAGTTAAGAAAAATTCAAGATGAGTGCCACGCCAGATTCTATAGTAGTGCCTCTTACATTATGAAGCAGATTACCAAAGTGCGCTCCTGGCCAGACTTTACTGCTAAGGCCCGCATGGGAACGAAAATTCTAACCAATCGAATGGGGATCTAATCTCAAAAAAAATCTAGTTTACCCTACCTTAATTGGTTATATTTTTAACATATCTCTTTATAAAGTTTACCTCCACGCCCAAACCTTTTTTTAAATTAGTCTCATTACGTGTAGAATTAGTTTATGCTTAATATGACCGCAATTTATAAAAGTATTCAAGGTGAATCAATTTATGTGAGGCTACCCTGTTTATTTTTTCGTCTGAACAGACAACTATATAAATATATTTGAGATCAAAAAACAATCAGGGTTTGAGTAGCGTGCCTCAAATTAAAATCAAACAAAAACCTCGTCAAAGTATATCTAAGGATTACCAAGATATTAGAAGAAAACTCCTCGTCTGGTACGATCAAACAAAAAGAAACTTACCCTGGAGAAACACAAAAGACCCTTATAGTATCTGGGTTTCCGAAGTCATGCTTCAGCAAACGCAAGTTAAAACTGTAATTCCTTACTACGAACGTTGGATTAAAATTCTTCCAACCATAGAAAAACTGGCAAAAACACCTGAGCAGAAAATTTTAAAATTATGGGAAGGGCTTGGTTATTATTCAAGAGTAAAAAACCTTAAAAAATCCGCAAAAATTATTTGCAAGGAAATGAATGGGAAGTTGCCCAAGAAAGCTAAAGATTTACAAAATCTTCCAGGAATCGGACGATACACTGCAGGTGCCATATCCAGTATCGCATTTGGGCTAAAAGCTCCTGTCTTAGATGGCAATGTTAAAAGGGTTCTCTCGAGACTATTCTGCATTAGCGATAATGGCGAAACCTCAGCTTCTGAAAATCGTTTATGGAGTAAAGCCGGCCATTTACTTTCAACTCACCGACCGGGGGATTTTAATCAAGCCCTTATGGAATTGGGAGCAACTATATGCATTCCAAAATTACCTTTATGTCAACAATGTCCACTTCGAAGTATCTGCCAAGCCTTCTCAACAAATAGCGTAAGTAAATTTCCTCCGTCTAAAAAAAAGATCCCTTCTAAAAAAATCGAAGTCAGCGCTGGTATTATCATAAAAAATAAAAAAGTTTATATTCAACAAAGAGCAAAAGATGGTTTTATGGGTGGCCTCTGGGAGTTTCCTGGTGGTAAAAGAGAAGAAGGTGAATCGCCTGAAGATTGTTTGAAGCGTGAAATTCAAGAAGAGCTAGGAACTACCGTCGTTAGTCTAAATCAAGTTATGACCATCAAACATACCTACACTCAATTCCGTGTAACTCTAAATGTATTCAGTTGCATATTAGGGAGAAAAAAAATCCGACCTGAAGGCTGCAACCAATGGAAATGGGTTTCATTATCAAGTTTGAAAAAATATCCTTTTCCTGCAGCCAATGTTAAAATTGTAGAGTATCTAGCCAAGAAATAAGTCCTTGTACTAAAATAATCTGATTGAGAAAATGAACTCTGGAATCAAAGTAACTCTTGTTGGAATAGCTTCCAATCTTGCACTTTCAATCATTAAGTTCATTGGAGGCATTATTGGTAATAGCTCAGCTATGGTAGCTGATGCTGTTCACTCTCTTTCCGATCTACTGACTGATGTGGTCGTATTAATCACAATTAAAATAGGGCAAAAACCTAAAGATGATGATCATCCCTATGGCCACGGACGAGCCGAATCGGTTGGGACAGCGGTAGTTGGTTTTTTTATTATTTTAGCAGGTATAGGGTTGTCCTATGAAGCCTGGGAAATTGTTCAATCTGGGGTACCCCGAATTCCCGAACTACTGGCAGCTGGCGCTGCATTGATTTCTATTTTTATCAAGGAATGGTTGTTCCGCTATACGCGTTCCGTGGGTAAAAAATCGAACAGCTCTATACTTCTTGCTAACGCTTGGCACCATAGATCCGATGCCATATCATCTATTGCTGCTTTAATTGGAATTTTAGGGTCAATGGCAGGGTTTCCTGTTTTAGATCCTATCGCTTCAGTGATGGTATCCTTTATGATTATGAAAGTGGGTTATGAACTAACTCTTGGAGGATTTCATGACTTGATGGATACCGCGCTCAGCGAAAAAGATACTCAAAAATTGCAAGCTACAATAGATAATATATCTGGTGTTATATGTTCACATGATTTACGAACACGAAAAATCGGCGAAGAAATTCTAATGGATGTTCATATTCAAGTAAACAGTGACCTAACTGTAACTGAGGGGCATGAAGTAGCTGAAAGAGTTCGAAGGTATTTAATCAAGAATTATCCCAATACTCAGGATATTCTTGTCCATGTAGATGGGTATGACGACAGAGAAGTTGAGTCGATTAATAATATTTCTAGAAATGATGTCGAAATACTACTCACCCCAATACTCGCTTGTGCTGAGAAAACATTAAAAAAAACACAACTACGGGTACATCATCTTAAAGGTAAAAATATTGTGGAACTTTATTTACATGGAGATTCTTCAAAAACAATTGCTGAAACAGAAAGTTGCCTCAAGGCAGTAAAAACTAATCTTCTGAAAAATAAATATATAGACGGTGTCAAATTATACTTAGAGGTTGAGTCGAATAATGATTATTTAACAAAGTAAGTATCCTTATCCGAAAAAACAGGGGGGCTATGAAGGTTGAGCATGCATAGCTTCTGATCCTCCGTTGAAAACTCATGAACAATTCCGGGAGGAACTCTAAAAAAACACCCCTCTTTTAACTCATAGTTATTTCCATTAAGAACGGCCTTACCTTCACCTGAGACAACGTAATATAATTCCTCACCTTTTTGATGATAACTAGGTTTTTTAATCTGAAACGGTTCCATACGAACCAAATAAGCAGAAAACTGCTCGCAGGCTTCCCGTGGTAGAAGCTGGTCAATTTGAATTCCTTTCAGAATAAATGACTGTGCATCACCAGGCTCTAAGAACAACACCTTATTTTTTTTTACCATTTACCCTTCCAATTAATATCATCATAACCTTGAACAAAGGTCCCCTGAGTGCGTTTTTGTATCAACTTGCGAAATAGCCTCTAAAATAATTCCATCCTCTCCAATCACGTAGGTAATACGCGATGCATATTGATCTTCAGGCCCTTTAACTGCTTCATAGGCTAGTGCAATTTCTTGATTTACATCACATAATAAAGGATAAGGAAAATCAAATTTTTCGGCAAAGGCTTTATTCCCTGACTCATTATCTAGGCTAACACCCAGAATAACTGTATTTTTTTTGGTGAATGTTTCATAGTCATCACGAAAGCCTTTTCCTTCAATGGTGCAACCTGGTGTATCAGCCTTAGGGTAAAACCATAAAACAACTTTTTTTCCTTTGAAATCTGAGAGACTAACCTCATTACCATTGTGATCTTTAACCGAAAAGCTCGGTGCACTTGTACCTTTTGCCAACATAAAAAACCTCCTTCAAATTATTTACAATAGAAGCTGCGATTTTTTCGAAAAATAATGAACCACAGAAAACCTTAATTAAGTAATACTAACTCGCAATTATTTTTTGAATGTTTATTTTATACTTAAAAAAATATTTTTTGCTAAGGCAAGGTCTTCTTTTTGAGTAATTTTAATATTTCTTTCTGAACCCAGAACTATCTTGACTCGCTCACCTAAATATTCAATCAATCCTCCTTCATCGGTTCCGTAATAAGAATCTTCTTTTGCTTTTTTAAAAGCTTGTTTTAGTAGCCCATACTGAAATGCTTGGGGAGTCTGCACGCGCCACAACCCTTCCCTAGGAACAGTCTGTTTCACAAAACCATCGGAAACCTGCTTTATAGTATCGCTAACAGGTATTGCAGTAATAGCAGAACCATGTTGCTTGGCCTCTTCTACTACGGTATCAATCATTTTAGGTGTGGTGAATGGTCTTACACCATCATGAATCACTACTATGTCTGTTGCCTTCTCTAGAGAATTGAACCCGTTATAGACAGAATCCTGACGCTGTTCACCACCTGCAACAACTCCCCGGACGATTTCGTATTTATTCAACCAATCGTCCCCCATTTCATTCAGGTCTGATTTGGGCATTACAAGAACAACGTAATCAATCAACTTAGACGAAGCGAACACCTTAAGGGTATGGTGAAGTAAAGGCTCGCCCTGAATTTCTAAAAACTGCTTAGCAACTGACGCACCGATTCTTTTTCCACGCCCGGCAGCAGGTATGATTGCACCAACTTTCATTTCTTAGCTTCTGTATATAAAGTTATACTGATAGATTTGGGTTAAAATACTGCATCAAATGCATCAGAAAGTGTTTTAACGGGGACTAACCTTAACGCACTATTCTTATTGATCAGCCTATCGCCCTTTATTGAATGCGGAACAATACATTTCTTAAAACCCAAACGTTCCGCCTCTGTGAGCCTAGCTTCTAATTGCATAACTGACCTTACCTCTCCGGTAAGGCCTACCTCACCAATCATAACAGTATGTGGATCCACTGAGCGATTTCTAAAGCTTCCAGCAATCGCAGCCGCTACTCCCATATCAACAGCTGGTTCAGATATTTTAAGCCCACCAGCTATATTGATAAAAATATCTTCTCCTTGAAGGTTTAGCCCCAGCCGCTTTTCCATAATAGCAACAAGCAAGGATGTTCTATGATGATCAAATCCAGCTGACATGCGTCTAGGCATACCTATTGATGAAGAAGACGTAACCAAAGCCTGAACTTCGACAAGTAGTGTTCGAGTTCCTTCCATACTTGACACAATTATCGAGCCAGGTGAATCTGCTGGACGTTCAGATAAAAATATATCAGATGGATTCTCTACACCAACAAGCCCTTTAGGCAACATTTCAAAAACCCCGATCTCTGGTGTAGACCCAAAGCGATTTTTAATAGCCCTTAAAATCCTATAAGAATGACCTTTTTCGCCCTCGAAATATATTACCGTATCAACTATATGCTCTAGAGACTTTGGACCAGCTATGGCGCCATCTTTAGTGATATGCCCAATAAGCAAAGCGGGCATAGCCCGCTTCTTCACATCCTGAAAAATTTTAAACGCGACCTCTCTAACTTGACCTATACTTCCTGGTGCAGACTGCAAATCAGCTGTAAAAAAAGTTTGGATGGAATCTAAGACCAGCGCGTCTGGTTTCACTTGATCCACTATGCGAAGTACATCTTCAATACAAATTTCCGAGCAGACCAATAAATTCTCAGATAATGCACCCAAACGATCTGCACGTAATTTTATTTGCGCTGGCGATTCTTCTCCAGAAACATAAAGAACCTTAGCTCCAGACTTTGCCATCTCCCCCATACTTTGTAAAAGAAGGGTAGATTTACCTATACCTGGATCACCTCCAATAAGAACAAGTGATCCCTCGACTAGGCCCCCTCCCAAAGTACGGTCAAATTCACCTATTCCCGTAATCAATCTATTTTGTGTAAGAGCTTGGACCGAGGTTACAGGCTGAACCGATTTACTATTTATTGCACCATTTCCTGATTTTCTATTAATCTTTGCTGCCTTTATTTTTTCTTCAGCTAGAGTATTCCATCCTTCACACTCTGGACATTTACCCAACCATTTTGGAGCTCGGTGCCCACAGCTCTGACATACATATTCTGTAATAGTTTTAGCCATAAAAAAATTAAAAAATACCCCTAGGAAAGACGGACTATCAAGAAAGTTATTTCTTCTTTTTTATTTTCTTCAAAATATCCTCACTGCGTGAAATATTAACATTGGCTTTGCGTCTCAAATCCTTCAAAGCTTCTGTTATTTTTTTCTGCGTTACGTCTAACTTTTTTTGTCCCTGAAGAATTTGTTCGGACTTACCCTGATTAACCGAAAAAGTCTGCAAAGCCTTATCAATTTTCTCTTGCTCTACCGCAAAGGATTTTAAAATATCAATTAATCTGGATAACTTTTCATTGGATAATTCCGATTGAGCCCTAGCACTATCTATACGTTGCCCTAAACTTTGCCCTAACTGAGAGGATTGTGAAGATATATTAGCCTCTGATAGTTGAATACTTTTTTCTATCTGAGTGGACTGTTTTTTCAATTTATCAGATGAACTAACCATCCTCTCCAATTGAGATGTTGTTTTTTTTTGGTTACCTTTAATGTCAATTAAACCTTTATCTAAGTGAACCTTTAAATTTGCTTCTGCCTCAGCTATATTTTTCATTCTTTGAACCAAAACTTCTTGCAAGATCACAATCATCTTCTTTGTCTGATCAACATTTTTACTTGTTGTTTCATCAATTAAAATAATTTTCTTTAAAACCCCAATCAACGCTTTATTTTTCTCTTGGAGAGTACCTAAAGAGGCGAGTGTCTGTTTGTGCCTTGAATCAAAAAAATTCTCCTGAATAGCCCGAGCTTGTGAAAGCTCCGTAACCAGCGCCCTACGGGTCTCATCCCCTTGAGTATCGAGTGCAGGTATTAAATCTGTCTTAAATAATGCTTGGGTTTGTAAGAGTTTTCTGTTTTGATCCTCTAGTGCATTTACAATTTGCTGAAGTTGTTTATTATTTGTTTCGCTAAAAACATTGAATTGCTGTTGGTTTGCTTTAGAAAGACCCTCCATATCTGTTGCCAAACTATCCTTTAATTGACTCAAGACAGTTGAGAATTGCTCTTGGTATCTCTTATTGTCTTGGCGTTGTCCGTCAAGTGCAATCATAACCTCATTCTTAAGATGGCTTTCTACAGTTAAAATTTTATTCTTTAATCCCTCGACGCTAGCCAACATTTCTGATTTATTAAGTTCACCAGTGGCTTGAATTTGCTCAATACTAGTTCTCATTGCCATGATCTGGTTGAGCAAACTATTCTGAACAGACTTAAGAGACTCCATCTTGTTCGCCTCCAAACGCACTAGACGAATATTCATTCTTTTTAATGCTTCCAGAATTTTTTTATGATATTCCTCGTCGCCTGCTTCAGCTTTTGAGAAAAAGCTTACCTGGGTAAGCATTAAAGAGAAAATGATAGCTAAAATAATTCGCACGAGAGCCTGACCTTTAAAGAATTATGTATAACAAATATTAGACGAAAATAAAAAGACCGCAACAGGGTCACCCTGCTACGGTCTATTATATCTAAAATTATCCGTGTTTCGAGAGAGGCAAATCAATTCATTAACTGCATAACGCAGAAAAAAATAGTTATTCGCTAACTCTAAAATGTGCCCGACGGTTTTTAAACCAACAGGTATCATTACTATCCATACAAAGCGGCTTTTCTTCACCGTAACTGATGGTATGAATTCGCCTCGCATTAATTCCTTGCGAAACCAAGTACATTTTTGTTGACTGAGCACGGCGTTCACCAAGAGCAATATTGTAATTGTTAGTACCACGTTCATCAGCATGGCCTTGAACCTCAATTATTGTCCCTAAGTTCGACTTGAGGTAACTAGCATTCTGTCTTAAGGTCTGACGAGACTGTTCATCAAGATCAAACTTGTCAAATTGAAAGTTTATGTCTTTTAGATTAGTCGTAGGTTTAAAGTTCTGCATGCGGCTGTCAGCACGGCTACCATAAGGGTCACCCAAGAAAGGCTCAGAATCTGATTGAAACCTACGACCATCTTGATTACCCGATTGATTACCCGGTTGATTACCCGATGACAAATCTCCAGGCCTAGCTGACTCACCAACATTTTCTTCTGACAAAAATCCTGAACTCTCTTCTTGGATACCAAATCCTCTACCAGGTCCACCTGATCTTGAGTTCGAGTCACCAGACTGGCTCATTTGACTATTTACAGATGCGCTAGAACCATCCAAACCTTCCGGAGGCATCAGGTTCTTAGAACAAGCAGTCATGAAACTCATACCAAACAAAATGGCGGCTAGAAAATAACCGTTTCTTTTAATCATCTAATAAGACTCCTCCGGCAAGTTATGATTTTATAATTTTCACCTAAAAATAATCCCACTCATTTTGAAATTGAGAAAAGAAAATTTTGAAACAAATTGAATTGTTCTAATTAACGGTTGCAAAAATATTTCAACCATTAATTACCTCGGTGAATCTATCTTTAGTTATTAAACACACTAACTTAATACTGATTCTCAGTATCAAAAAATACTACTAGGCACAATCATTAGTCGTGGCAGTATAGTACTCTGCATTTAACTTTGCAACTGTTAATTCAAATAATTCAATGGTTAGTTAGTAATTCAAATATGGAGACCAGCTCGGACTAGCACCGCTAGCATTTCCTGTTGAAAGTTTTCGAACCTTATCGCTTCCTAATCGCTGTATATAAGTACTCATTTTGGAACCTACTTTATGTCTAAAAGCTATAAAACGACCATCTGGCGACCAAGTAGGCTGCTCATTATTTCCTCTCATTTTTGTCAAAACGATACTTGTTTTAGTTATTAAATCGTAAACTTTGATCTGAAACCTCCTACCAACCCGAGCAGTATAAGCGATCTTGTCTCCATCAGGAGACCAAGCTGGATCATCATTATAGGAAGAACCAAATGAAATCCTTTCAACTCCTGCCTTATCGCCAAGACGAGCATCCATAATATAAATCTGTGGCGCCCCCCTTCCAGACCGATCAGAGGTGAATACAATTTTTTTCCCATCATGAGACCAGGAAGGAGAAGTATCAATATTGAAATGTTGGGTAAGCCGTCGAAGAACTCGTTCATTGCTGAGGGTGTAAATTTCAGAGTTCTCATCCTTGCTCAAAACTAACGAAAGACGATCATCGACGGGTGACCAAGAAGGAGCCGCGTTAAGACCAGGCAAACGCAAGAGAGTTTTTTTAGGTTTCTTACCAAGACTATCGATCATTATTAAGTCTGGATTATTTCCTCCATAAGAAGTGTAAACTAACCACCTACCATTAGGCGACCAAGTAGGTGTTAAGTTAAGAGTCTTATCATTTGTTATTTGTCTTTGGTTTTCCCCATCAAAATCAATGACGTTAATTTCTTGACCTTGGTTTTCCTTTGAAAGAAAAGCAATTTTTGTTTCAGCCACACCTCTCTTACCTGTCAACTTAAGAACCAATTCATCGGCATAACGGTGAACGACTTTTGGTAAAAGTTTGTTTTCGCTGATGAAATAGCGTTTGCCAAGTAAAAATTTTTCACTTACTGTGTCGTACAACCGAAACACTAGTGACATTTGCCCCCGAGAAATAATGCTATATTCTGTTTTGACAAGCCACTGAGCTCCGGTCTGATGCCACGCCCATAAATCAACTTCTCTTTTCCCTCTTTCCTTTTGTTCTAATTTTTCATAAACCTCAGGTTCAATCTGCACAAACATCTCTGACAACCTAAGATCATTTTTTAAAATTTCACGTGCCTCCATCCCCAACCCTTCAGAGTCAGTTCCTTTATGATGAAAAAACGGGGTAATAGCGACCCTAACTTCTTTGCGAGTATTACGCTCCATTTCGATTCGAACACTGGAGTCAACTGCTAGTAGATCGAAGGGGCATATCAGGCATGAAGCTATAATCAAAAAAAATATCTTTCTAAGGACTTTATTTTTTTTCAAGAACATATTTAAAGACTATATTTATCTTTAGGTTAGATCGATCTAACTCTTGAGGCAAATCAGGAAACGGAACAGCATCAATTATAGCACGCACTGCAATTGAATCTAGATTTTTATCTCCTGAGCTTTTATGAACTATAGGATTATCGATGTTCCCTTTTGAGAAAATAGTAAATGACACCTCCACATCTTTAAATTTTGGCCCTAGAGGTGTTTTCCATTTAGAATAAACTCTCGTATATATTTCTCCTACATATAAAGATAAATTACTTGATACCTTGGACTCGGATTTGGTTTCAGAGACTGCATCCCTATTTCTTTGAATCGAAGTCTTGAATTTTTTAGGAGAGAGCAACTGCCCTTGAGAGATATCAATTTTAATTTCTTCTGAAGAGTTTTCCAGATCTTGAAATTTTTCAACTACTGAAACCAGTGATTCACCCTTAATATTTTTAAAAGCAGAAGGACTGTTTGATTTTTCAAAGTGATCCCCCTCTAACAAAATATCTTCTGAGTGTATTTCCTTCTTATCTATTGCTTCGAGATCTTCGATTAGAGTAGATGTTGATTGAACTTCATTATTTAAATTAAGCTTCACTAGTTGCTCCGATAATGCTATCAACTCGCGCTCCTTATCACTAGTTTTGACTTCATCTAACGGCCGTGGAAGTTCTATCGGCTTTTTCTCAATCGAGAGCTCTATCTTTGATTCTTTTTCTACTTCATTAAATGTTTCCTCTTGCATCGCCTTAGGAGGGGCTATTTTCTTTTCTTGGGGTTTTTGGGGAAGACGAGCCAACAAGTCCAACTCCTTTAGCGCACTCTTTTTAGGTAAATTACTTTCAAGAGAACTTAAATCTTCAATTATTTTTTTTCTAATTTTTGACTCTTTAATGAAAGTTTTTGGGGGAGGTAATTGCTTAGCCTTAGATCTTTTTAACTTTTTTACAATGCGTTTTTTCTTAATGGTAATTTTCTTTTTAGGTAATGACCCGGATTTAGCCTTCGGAGGCAATTCAATAAGATCTAATCGGAATGTAGGGACAACAATCTGTTCCTGAGTTATAGAATCAGGAACAAACATAAGCCATGTTAAAAAAAATAGATGCACAAAGGTCGAGTAGACCAGCATCTGATTAAAGTCAATTGATGGTAAAAATTCAACACGCATCACTTCAGGGCTCTGTTACCATCCCAATATTCTCTACTCCAGCTCGTCGCACCGTTGCAATAACCTGCATGACAAAACCGTAGTCCAATGTCTTGTCAGCCTTTAAATAGACTCCCCCGTTCTGGTTATTACTAAGATAGCTTTCTACATTTCGAGAAAGAGTCATTAGGTTTACCATCTCATCCTCATTCCAAAAAACTTTTTTATTACTCTTAAGAATTACGCTCGGAATCTCTTTAACTTGAATTGGTTTGGTCGACTCTTGAGGAAGTTGCACATCCAAACCATGTTGCATTAGGGGAGCGGTGATCATGAATATCACCAATAAAACTAACATAACATCTACAAAAGGTGTCACGTTGATATCTGCCATCATAGGCCGCCTTTTTCTTAACATAATAAGATGACCGAAAGAGAGAATATTTTCTTAATAATAGTGATTAAATTAGATCCAAATCATTAATTTGACTTGATGAAATATCTTTCAAAAAATTATTTTCTAGCAGATAAATAAAGTCCTGTGAAAAATCATCCATATTGCTGGTAAATGTTCGAATTTGGTCACTAAGATAGTTATAAAAAACTACCGCCGGTATGGCAGCGATTAATCCCGCTGCTGTTGCGATCAATGCTTCTGCAACCCCAGGAGCAACTCCCCCAATACTAGCTGAACCTTGAAACCCAATTGCACTGAATGAAGTCATAATACCCCAAACTGTACCAAACAAACCTATGAATGGTGCTGTACTTCCTGTAGTAGCCAAAAAATCCAAACGGCGCGAAAGTCGACTAATCTCTGAGTTAATCGCTTTATTAATCGCTAGACTTATCCCTTTAATCTCCCTAGCTGAAATAAATTTTTCGCTTTCCGAAAGAAGCCTATTGGCATCTTTTGATTGAGACATCTCTTGGAACACATATAACTCTCGATACCCAACTATAAAAATACGTGCAACGGTACTATGTTCAAGTTCGCGAGCATAGGTATGGATATTAAGAAAATTGTTCGTCTTGGTAAAGTAGGAGAGAAATCTTCGGTCTTCATCTCTTGCATTTTTAAAAAAAAAATATTTCTGTAAAATGATCGCCCACGATACAACAGAGAACACTAACAGCAGCAACAAAACACTCTTAGCCATAATGCTTGAATTTAGCATCAGACTTATCACACTTAAATTATTTTCAGATATGGTTTCCTGCACGGTAAGAATTAGGTCGCTTAGAGCGAACCTCGCAAATGATTTATTTTCAACTTATTAGTGCCTCACTAATATAGTAGAGCCTCCCTTTATTGTCAAATTAGCCTAGTGTTCACAACATCATCTTTAATCCACCATCACTACTTAAAACATACACCCGGCACAAACTCTTTGTCATAAAAAATCGTAATACTATTTTTTTACCCGTTCTAGATAGTTGCCAGACGTAGTGGATACTTTAATTTTTTCTCCAATTTCTATAAAGTTGGGGACAGTGACAACAAACCCTGTTTCCAGAGTAGCAGGCTTGCCACTTCCAGATGCGGTTGCTCCCTTGAGTGGAGGGTCTGTTTCTTTTACCTCCAATTCTACAGCTTCTGGAAGGGAAACACCTAAAGGTTTTTCATTATAAAATTCTATTTGGACTATAGTATTAGGAAGAAGAAATTTCATAGTTTCTTTCAACAATTCCTCGTCCAAAAATACTTGATCAAAAGTTTCGCAATTCATAAAACAATGTCCCGAAGAATCATTATACAAGTATTCCATCTTCGCTTGTTCCAGAGATAAACGCTCAACCTGCTCATCAGCCCGAAACTTAATCTCAGTCTGCAAACCATCTAACAGGTTTCTCAGTTTAACCTGGCAAAAGGCTCGTCCTTTTCCAGGAGATCTGTGCTCAGAGGTCATGACCCTATAAATTTTATCATTGTACTTAATTACGTAACCAGGTCGCACCCCGTTTCCATTGACATACGCTACCATGTTATGCTCCGACTAATTTAACGACTAAATAAAATTAAAAATCTAATGTATGTTTTAAAGTGATTATAACTACCGTTTGAATAGAATCAAGCTAAATAAAACTCGAAACCGACCACTTGACCTACAGCCATATCCAATGAAATGCCCACTTTGCAATCACCACTCTACTGTTATTTTCCTGAAAGAGGATGCTAGGGAATATTTCTCTTGCGAAAAGTGTTGTCTCGCTTTTGTTCCACCCAGGTTTTTTATTTCAAAAAAAGAAGCGGTCGAACGTTATTTACAACACGACAATTCGTTGGACAACGAAGGATACGTAAGAATGTTTCAAGAAAAAATTAAAACAATTAATAAAGTATGCTGTGGAATAAATACCATTTTAGATTATGGCTGTGGATATGAACCTGTTCTAAAAATACTACTTGAGCGAGAAGGGTATCAAACTTATGGC
>Ga0209252_1001350_pt1 | contig 16311 bp, 15 predicted proteins | sample SaaInlV_135m_DNA_3_FD_184673 | JGI IMG/M metagenome (GOLD analysis project Ga0209252, IMG submission 184673) | Marine microbial communities from expanding oxygen minimum zones in the Saanich Inlet - Saanich Inlet SI074_LV_100m_DNA (SPAdes) (version 2) | ecosystem: Environmental > Aquatic >... | reverse complement strand
GAAAACCAAAAGTGGCAGATCCTGAAACGTCCCAGGCATTTGAGGAAAAGAATAATATCTCTTGAGGATCACAGCCGAGTTGATCGACAGCCAGTTGATAAACCTGAGGATCCGGTTTGAAGATCCTAATTGTCTCAACCGAAAATACTCCATCCAAAAGTTCTTTCAAACCACTGTTACGTACTCCGGCTTCGAGCATTTCAAAAGAACCGTTGGAAAGGATGGCTGTACCCAGTCCATGCTGCTTCAACTTCTGCAGAGTTTCCGGAACTTCGGGATAACATGACAATTGCTGATATGCATTCAGCAGATCCTGTCGCAAACTTTCATCCTCTATTCCATGAGACTCAAGAGCATAGTCCAACGCGTCTCGAGTCACTTGCGCAAAATTTACATAGCGCTGCATCAAACTGCGTAACCAAGTGTATTCCAATTGTTTTGTACGCCACAATGCTGAGACAGCCTGTGCTTTATCACCTAACTTTTTCTGGTGTTGTGCAGCCGCAGAGTGTACATCAAAGAGGGTGCCGTAGGCGTCAAACACCGCATGTTTAACGTCTTTCAAAGCGAGTGTAGACATGTTTAGCTTTTAAAGAGAGATAATCATTAGCAATGAAAGGGTCATTTTACGGGACATACACGGATGGTGCAACCCTTAATTTTTACCAGAGAATATTTCAGTTTCCGGATGAAAAGTATACCACGCAAACCAAAATGCGTTTACGCTGTGCAGAACTTTTCCTTGAGGATCACGGATAATACCGTTCCGTGTTTCATTATTAAAGTCGAGGGTGAATTTTTGTCCGGCAAAAGTGTCTTCAAGAGGAGATTTTACTTGAGACAATTCCGCAAAAGGATAGGCTTTAAACTTACCATTGAACTCTATGCCAATCACTCTTTCTTTAGGATGATACTGACTGCTGCGGAATGACAGGGGGAAATATATATCGCCGTTTTCATCATAGTCACCATAAGGCGAACGGCCATATGCACGACTGAATCCGGTGTCCTTTGAGAGCACTTCTGTTTGAGGATGCTGCTTTTTCCAGTCTTCCCAGGTGGTGTGCTCTATCGGTACTGGAATCAGCCTTTCGCCTTTGCGGGGACCGCTGACAGCTTGTCCCATGACTTGAGACCAGAGTGATTCGCTCTTTCTGTCATAAAGCAGGAGATCACTGTTATAAAGCAATCCGGAGACACCGAGGGTTGTGACTGTACCACCGAAATCCCTGCGGAAAGCCATGCCGGTACCGCAGAGAGGACAAAATGTTACCGCTACCGGAACTCCGCTGACAGTGTCATTGACAATTTCATGCCAGTTGAGAATGGCCAGTGGATAAGCACGTATTACTCCGTTTATTTCCAACCCCAAAATACGACTGCCGGGCAATAGCCAGTCTACCTCTGAGGCAGAAATAAATTTTGGGGAATCAATAGAAGGAATCCCGTCACGTGGCGGTCCGCCGCTCAAGATGTCTGCCAGAGGAATTATTGGATCTTCGATTGAAAATCCGTTGCGTTGGGCTGATTCTGCCTGTCCTGGATTGACGGAAAAGAGCAGCGTTCCCGCCAAGATTATCGACAACATACGGATTTTCATAAGCCTCCTTCAGCTTCAAGCTTCTTTGTGTACTGTTTGTACCTCTTGCTGGAGAATATTACCGACTTCACCTAATCCGTTACGGGCGGGATTTGCGGCATGCGGATCGATATAGTTCATTTCCTCATTGCCCATATCCTGTTTGAGCAATATTTCCTGGCAAGGGTTTTCGATTTTGGTGATTTTACCACCGTGACCAAAGTACCGTTCCATTGCCGACTGAACATCTTCATGGCTTAGGCAGGATGCCATTATTTTGGTTTTGCTTTTCATCTGCATCTCCTAAAATAAGTTGAGAAGTGAAAGCGAAATGCAACGGTCTTACATAGTTTGACGAGCCACAACAGGAATTCTTACAGCCTTTCCAAAAAAATTCTGGCCGATCCTAAGTTGACCGCTGCTGTACATGCATAAGTGGTAATGCAAGAATCGTAAAAATACTGCTCTTATAGGCTACTCTCCAAAATATTCCTTCCAGCGTTCCGGTGCGTCTTCTCCGAATAAAATCTCGCAGGCGTCTTTTATACCCTGCGATTGTTTGAGGTCTTCGTGTCGTGCTACCAAGGCAAGTTTCGAACGTCGGCGCAAAAAATCTTCCAGGTTCACTATCATTTCGCGCCTGGCGGCTTGCGTAAGTTCACAGCGGATGTAATCTGTGTTTTCAATCAGTGGTTCGGCCATTTTCGGATCTTCGCGGATATTTTCCAACAGACCGATAGCCTGTGCGCCATAGCGTCTCCAAAGACGTGTGGATAAAGCCTCCGAAGCTCCTCCGGAGGTTAGCTCATCGAGTCCCATTAAATTTACTTGATGAAAATACTCATCCTTGATGGCTTCATGTGGCTCTCCATACCATTTTCTTTTTGCATCCGGAAGATGGGTTCCTAATTCTTGGACAGCTTCGCAAATTTCTTCACCAACATTGAGGCAGTCAGTAAGTTTACCTCCAAAAATACTAATGTGTTTTTTCTCTCGGTCCACATCAACTGCGTGTTTTCGTGACAATTTCATCCATTCGGTATTTTTATTATTTTTATCACCGGTCTTGATCACCAGCGGGCGTACCCCGCAGCGTTCAGAAATAATATCTGCTTCAGTCAGTGGTTTTTCCAGATTCAAACGTTTATTGATATTGTCCAGCACAAACTGTCGATCTTCCGGAGTGACCTCAGTTTCAGGAGAAGAAACACGGGTATCGGTTGTCCCGACCATTGTGCGTTGCCCCATAGGAATGGCAAAAAACAAACGCCCGTCATCCGCAAAAAAAGTCAGTACCCTTTCATTATTTGTAATTTGCGGAACGATTAAATGAATACCTTTCGAATAAACATGTCGGTGTGCCGTAGTCTGTGTTGAAACCTGATTTTGTTGATCAACGTATGGGCCGCACGCGTTGATAATGATTGCGCTCCGTACTTCAAAAGTTTCGCCGTTTATAGTATTCCGGAGTTGAGTCTGCCATTCACCCTGAGCATTCCGGACGCTTCCCAAAGATTCCATGTAATTGACCGCGGTGCAGTTATAATTAATGGCGGAGCGTATAAAATTAAAAACAAAGCGGGCGTCATTGTCGTAGAGAAACGCATCTGAATATTCAAAACCTCCGATGCTGTGATCTGTGTTGATCACGGATTCGTCGCTATTAATTTGCCGTGGGGTCAAAAAACGGGGGGAGCGTGTAAAAAAATTGCCAATGGTCCAATACAGTAAAGCACCGCAATAGAGCAGAAATGGTGAAAAGCGGAAGCCTTTATCCAGATTGGTAAAAAAACGAATTTCCTTGATGGCAGAAGGATAAGAGCGTAGCAGGTGGTTGCGGGACATACAGAGTTGCCGCACCAAAGGAAACTCGTATGTTTCCATGTATTTGATTCCTCCCCAAACTAAGTTAGAGGAATTTTGGCTGGTGAAGCCTGCAAAATCACCCTTGTCCACCAATGCCACTTTAGCGCCTCTCGCGGCAAGAGCAGTTGCTGCAACAGCACCATTGATACCTGCACCAATGATCAGCACATCAAATGTTTTATCAGCTAATCTTTTAATATTGTTATCTCTGAGGTTCATAAATTATTTCAATAAATTACTAAATCAAACCCACTTGAATACTACTACTGCATAGACAATAGAGACAATCATTGCACCCCAAATTGTAATATCTAATAGACCAAGCCATGCGATGTGAATAAAACCACTTCCAAGAAGAGTAATAAATAGGCGGTCACCACGAGTTGTATCTAACCCGAGTATTCCATGTCTTGGATCACCCCCAGGTTTAAAATACTCCCAGACTACCATCGTACATAAGAGCAACACAATTATGATGAAAAATGTAGCAGTAGGCCATGTCCAAGCCATCCAGGTTAAATCCATTTACACCCTCCCCATAGCAAAGCCTTTTGCAATGTAATTGCGTACAAAATATATCACAAATGCTCCTGGGATAATGGTCAAAGTGCCTGCTGCTGAGAGCAATCCCAATTCATAACCAGCGGTACTGGCTGTACGTGTCATTGTAGCTGCAATAGGTTTTGCGTCAACTGAAGTTAAGGTTTTTGCCAGCAACAACTCAACCCATGAAAACATGAAGCAAAAGAAGGCTGCTACTCCAATTCCAGCTGCAATTGAAGGAAGGAATATTTTTATAAAAAACCTCCAGAATGAGTAACCATCCACATAAGCAGTTTCATCTAATTCTCTGGGAACCCCTGACATAAAGCCCTCAAGGATCCAAACCGCTAATGGTATATTGAACAGACAATGTGCCAGTGCTACTGCCAAGTGAGTGTCAAAAAGTCCTGAAGCAGAATAAAGTTGAAAAAAGGGTAACGCAAAAACTGCCGGTGGTGCCATGCGGTTTGTCAGTAACCAGAAGAAAAGATGCTTATCACCAAGGAATTTGTAACGTGAAAATGCATATGCTGCTGGAAGTGCTGCTGTTACAGAGATGACTGTATTCATGAAAACATAGCTCAAGGAATTGATGTAGCCCTGATACCAAGTACGATCAGTAAATATTTTTATATAATTATCGAAAGTAAAATTTTGTGGCCAGAGTGAAAACGTGCCGAGTATTTCATTTGTAGTTTTGAATGACATGTTCACTAGCCAATAAATTGGCAACATTAAAAAAATGATGTACAGCGTGGGCACCATCCAGGTTAGTCTTTTCATTGTTCCTCATTCCGCATCATTAAAGTGTAAAATACCCAACACAACAACAAAACTATAAGAAAGTATATCAATGACATTGCTGCTGCAGGGCCTAAATCAAATTGTCCTAACGCAATTTTAACTAGATCTGTTGACAAAAAAGTTGTGCTGTTACCTGGACCACCTCCTGTTAAAACAAATGGCTCTGTATAAATCATAAAGCTATCCATAAAGCGAAGCAGAATGGCAATCGTCAAAACATGTTTAAGTTTTGGTAATTGGATATAACGGAATATTTGCCATTTCGTTGCCGTATCAATTTGTGCAGCGTGATAAAATGCTTCCGGAATGGCACTTAGTCCTGCATAACTCAATAAAACGACTAGTGAAGTCCAGTGCCAAACATCCATCGCAATGATAGTTATCCATGCTGAAACTGGTTGTTGAGTAAAATTGTAATCAATCCCCATAATGTTAACAACATGCCCTAACAAACCAATTTCGGGTAAGGCAAAAATATTCCACATTGCTCCCACAACATTCCATGGAATAAGTAAGGGTAGAGACATCAAAACCAAACATAATGTAGCCCCCAATCCGGTGCGTGGCATAGTCAGAGCAATTGCAATTCCTAAAGGAATTTCTATCAGTAGAATGATAGAGGTGAACATGATTTGCCGTGTCATCGACGCATGGAACCGCTCCGAATGCAAAACCTCCTCATACCATCTTAAGCCTTCCCAAAAGAAGAGGTTATTTCCAAAAGTTTCCTGTACAGAATAATTAACAACTGTCATGAGGGGAATTACTGCATTGAAAGCAACCAACAAGATAACTGGCAAGACCAAGAACCACGCTTTCTGATTTGGAACACGTTTAATCATTCCGCCGCCTTTCTATCATGTAACCAGCCATCGCAATAGATATGAGTGTGCTGTGGGTCGAAACTAACCCGTAAATTTTCGCTGGGAATTTCAAATTCTTCCGGAACATAAACATTAAAATTATGTCCAGAACATTCTGCTTTCACAATCCGGTAACGTCCCACATCGTCTATTCGTGTAATGTTGACAGGAAAGCCATCATCATCAATTTTTATAAATTCAGGACGCACACCAAGCTGAATTTTACTAGTAGAATTTAATCCTTCAATTTGTGAAGTAAGTTTGATCCGGTTTCCGTTAAAAACTGGAAAACCACCTTCGAATTCACAAGGTAAAAAATTCATCCCTGGAGAACCGATGAAGTGACCAACAAAGGTATGGTTAGGTTTTAAAAATAATTCTTCTGGCGTTCCAAATTGCACAACCTCACCTTCATACATTACTGCAACTTTATCTGCAAAAGTCAGAGCTTCTGTCTGGTCGTGTGTTACATAAACCATGGTAAAACCAACTCGTCGGTGTAGTTGCTTTAGTTCAGAACGTAGTTGCCATTTCAGATGTGGATCAATGACCGTCAGAGGTTCATCGAACATCATGATATTCACATCGGAACGTACCAAACCACGACCGAGAGAAATTTTTTGTTTCCCATCTGCGGTGAGACCGGAAGCTTTTTGATTCAGTAATTTGGTTAGATCTAACATTTCTGCCACCGATTTAACACGTTCTGCTATTTCTGTATCAGCCATCTTTCGATTCTTCAGCGGAAATGCCAAATTTTCATACACCGTCATTGTGTCGTACACAACAGGGAACTGAAAAATTTGTGCAATGTTCCTTTGATTAGGTGTTGTCATTGTTACATCTATGTTATCAAATATTACTTTCCCTTCAGTTGGATGTAACAATCCAGAAACAATATTAAGCAGTGTAGATTTTCCACAGCCGGATGGGCCAAGTAGGGCATACGCTCCTCCGTCGTCCCAAACTTGATCAATGTTCTGCAACGCATATTCAGTTTTTTCACCTGCGTTAGCGTTATAACTGTGTCTAATTTTTTGTAGTCTTACTTCTGCCATGAAACTCTTTCTTTATTTTTCATACACTCTGATTTCGTCTGAATCGAATAAGAAGCAATTACTGATTGATAAATACATCTCGATTTGTTCGCCTTGTCGATAACTGTAAATTCCTTGAGTATGCACTACCCAATTATTTTCGTTTGATTTTAAATGTACAAAACTTTCTGAACCACTTAGTTCAGTAACAAGCACTTCACCTAATAATTTTATGTCATCAGTTTTTGAAGAATTAAGTTTAAGATGGTGAGCACGGAAACCTAAAGTATAATTTCCGTTTGGAATATTTGAGTATTTAGTGGTCTTCCATCTGACTCCGCCTTCCAGAAAAATTCCTTCACCACTTTTTTTTACTTTAACTGTATTTAAAGGAGGATCAGAAAATGTTCTTGCAGCAATCAAGCTTTTAGGGTCTTTATACAATGACTGAGTTGGATCATACTGGGTGATTCTACCTTCATGTAAAGTAGCGCTATAACCACCAAGTAATAGTGCTTCGGAAGGCTCTGTTGTGGTATATACTACCGTTGCCCCCGTTTTCTCAAAAAGCAGCGGTAATTCTTCACGCAGTTCTTCACGCAGTTTATAGTCCAGATTGGCCAGTGGTTCATCAAGTAGCACCAACTCAGCTTCTTTCGTGAGTGCTCGTGCAAGGGCAGTCCTTTGTTGTTGACCTCCAGACAATTCTGAAGGACGTCTTTTTAACAAAGGAGAAATTTTTAAAAGATCTGCGACATTATGTACTCGTGACTTAATTTCATTTTCCGGCATTCTCTTCACTCTCAAAGGTGAAGCAATATTCTCGAATACAGTCATTGAGGGATAATTAATGAATTGCTGATAAACCATGGCTACATTTCTTTTTTGAACAGGTATATTTGTAACATTTATATTTTTATTCCATATTTCACCTGAAGTAGGTTTATCAAGTCCGGCCATTAAACGGAGTAATGTTGTCTTTCCTGACAAAGTTGGGCCTAGAATTGTATTAAATATTCCAGGTTTTAATTTCAAAGAAATAGGAGCAATAAGAGTCAAATCATCCTCTATTTTGCATAAATTTCTAAATTCAAGTGCCATGTAAATACTAGCTTATCAGGTGTGTAAATTATCTTGTTTGCTATTAAAAACGGAAATAATATTGTGGCTGGACTCAGCTAAAATCAATAACAACCGAGAGTATCGAACTGACTGATACCCTAAGTTGCTATTGGAGAAAATCTTTCTTGTCCAGTTATTTATAAGCCATAACAGCTGAGAGCATCAAAAAACCTGACACTCCCAACCGCTACAGGAGGTACTAATTTAGTTGGACTAATTGTTAGCCCAACGTTTCACTAACTCGTCATAACTGATGGTTTCACCCTGTGGCTTTTCATTAACTTTTGCCTTAGGTGAACCGGGCTGATTAAGCCAGTAGGAAGCAGATTTTTCCTCATTAAGTCGAGGTCCACAACCACCATAAACTCCTGCTTTTTCGTCTGCAGCTTGCATACGAGACATAACTTGATCCATCTCTGAAGCCAGACGGTCCATAGCTTGCTGAGGAGTAAACACACCAGAATTTACATCACCAATTTGTTGCCACCAAATTTGAGCCAATTTTGGATAATCTGGAACATTGATTCCAGTTGGAGACCAGCGAACTCTGTCCGGTGAGCGGTAGAACTCAACTAAGCCACCCAGTTTTGGAGCACGCTCAGTAAAGGACTCATGACGAATGTCACTGTCACGAATTGGAGTCAAACCTACATGGGTTTTCTTCAAAGAAACAGTTTTGGAAACTGTAAATTGAGCATAGAGCCAAGCTGCTTTGCGTCGATCCACCGGAGTTGACTTAAACAAAGTCCAGGAACCTGCGTCCTGATACCCCAACTTCATCCCATTTTCCCAATAAGGTCCGTGTGGTGAAGGTGCCATACGCCATAATGGCATTCCGTCTTTATCAACGGTATTATTTCCGGATTCTTTTGGTGCTACCATTGAAGAAGTAAAGGCAGTATACCAGAAGATTTGTTGTGCAACATTACCCTGAGATAGTGCAGGTAAAGACTGATAAAAGTCATAACTTGCAGCACCTGGAGGAGCATACTTTCGCAGCCATTCATCCCATTTACGAATTGCATAAACCGCCGCAGGAGCATTAGCCGCACCACCACGTGTAACTGAAGCACCAACTGGATTACAAGTACCTGCTTCCATACGAATTCCCCATTCATCTACTGGGACACCATTTGGAAGTCCTTTACTACCTGCACCAGCCATAGACAGCCATGCATCAGTCATCCTCCAACCAAGATCTGGAGCACGTTTTCCATAATCCATGTGTCCATAAATCCGAACTCCATCGATATTTTTGACATGTACTGAGAAAAATTCAGCAATGTCTTCGTATGCAGACCAGTTGACAGGAACACCGAGTTCATATCCGTAGATTTTCTTGAACTGAGATTTCAAGTCAGCACGTTGAAACCAGTCATAGCGAAACCAGTAAAGATTCGCAAACTGTTGGTCTGGTAACTGATAGAGTTTACCGTCCGGCCCAGTAGTGAAAGACTTCCCCATGAAGTCGTCCAAATCCAATGTCGGCAGAGTTACTCCTTTTCCTTCTCCATCCATCCAGTCGGTCAGATTAACCGCAAGCTGTAAACGGGAGTGGGTTCCGATTAGATCGGAATCATTAATGTATGCATCATACAGATTCCGACCTGTCTGCATTTGTGTCTGTACAGCTTGTACTACCTCGCCTTCTCCGAGAAGCTGATGATTGACCTTGATGCCTGTGATTTCCTCAAAGGCTTTTGTTAAAACCTTTGACTCATATTCGTGAGTAGGAATAGTTTCGGAGAGAACGTTTATTTCCATTCCCTTAAAAGGAGCGGAAGCTTTGATGAACCAGTCCATCTCTGCTTTCTGCTCAGACTTAGTTATTGTTGATGGTTGGAATTCGTCATTAATCCATTTCCCTGCGTCTGCTTTGCCAGCGAATGCAGGTGAACTGGAAAGCGCTAACAACAAAACTCCACCCATAACGGATTTCATTGTACCCATGCTACACCTTTTTCTACAGATTAAGACCTAGAAAGATTCAAGAATATACTGCCTAAATAATCTGAAATAGAATTTACTTTTCTTTGCTGAACAAGTTCATTGCAGATAATCCAATATTGGATTCAAGATTCTACAATATGCAGATTTTTAAATGCAGAAATTTTGATGAAATTTTCTTTGGTCCTTTTTAAACATTGCCATGAAAGCATTACACTACGAGCGATATTTTTTCATAACAACAACTTTGATGAGGTTATCCCCACCATTCAGCAACTACTTTAATGCTATAAAATTACAATTGCAACCTATTTTTTGTAAAAATATATTTATTTTGTTAATTATAATTAAAATAATAAATTATTATGTATTATCAATTGCTTATAATTTATTTTTTATGGATTATTTTTTATGAGGAAGGAATCAAAGCCCGTGCTGTCACTTCATCGGTAATGAGGGAGTGGATAAATCCACCTTTTAAAGCGGCTTGCAGCGCTTCTATTTTATCCGAACCACCGGCGACGCCAACCACATGCTTCATTTTGCGCAAGGTTTCCAGACGAATTGAGATCAGTCGGTGGTTATGTTCCATTTCCAGCGGCTCACCATCTGCGTTAAAATATTCTCCTTGCATCTCACCCACGGCACCGCGTTTTTTTAGCAGATCGAGTTCTTTTTGAGATTTATAACCAAAGCCTTCAAATTCAGTATCTGGCATCAGGGAGCCAATACCCACCATTGCAATATCGGCAAGTTGAGCCATGTCCATCACATGCTGCACTTCAGGCTCCTTGAGTAACTGGTCTCTGAGGTCGGATGTTCCCACCATCAGTGGAGTCGGAATCACATGGAAAGGATAAAGAAATCCGGAAAGAGGAGTGCCGACATTGGTAGGAGTATGCTCGCTGAGATAGTGCATCACACCACCGCAAAGCGTGACAAAGGATGTTCTTTCAGGAATGACTCTTCCCAAATTGCGGGTAATTCCGGAAATAGTCTCACCCCAGCCAAGCGCAATCAAAGATTCCTTTGAAGGTAAATTCATTTCTAAATACTGCGCACCTGCCATGCTGAGATCATTCTTAAGTTCTTCAGCAGAAACTCCAGGTGTCAAAAAGACATCACGCAGACCCCACTTTTCTTTGAGCTGTACTTCCAAAGCCATCATCTCTGCGTCTTCACCACTGACATGAAAGGTTACAGTACCATCTTTTCGAGCTTCATTAAGAATATTAATCACCCTGGCACGGTTAATTCCCAGCCGCTTAGCAATTTCACCCTGTGTCATTCCGGTCTTGTAATAATACCATGATGCTCTGGCAGCAAATTTCCTCTGGTCCCGCAAAGCTATATTCATTTTTACTCGTCTGTTAAAGGTGTCTGGTGAAAGTGCTGATTTCAATGATTAGTCGATTACAGATAACTATTCAATACACGATAATGTCAGTTATAATTTTAATAACAAAAGACCTCAGAAAACCACTGTATAAGTTAAGAAAAAACAATAATCCAGATGAAAAACGCTGAATTGAGATTAAGAATAAGTTAGCGAAAAAAATACAGCAAAACCGCCTAGTATTACAAGACAAATATTAAAAAACATTTCATTTCTAAATGTCCTTTTTAGTTCCACATTACGCAAACTGAGAACAGTACTGATTGACAGTAATTCCGGCAATTTATATGTGGTAAACAGCCACTTGAATGACTATTTGCGGCTCTTTAAAAAAACTTAGTCTTTGACAGCCTTCAAAAAATTATTATGCAGTATCATTTCAAGCGAAATGGAAAATCTAATTTAGCCAATTTCATTAGTATCATAAAGCCGTCTCCCGCTTTCTGAATCGAAAATGTGCAGATGTTCCGGAGGTATAGTCAAAGCCAGACTGTCTCCGGATTCAACAGGATGAATTCCGGGAAGACGGACTGTTAAAGAGATATCCGTTTGCTCCATCTTTCCGTATACGACTGTGTCCGCTCCAAGTTTTTCCAGCATTTCCACTTGCAAATTCATCATGGCATTTTTAGCCTCACAGGTCTCCAGATGTTCCGGACGCATCCCTAAAGTTATTGGAACGTCTCTTTTCTCTGATTTTCCTGTGGGATTTAAAGGGAGATAAACCGCTTCCCCCAAAATTGCCTGTTCAGCGGTTGCATCCAATCTTGCAGGAATTAAATTCATTGAGGGAGATCCAATAAATTCTGCCACAAATAGAGTCTGCGGCTTTTCATAAACTTCCAGAGGTGTGCCTATTTGCTCAACTCTACCCTCGTTCATCAACAGCAAACGGTGTCCCAATGTCATCGCCTCGACTTGATCGTGAGTGACGTAGATCGTTGTTACTCCGAGTCTTTCCTGCAAACGTTTTATTTCAAGTCGCATTTGCACACGCAGTTTGGCATCAAGGTTGGACAGTGGTTCATCGAAGAGAAACACTTTTGGTTCACGGACAATAGCTCGTCCCATCGCTACCCGTTGGCGCTGGCCTCCGGAAAGTTCTTTGGGTTTGCGTACCAGCAAATTCTCCAATTCAAGAATTTTTGCGGTTTCACGAACACGCTGCTCAATTTGGTCTTTAGGAATTTTCCGGTTCTTTAAACCGTACGCCATGTTTTGATAGACACTCATGTGGGGATAGAGAGCGTAATTTTGGAAGACCATGGCAATGTCACGATCAGCAGGTTCTTTTTTATTGACCCATTCATCGTTAATGTGAATATCTCCGGAAGTGACAGTTTCCAATCCGGCGACCATCCTGAGCATGGTTGATTTTCCGCATCCGGAAGGACCAACTATGACGATCAGTTCACCGTCTTTAATATCGATGCTGATTCCGTGAAGTGCCTGCACATTTCCGGGATAAGTTTTAATTGCGTTTTTAATACTGACTGTTGCCATGAGAGTTATTGATTTGATTAAAATTATTTTTCGGTTTCAACAAGGCCTTTGACGAATTGACGCTGCATGACAATTACGACTAACAAAGGAGGAAGCATAGCAAGTATGGCGGTGGCCATAGTAATATTCCATTCCGGAATAGCATCCGCGACATACAACATCCTTTGGATGCCCATCACAATTGTAGTCATACTTTCATCAGTAGTGATTATCAGCGGCCAGAGATATTGGTTCCAACCATAGATAAACAAAATAACGAAAAGTGCAGCTAAGTTTGTACGGGAGAGCGGCAGTAAAATATCGAAAAAGAATTTCATTGGCCCTGCACCATCGACACGCGCGGCTTCTGCCAGTTCTTCAGGAACTGTCATAAAAAACTGACGAAAAAGAAATGTGGCAGTTGCAGAAGCAATGAGAGGAAGTGTCAGTCCAGCATAGGAATTCAACAATCCTAAATTCGCGACAACTGCATAAGTTGGTAAGATTCGTACTTCGACTGGAAGCATCAAAGTCAAGAAAATGGTCCAGAAACAAAGCTTCCTCAGAGGAAATCTGAAATAAACGATAGCGAATGCGGAAAGTATTGAGATCGTAATTTTTCCGAACACAATTCCGAGAGCCATAATCAGACTGTTCCACATCATCATTCCAACCGGAATACCGGACGCGTTTACTTTCCCTTTTTGTAGTACAGTCCCATAATTTTCCAGCATTTCTGAACCGAACCAGGGCTGCACAGTTGTCAGAATGTCTTCAGCCTCGTGGGTTGAAGTAACAAGAGCAATGTAGATCGGAAAGATGACTACAATAATTCCTAAAATTAGTAATAAATGTGTCAGGACATTCAGCCAGGGGCGATTTTCAACCATCAGTATTGCACACGCCTTTCAATGTAACGGAACTGGAACACTGTCAACAAAACGACAATGATCATTAAAATAACAGACTGAGCTGATGAACCGCCCAGATCCAAGCCGACGAAACCATCGTTGTAAACTTTATATACCAAAATTTCTGTTGACTTATATGGCCCTCCTTGAGTGACGGCATGTATGATACCAAAAGTTTCAAAGAACGCATAGACCACGTTTACTACAATGAGGAAGAAGGTCGTTGGTGAAATTAAAGGAAAAACAATTGTCCAGAACCTCTTTACAGGTCCGGCACCGTCAATTGCAGAAGCTTCCAGCATGGATTTTGGAATTGACTGTAAACCTGCCAGGAAGAAAATAAAATTATAACTGATTTGTTTCCAGGCTGCAGCAATGATTACCAGCATCATCGCCTGTCCTCCCCTGAGAACATGATTCCACTCATAACCCAAAGATTGAAGAGTAAGCGCGAGAATACCGTTCCCTGGGTTAAACATGAACATCCATAAAACTCCAGCCACTGCCGGAGCCACCGCATAAGGCCACAAGAGGATAGATTTATATGCCATTTCACCCTTGATGACACGATCAGCCATCACTGCAAACAGTAATGAAAGTGACAAACTTAGAAATGTCGTTGAAACACTAAAAATGACTGTGGTATAAAATGAATCCAGATAGAGAGGATCACTGAAAAGTTCTTCAAAATTTTCGAACCAGACAAATTCCGAAGACAAACCAAATGCATCTTCAATCAGAAAAGATTGATAAAGTGCCTGACTGGCGGGCCAAAGAAAAAAGATAAAAGTGATGATAATTTGAGGTGCCACCAAGAAATACGGCAGCCACATATTATTAAAAGTGCAACGTTTCTCCATTCAACAATCCAGCATGGGATAAAAAGATCAAACAATTTGCAGGCAAGGCAACTCAAGCGAGGTCTTGACACCAGGAGGTAATGGAGTCACCACAGACCCTTGAGTTGTGCCTTGCAAGAAAAAGGGTGGAAACTCAATTGTAAGTCCACCCTATACTGTCACAAATTTTGGACAGGCTGCAAAGATCAGCGGTTAGCCCGCTCAAATTTACGCAGCAATTTGTTACCGCGAGATACTGCATCTCCCAGTCCCACTTTTGCTGTTTTCTTTCCAGCCCAAATTGCTTCCAGTTCCTCGTTGAGAATATCACGAATCTGCACAAAATTACCGAGACGTAATCCCTTGGAATTAGAAGTAGGTGGTTTGGAACTCATCTGAATGATAGCTACATCACGCCCCTCATTCTTCTTATAATAATCAGAATTTTTGGTGAGTTCGTAGGCTTCATTGGTTATCGGCACATAACCAGTATTTTGGTGCCAATACGTCTGGACGAAGACATCTGACATATAGGTCATGAATTTCGCCACACCTTTGTATTCGTCCTTAGTACCACCTTTAAGTACCCATAAAGTGGCTCCACCAATGATAGAGTTTTGAGGCTCTGAAACCGCACTGGCCCAGTAAGGTAGTTGGCTGGTACCAAAATCAAATTTTGTACTCTTCACCAATCCACCATAGTAAGCCGAGGAGTTAATCAGCATCGCGCATTTACCTTCGGCAAACAAAGGATTGCCGTCACCTCTGCGTCCGCCATAGCGAAAGACATTGTCTTTCTGCCAATCTGCTAACTGCTGAATGTGCTTAACGTGCAGAGGGCTGTCGAAAACGAATTCAGTATCCAATCCTGCAAATCCATTTTCCTTGGTAGCAAACGCAACATCATGCCATGTGCTGAAATTTTCCAGCATTGACCAGGACTGCCAACCAATGGTAAAGCCGCACTCACTGGCTCCGCTCGAAATTAGCTTCTTGGAGAATTTACCCATCTCTTCCCAGGTTTTTGGAGCACGGTCAAGACCGGCCTTGGCAAACGCAGCCTTATTCCAGAAGACCACTGGTGTGGAACTATTGAACGGCAAGGACAGTAACTTACCATCTGTAGTCGTATAATAACCGATCACTGCAGAAATATACCTGCTTTCATCAAATGGTTGACCAGCATCCTCCATCATTTGATGCACCGGATAAATTGCACCTTTTGCAGCCATCATGGTGGCAGTTCCGACCTCAAACACCTGCACTACGTGTGGTTGTTTTTTGGCACGGAAAGCTGCAATTGCTGCTGTCATGGTTTCGGTATAATTTCCTTTATATACCGCCTTCATTTCATACTCGGTCTGGCTGCGGTTAAATCCGCCAACGATGGTATTGACTGCTTCACCGAGCGCACCGCCCATCGCGTGCCACCATTCAATCTGGGTGGCGGAAAATGCGGTACCGCTGAACATACCCAGCATTAATATCGCACTAATGAGGATTTTCATTTGTCTCATATTGTTCCTTTTGTTTGAGTTAAATAAAATATGAATGTTGGATAAGTTAGGCTCTCTCCTCATTTTTCGAATAAACGTACGAATCGTTATAACTAGCTATACCATGCACTCACACAATACTAAGCGAAATGCTTAGCCAAACTAAAGCTACTACAGGAATTTTCCTAATGCAAGACTTTTTTAAATTAATTTTACATTTGCTATTTTGTTTTTATAATTCTTTCTAAAATCATTAAATTAAGGGTATGTCCAGGCAAGGTTTTTTGGGGAGACATTCGGAAAAAATATGGGTGACCCTTTTCATCACAAAGATTAAGATTTCTCCTATTTGGTCGAAATGACAGATAGCACCATTTTTTGATCGAGATAAACTAAATTCTGGTTATTATAATTTAAAATTAATAA
>Ga0209252_1001342_pt1 | contig 16372 bp, 15 predicted proteins | sample SaaInlV_135m_DNA_3_FD_184673 | JGI IMG/M metagenome (GOLD analysis project Ga0209252, IMG submission 184673) | Marine microbial communities from expanding oxygen minimum zones in the Saanich Inlet - Saanich Inlet SI074_LV_100m_DNA (SPAdes) (version 2) | ecosystem: Environmental > Aquatic >... | reverse complement strand
TGCGCCCCGGTGTAATCGAAGAATTTGCCATTGTCATCCGGCCCAACCTTATCCAGCACCGATTTCAGGCCGGCGGCACTGACTGTTGTGTCTAGCGGCGCTTTGGGTCCACCCATATCGGTGCGTACCCACCCCGGATGCAGGGCGACCACAGAAATACTGTTGCACGCCAGATCATGAGCGAGGCTTCGTGTGACCGCATTGAGGGCAGCTTTGCTGGAGCGATAACTGTATGCACCGCCCGACTGGTTTTCCGACAGGCTACCCATTTTACTGGAGATCATCGCAACTTTAGCGCAGCCGGTCGCCGCGAGGTTTGGCCGCAGCGCCCGGGTGACCATAAAGGGCGCGATCGTATTAACCCGTATCTCATTAAGCCAGGTGTCACTATCCAGTGTGTCGATGCAGTCGTCGCTTGAGGTATAGAGTCCAGCGTTATTAATGAGTAAATGCAGTGGTTGTTTGTCCAGGGTTTTGGGTATCAGGGCGATTTCCTGTGCACTGGTTACATCCAGTGTCAGCAGTTCGATCTGATCACGGTATTGCTGTTGCAATGCAAGCAGATCATCTCCCCCGGTATTGCGGGCGGTGGCGATCACCCGGCTGCCCCGAGCAAGATACTGACGGGCCAGTGCAAACCCAATGCCCCGGCTAGCACCGGTAATCAGTACATTGTGGCCCATAGTCAGGGTATCCATAACAAAAAGCGATAGAGAGACTTATAAACGTCTTTTCTGGTACTACCATACATGAGGAAATAGCGTATCTCAGTCGCACAGAACTCCCACAGTGTTCAAGATTACCCCAGGGTTCGTCAAGACATACAAATCCAACGGCAAGCGTAAGGACCCCTATGGTCCAAGGTTACACATTGTAATCCACCCCCACTGCTCGGGTGACTGTATCCATCGCTATTTAAGCGTAGTGGAGTTTCATTCCGAAAGGCGATTGGCAAGCATCCCAATAACTTGCTCGATGCTCATCAGGTTGCTGAACTTCAAAATAGATATCGCGCATGGTTCTTGAGGCTTGATGCTGGCCCCAGCCGTCTCCTAAAGGGCTTGGATAGGCGTTGGAGTTGTAGTCCGGCCGGTTGGAAAGTCTGATATCTCAGGACGATTCTGGCGAGACACTGGACGAATAGAACTTGGTAACTGACCGATGCGGTACTCCAGTATCGCGTCATGGAGTTCCGTTATTTCGCCCAGCCAATGTGATAACAGTTCCACCTGTCTGACACGGTGAAGTTCGTAGAAAGCGTCATCCAACCAGATATTGCCTTCATCATTTGTACTGACTAACGCTCCCATTTCTTCTGGTCTTCTCATCATTCAGCCTCCATTCGTTGGTGTTTGGGTCTTGGAAATTCAAAACCTGCGCGCATTCTGCTGCCGTCTATGAGGTTTCGATAATCAGATCACGCCCGAGTGTTATCAAATTCCCCGCCGGCAGGTGGACAGGATATATATAACGACAATGTCCTTATGTGAAAATGTGAAAGTATTATATCACTATATCAATGCGTGAAAGGGGCGAGGTGAGCGTCGGATGTGGATGGCGGGCAAATTCTTGAACCCTCTCAGTAGTCCACCAGTATTCCTATGACTCTGCCAGGCTCCCATGGGAATGCTGGCTGACTCCCACAGATTGTCTAAAAAGCCTTATTTGAGTGGAGAGCGTTGTGATGGATAAATCACGAGCTAAAGTTATTGTTGCGTGGCGGGGGGAATCTTGGGCGGCGCAAATGCACTGACCATTTCGTCACGTGCAAGTGTCGCTTCGTCAGGTGTGCCGACGTCTACGTCATCGCGACACAGCATTTGACCGCTGGCCACGTTGCGAACCAGGCGCATCCCGGCAGATAGGCCCAGTGGGACCGTCCGGGCAGACAGTGATTTTTCCGAGGGCATCTGTCGGCCAAAGACGCAGTGCCCGCCCTCGCCATCCAGTAACTCTCCGATCTTCAAATCCCGTTTAGCAATGGCGACCACATCTGACGAAAAACACATGGGTTGACCGGTCGGTTCACCTCGCAAGGCGACTGAGGCGATCGAGACGCCAAGTTCCAATCCAATCATGTGTGTTGGCCGGTACAGTGCTCCGTATTGCCCGGTCGCTCCGTATTGCCCGGTCTTATCGGGCAGCATATGGTATTCACGCAGGCACTGGCGGGCATAGTCACTGCCTGCCTGTATTACGACAAAAGTACCCATGGCGAGGTGGTGGGCAACAGTCTCGCCGGCGCGCGTCAGCGACGATACCACTTCGGTTGTGCCAGAGCGCGTCAGCACACCGCCATCACTGCTGGGCTTGCAGATGTCGGCAAGTTCAAACCTCGACGCGCTGGGAAACTGCAGACCTGCGTCCTGGGGTATCAGGCCGGTTGCGTTACACACAGCAGTCATTTCAATAGCCGATTTGCTGCCATCGAGAAAAGAGTTAAACATCTGCAGGTTGATACTTTCTGGATCATCGATGTCCAGATATTGCTGGAGCACAGCCCAGACCGTGTCAGGGGTGAGCGAATGATAATCTGGCAGGTAGCGAGTACCCTTGCCCGCAGCGGTGACTTCAAAGCCACAGCTACGCGCCCAGTCGACATGCTCGCAGATCAACGCCGGTTGATCACCCCAGGCCAGGCTATAGACTACGCCGGCACGGGCAGCCTCGCGTGCCAGTAACGGCCCGGCCAGAACATCGGCTTCGACATTGACCATCACAATATGGTGGCCAGCAGCGATCGCCTGGCGACAGTGGCTGATACCCGCCCGAGGCATGCCGGTTGCCTCGATGACCACGTCGATTGCCCCGGAACTGATCAGGGCTGATGCGTTTTCGCTCAGGACAGTTCGGCCGCTGCTCAGGGCATCATCAAGGGTGGCGGCGCTGAACTGTTCAGGGGGCCATCCGGCAGCGGCGAGATTAATCTTGGCCCGGCTGATATTAAGGTCGGCGATCCCTGCGACGTGAATGCCTCAAGGGTGGCGGCGCTGAACTGTTCAGGGGGCCATCCGGCAGCGGCGAGATTAATCTTGGCCCGGCTGATATTAAGGTCGGCGATCCCTGCGACGTGAATGCCGGGGGTTCGCCGGGCTTGGGCCAGGTACATGGTGGCGAATTTGCCGCAGCCGATTATCACGACTCGAACCGGCTTATTGTCGGCTGCACGCTGGTTGAGCATTCGGGATAAGTTCATCAGATCAGCCTTAATCTACGGTACGGGTCCAATCAGTTTTGAGCGGCGCGGTGATCGCGGACACGCTCCCAGGCGCTTCGGATTTCCTGGGTCTTTTCATTGGCAAGTTGGATCATCTCCTCAGGCATACCTTTGGCGACGAGTTTATCGGGATGGTGCTGGTTGGTCAGTCGGCGATAGGCTTTTTTGACCTCGCCGTCAGGTGCGTCGGCCGAGATGCCCAGCACTCGGTAAGCGTCTTCGAGTGGCTGCATCCGCTGACCTGATTGCCCTTGGCCCGTCGCTCCGGAGACCAGATTTACTAACTGTTCAATCTCGGCAGCGCTGAAACCGAGGACTTCACCTACATGGGCGAGGATGCGGTTTTCGGCCGGATCTATGCGGCCATCGGCCCAGGCAGCCTGCACCTGTATTTCCAGGAACATGCGCAGCAGGGTGGTGCGTCGGTGGCATTCGCTGCGAAACTGGTGCAGTACCGCATCGAGGGGAAAGTCGGGTTCCTTGCCTTTTTCGAATAGATCGATCGCCGCTTCACGCTGGGCTTTGTTCAGCCGCATCTGGTGCATCAGGCTGCGGGCCGCCTGAATCTCGTGCTCCGATACCTGCCCATCAGCTTTGGCCAGGTGTCCCATGACAGAGAAAGTTGCGGTGAAAAACGCAGCCTGGGTACGTTCCTGCCCGCCGGCATCAAAGCCACCTGCGCGGCCCCTGCCACTGTCAAATTGATGGCCGATACTGCTGCCGAGCAGTGCACCCAGCGGCCCACCCATCATGAAGCCTAGCGTACCGCCGATCAGTTTGCCCCACCACGCCATATTGTGTACTCCTGAAAACCTTTAGTCGCAGATTGTAAAGGAGCCTGCGTTGTTGGTGCTTAGATCATGTTTTGCAGTGCTATTTTGGCAAGGTGGCGAGCGACTTCACCGCAGGGTGACCAACTCCTCAGCTGCAGTGGGATGGATTGCCACGGTGTTGTCCAGATCTGCTTTGGTCGCACCCATTTTTACCGCTACGGCGAAACCCTGAATCATCTCGTCGGCGGCTCGGCCAACGACGTGACAGCCGACCACTGTCTCTTGCGCACCGGTGACTATTAGTTTGACCACGGTCGGTACGCGATGGTGCGTCACAGAGTAAAAAAGGTCGGTAAAGCGGTTCTGGTAAATCTTGACGTTGTCATGGCCGTAAGTTTGTCGTGCCTCGTCTTCTGTCAGGCCAACGGTGCCGATCGGGGGGTGGGAAAACACCACACTTGGGATATTCAAGTAATCCAGTCGCGCCTCATCCTGGCCGCCAAAAAGCCGATCCGACAAGCGCCTTGCGGCAGCAATGGCCACCGGGGTCAGGGCCTGGCGCCCGGTGACATCACCAACAGCGTAAATCCCTGGCACAGTCGTGTTCTGCCATTCATCCGTGCCTAGGTAGCCCGCGCGGGGTCAGGGCCTGGCGCCCGGTGACATCACCAACAGCGTAAATCCCTGGCACAGTCGTGTTCTGCCATTCATCCGTGCCTAGGTAGCCCGCGTTGTCGGGTTTTATTCCAGTCGATGCCAGGCCCAGGGTGTCAGTGGCCGGATCGCGGCCGATGGCGTAGATAACACAGTCGAACCCGCTTATCTGCTCACCGTCCTGGCGCTGTACCGCCAGCAGCCCATTTTCTTCGCGAACAATACCGATTATCTGTACGCCGGTCAGAATGTTGATTCCAGCGGATATCATTTCGTCCATAACGCTCTCGCGCAGGGTGATATCGAACCCACGCAGCAGGATGTCTTTGCGCAGCGCCATGGTGACATCGGACCCAAGCGCATTAAGCGCCCCGGCGAGTTCAGTCGCGATATACCCGGCACCGATAATCAGTGGACGCTGCGGCTGGGTGTCAAGATCAAAGAAGCCATCGCTGGTAATGGCGAGGTCCGCTCCGGGTACCTTGGGTATCATCGGCCGTCCGCCAGTCGCAATCAGGATGTGGTCAGCGCTAAGGTACTGGTCACCCACGCGAACGGTTGAGGTGGAGTCAAACTGAGCCCAACCGGTATACAGTGATACCTTTGAGGATTCCAGATTACGCTGGTAGATGCCGTTCAGTCTTAAGATATACGCATCGCGCGCATCTTTGAACGATGCCCAGTCGAATGTGGTATCCGGCAGGGCAAAGCCGTAGTCATCAGCGATAGCCAGAGTGTCGGCAAAGTGCGCCGCATTCCACATCATCTTCTTGGGCACGCAGCCTACATTGACGCAGGTCCCGCCAAGTCGATCGCCCTCTACGATCGCCGTGCGGGCACCGTACTCGGCCGCGCGTCGCGCGCCCGCCATACCGCCGCTACCACCACCGATTACCAGGAAATCAAAATGTTCAGTCATATTGGAAAGATCTGGGAAAGGAGTGCTTTAATCCGCGCCGACCGTTAGCAATGATAAAGTAATCGAAGTAACTTTGGCAGTGACGCGGATGTCCATGTGGACGGGCGGGGCGCCTGCCATGACCGATAGCGATCAATTTATGAGTAACCAAGATAGTCCCTTGACTGACAATCCCCTGCTGGATCTGAGCGGTTTACCGCGTTTTCGCCAGATCGAGCCGTCGCTGGTAGAGCCGGCACTCGATGCTGTGCTGCACCAGCACCGCTTGCAGATACAGGCGCTTGAATCACAAGCCGATGATGCGGGCTGGGAGTCTTTTGCTGAACCATTACAGGACATGGAAGAGCAACTGGAGAGAGTCTGGTCACCGGTGTCACATCTTAATGCCGTGCGCGACAGCCAGGAGTTGCGCACGGCAGTTGACGCTTGTTTGCCTAAAATCAGCGCCTTCCAGAGCGAGGTCGGGCAGAACCGTGCTCTTTATCGCGGTTACCACCGTATAGCCGACAGCCGTGGATTTGCCGGGCTCTCTGGCGCACGGCGCAAGGTGGTGCAAAATGCGCTGCGCGATTTTCGACTCGCCGGTGCAGAGCTCAAGGGATCGTCCCGGGAGCGTTTTCGTGAAATCGTGACCGAACTGGCAAGCCTCGCCAACCGTTTCGAGCAGAACCTTCTGGACGCTACCGATCATTGGGTTCTTGACCTCGATGAGACGGCAGATCTTGCCGGGTTGCCGGACAGCGTGGTCGAGTTGGCCCGTGAGGCGGCCAGCGCTGCAGGTTGTCCGGGTTGGCGGTTCTCGCTGCAGGCACCGTTCTATCTGCCATTCATGATGTTCAGTGAGCACCGCAGGTTGAGGCGGCAGATGTACGAGGCTTATGTCACCCGGGCAAGCGAGGTCGGCCCTGACGCCAAGCGTTTCGACAGTGGTGATCTGATGGTAGAGATTCTCACCCGGCGTGGCGAGATGGCCCGGCTGCTGGGTTTTGCCAGTTACGCCGAGTATGCACTGCAAGATCGCATGGCTGGATCGCCACAGGAGGTCAGTGACTTTCTTGAGCGGTTGACCGCTTGCACCCGTCCCGCGGCGCAGGTTGAGTTTGACGAGCTACGTGAGTTCGCAAGCTCGACACATAGCCACGACGATTTACAGGCCTGGGATATTCCTTATTACTCGGAGAAACTCAAACAGTCGCGATTTGCTTTTTCCGATGAGCAGGTTCGGCCCTACTTTCCGTTGCCGCGGGTGCTCGAGGGGCTCTTTGCCGTGACCGAAAAACTTTTTGGCATACGTGCTGTTAAGGCGGAATGTGAACACACCTGGCACGAAGACGTGCTGTTTTTTGAACTGCGAGATCACACTGGCGTAGTGCGCGGATGTTTTTTTCTCGATCTGTATGCGCGCGCTCACAAGCGCGGCGGCGCCTGGATGGCCGACTGTATTGGTCGGCGGCGTTTGGCCGATGGCGCCCTCCAGTTACCGGCGGCTTTTCTGACCTGTAATTTCATGCCACCCGTAGGCGACAAGCCGTCGTTGTTGACCCACGATGATGTAGTTACGCTGTTTCACGAGTTTGGCCACGGCCTGCATCACCTGCTGACGCAGGTCGACGAGCCCGCTGTCGCGGGTATCAGCGGCGTTCCCTGGGATGCGGTGGAGTTGCCGAGTCAATTTCTGGAGAACTGGTGCTGGGCACCTGAGGCATTAGTAGCGATCTCCGGCCACTACCAGACCGGCGAGGCGCTGCCGGATGATTTACTCGATAAGCTGCGCGGTGCTCGCAATTTCCAGTGTGCATTGCAGATGTTGCGCCAGCTGGAATTCTCGATTTTTGACATGGCTGTGCATGGCGCCGAGTCATTGTCGACAGCGCAGGCCATTCAACAAACGCTGGATACAGTGCGCGAAAAAATAGCGGTTGTTCACACGCCCGCGTGGAATCGCTTCCAAAACAGCTTCTCGCATATCTTCGCTGGGGGTTATGCGGCGGGATACTACAGTTACAAGTGGGCCGAGGTGCTGTCAGCAGATGCCTTCAGTCGTTTCGAGGAAGATGGAATTTTTGATCCCAGGTGCGGCCGTGATTTTTTGCAATTGATACTTGAGAGCGGCGGTGTCAATGATCCGTTGGATAATTTCATCGCGTTTCGCGGTCGCGAGCCCTCGGTTGAGGCTTTACTGCGCCACAACGGTCTGGAAAAATGAGAACGCTGGGCGCTCTTTGCTTGTGGCTGGCCCTGGTGAGCCCGGCACAGGCGCTGACCAACCAGCTTGGTTCGCACCCTTCGCCTTATCTTGCATTGCACGGCGATGATCCGGTGGCGTGGCAGGTCTGGAGTGAGTCGGTATTTGAAAAAGCCCGCCAAGAAAACAAATTGGTTTATGTTTCGGTGGGTTACTTCTCATGCCACTGGTGTCACGTGATGCAGCGCGAGAGTTATCGCAACCCGCAAATCGCACGGATGCTGAACCGGGATTTTGTGCCGGTCAAAGTCGATCGCGAGTTACAACCCGCTTTGGACGAGACGCTTATGGATTTTGTCCAGAAAACCCAGGGCCGTGGCGGTTGGCCATTGAATGTTTTTTTGACCCCCGAGGGTTATCCACTCTATGCGGTTCTGTACCTGCCGCCAGATTCGTTCGCCAAGGTGATTCGGCAACTGGATGCAATCTGGCGCGAAGACTCCGAGCACCTCACCGCAATGGCCCGACCCGTTGGCACCGACGATTTTCCGGATAGTGCTGGCCAGGTTGATCCGGCCCAAGTAGCTTCTTTGGGTAAACGTTTTGAAAAGATGGCACTGGCCTTCGCCGATACTTTTGAAGGGGGTTTTGGTGATCAGTCACGCTTTCCACACGTGCCACAGCTGGAATATCTGCTGGACCGCTATCAGCACCGGGCCAGTGCGCCGGTGCGTGAGGTACTGAAAAGCTCGCTCGATGCGATGGCCTGGCGCGGCCTGCGCGACCATGTTGATGGAGGGTTCTTTCGTTATACCGTAGATCCCGGGTGGAGCCAGCCGCACTTCGAGAAAATGCTTTATGGCAATGCGCAGCTTGCTTCGCTGTACCTGAGAGCCGGGCAGGTATTGCAGCGTGAGGATTACATTGAGGTCGGGCTCTCTACCCTGGACTTCATGGCGGATCATATGCTGAGCGATGGCGGGGCCATGGTCGCTTCACTTTCGGCGATTGATGCCCAGGGCCGTGAAGGGGCGTATTACCTGTTCGACCTTGAGACTTTGCAGCGGACACTACATAAAGACGAGCTTGAAGTTCTGCGCGCAACATGGTCGCTCGATGGCCCGGCGCCTTTCGAGGAGGGGCATCTTCTGGTAAGTCAGTTGCCCCTGAACGAGGTAGCAAATACCCTCGGGCGACCACTGGCCGATGTGCACACGATGCTGGCCAGTGCGATGGCAAAATTGCGCACCCTGCGCCGTACCCGGGGCCTTCCGGTTGACGACAAGCAGCTGGCGGGGTGGAACGCACTTGCTCTGCAGGCTTTTGTTGCGGCATCAGTCCAGACTGGCGCTGCGCGATACGCAGATATCGCCAGGGGGATCAAAGCTTACCTGGAGCAGACGCTGTGGCGCGATGGCACGCTCTACCGCGCTATAGTCAATGACGAGCCACTGGGAGTGGTCGCGCTCGCAGATTACGCTTACCTGGCCCGCGCTTTGCTGGATTTTGCCCGCTGGTCGCAAGATTCAGCCGATTTCAGGCTCGCGACCGAGGTGGCCAAGGCAGGCTGGCGTGATTTTAGGGTAGCTAACGGCTGGCGCCGCGAGCCAGGTAGAGCGTTGGCTGAATCGGGACTGCACGAGATATTTTCCGATGATTCTTTGCCAGCGCCTGATGCGGTACTGGCGAAAGTCAGCCTGCAACTGGCACGCGCCGGGGCAGATCCTACGCTTTCCCGTTGGGCCCGAGCGATGCTTGACCGCGCCTATGATACCGTGGCGCAGAACCCTTTTTCCCACGGCTCCCGCCTGGCCGCACTGGCGCTAGCCGTAAGTGACGGGGGGTAACCCAAAGAGGCGATTCCAGGTGTCGGGTAAACAAGCTGATTTGCTATAATCGCGCCTCTTTTTTAGTTGGCGCCTGAGATGCTTGCAGGGCGCCTTTTGTGATTAACACAAGAGAGCTTCATGGCTGACAATATAAATAACGGTAGACGTCGCGTGCTTACCACCGTGACCACAGGCGTTGGCCTTGCCGGCGCCGCTGCGCTGGCTGTACCACTAGTGGCCAGTATGAAACCCAGCGCCCGTGCGCGAGCGGGCGGAGCGCCGGTCGAGGTTGATATAACTGATCTGGCTCCGGGGCAAATGAAGGTTGTGGAATGGCGTGGCAAGCCAGTTTGGATACTGCGCCGTGACGAGACCATGCTCTTGGAACTCGCCAGCATCGTGGACGACCTGTCTGATCCGAATTCCGCTGTGGTTGAGCAGCAGCCGGATTATGCCCGTAACGCACACCGCTCCATCCGTTCCGATGTTTTGGTCGTGCTCGGAGTTTGCACCCACCTTGGCTGCGCGCCCAGCAAGAATTTTGACAAAGGGGTCGCATCGGGTCTTGGCGATGACTGGGTTGGTGGATTCTTCTGTCCCTGTCACGGCTCCAAGTTTGATCTTTCCGGTCGGGTCTATAAGAACGTACCCGCCCCGACTAATCTTGAAGTGCCGCCGCATTCCTATGTGTCGGATAACCGTATCGTCATCGGGATAGATGAAGAGGAGGCGACTGCATGAGTCTTCTCAACTGGATAGATGATCGTTTTCCGTTAACCAAAGTCTGGCAGGAGCATATGGCGCAATATTATGCGCCGAAGAACTTCAATATTTGGTACTACTTCGGGTCGCTGTCTCTACTTATGCTGGTGCTACAAATTGTCACCGGCATCGTCCTGACGATGCATTACAAGCCTGATGCCGACCTGGCGTTTGCCTCGGTCGAATACATCATGCGCGATGTACCCGCAGGTTGGTTCGTACGTTATCTGCACGGCGTCGGGGCATCGATGTTTTTTCTCACCGTATACCTGCACATGTTCCGCGCCCTGCTGTATGGCTCGCACCGTCATCCGCGTGAGCTCATCTGGTTGCTGGGTATGGTGATCTACGTGGCACTGATGGCTGAAGCCTTTTTTGGCTACCTGCTACCGTGGGGCAATATGTCCTACTGGGGCGCCCAGGTCATCATCTCGTTGTTTGGCGCAATCCCTGGCATCGGGGAGCCATTGGCCGAGTGGATTCGCGGCGATTTCGTGATATCCGATGCTACGCTAAACCGCTTTTTCGCGTTCCATGTCATTCTGTTGCCCTTGTTGCTGGCATTGTTGGTCTATTTACACATTGTCGCCCTGCACAAGGTAGGCTCAAACAATCCTGATGGGATTGAGATCAAGAAAAACAAGGACAAGGATGGTATCCCCGTAGACGGGATTCCGTTCCACCCGTACTACACTGTGAAAGACACCTTTGGCGTGGCGGTCTTTATGGCCGTGTTTTTGGCCATTGTCTTTTTTGTGCCCGAACTGGGCGGCTGGTTTTTAGAGAAGGATAATTTTGCACCAGCCGATATCCTGCAGACACCGCCGGATATTGTGCCGTTGTGGTATCTCACTCCGTATTACTCAATTCTGCGGGCTGTCACCTTTGAATGGTTGCCCGGGGGCGCGAAGCTGTGGGGCGTGATCGCGATGGGTGCTGCGATCGTGATGTTCTTCTTCTTGCCGTGGTTGGATCGCGCCAAGGTTCGCTCGATTCGCTACCGTGGCTGGCTATACAAGACCTTTCTCATGCTTTTTGTGGTGACTTTTCTTATGCTCGGTTACCTGGGAACGAAGAATCCCGGACACGTCGATATTTTCTGGTTCAAAAACCTCATATGGGCGCAGATTGGCTTGGTAATTTACTTCGCGTTTTTTCTGCTCATGCCAATTTATACCCGGCTCGACCGAACAAAGCCCGAACCGGACCGGGTGAGGTAGGAATTCATGATGAGCATGATCAAAAAGCTATTACTGATCGTATCCCTACTCGTATCGCCCGCACTGCTGGCGTCTGGAGGAGGAGAAAACCTGGATTCGGTGTACATTAACCTGGCCGATAAAGGCTCGCTGCGCCGTGGAGCGCATACTTTTGTCAACTATTGCCTATCCTGCCATGCGGCCTCCTATATGCGATATGAGCGGATGGCGGCTGATCTCGAGATCGATACCCCGACGCTGGTTGAGAACTTGATGTTTGCGGCAGATAAGCCGGGGGAACTGATGACAATAAATATGGCATCTGAGGATGCCAAGGCATGGTTTGGGGTTGTGCCACCGGATCTCAGCCTGACTGCGCGTTCTCGTGGGCCAGACTGGATTTATACCTACCTGCGAAGTTTTTACCGTGACGAGAGCACCCCGACTGGATGGAACAACACGCTCTTTCCAAGCGTTGCGATGCCCCATGTGCTGTACGAATGGCAAGGTATGCGTGAAGCTCATTTTGATGAGTCACACGGTGTCAGCGAGTTCAGCGGCTTCGAGCAGATCGTATCGGGCGAGATGAGCGAGGTCGCCTATGACGAGGCAATCAGTGATCTGACCAACTTTATGGTCTACCTCGCTGAGCCAGCCAAACTGGTGCGTTACCGTATCGGTTTCTGGGTGATGGGTTTCATGCTTGTTTTTATCGCCCTGACTTACGCTTTAAAAAAGGAATACTGGCGAGACATCCATTGACGGCACACTGGTGGGGCAGCTATTGCGCTGCGCTGGTATACAGGATAAATGCTTTGGTTAATCAACTATGAAACTCTACTCTGGACCACTTTGCCTTTACAGTCACGTTTGCCGATTTGTCTTGAGCGAGAAAGAGATTGACTACGAAGTCATTTACTCGACGAATGGGCGCGCAGACCAGGAGGTTGCCGAACTGAATCCTTACGGGGAAACGCCGACATTGGTGGACCGTGATTTAATTCTATACGACAGCATGGTCGTCAGCGAATACCTCGATGAAAAGTTTCCGCACCCACCGCTGCTGCCCAGCGACCCGACTGCCCGGGCCCAGGCCCGGGTAATGGTGACCCGATTACGTCGTGACTGGCTGGATGCGCTACAGTTTTGTATCACTACCGGTACGCGGGTCGACAAGAAGCTGAGTAAAAGTCTGTGGGATGGTTTGATGGCAATGTCGAACCATTTCGGGCAGCAAAAGTATGCGCTTGGCAATGAATTCAGCCTGGTTGATTGCTACCTGGCAGCACTGTTGTGGCGGTTGCCTGTGCTGAAATTAGATCTGCCTCGACAGGCTTCGAAGATTCTTGACTACGGCGGCCGGATGTTTGATAAACCGGGTTTCCAGGCAAGTCTGAGCGAAGCCGAGCGAGAGATTCGCGCCGCTTAAGGCGCACTACTGTTTGCCGGGTCTGATGGGATCTGATGACATTGAGGCGAGTTCAAACCGCCCTTATCTGATACGGGCGATTCGCGACTGGGCTATTGATAATCACCTGACGCCACAACTGCTGGTTAATGCCACGATCAGTGGTGTCGAGGTGCCCAGTGAGTTCGTTGAGAACGGACAGATTGTGCTGAACGTTAGCCCTCATGCAGCGGATAATCTGGACATGGGAAACGACTTTATCTCTTTCTCAGCCCGCTTTCAGGGTGTTTCGCGGTCGGTGATTGTGCCGGTCTCAGCAGTTATCGCGGTATTTGGCCGCGAGAGCCGTCAGGGCATGTCTTTTGAAGATCTGCCCGAGGATATCGAAGCCGACGAGGCGTTGAACGACCCGCCTGCGCGCGGTAAGCCCCACCTTAAACTGGTGGACTAGTGGTTGAAAGATGTTGGGCCAGACCCGATATTGCCTTTAGAACACACTGAGCACCGTTTAATGAGCACAACCCAAATGCGGGGCACTACCATTCTCTCGGTTCGCCGAGGCAATCAGGTGGTGATTGGTGGGGATGGCCAGGTCACACTGGGTGATACCCGGATGAAAGGCAACGCGCGCAAGGTTCGGCGACTGCATGATGATACGGTGATCGCCGGTTTCGCGGGTGGTACTTCGGACGCGTTCACACTGTTTGAACGTTTTGAGGGCAAACTGCAAAAACATCAGGGCAATCTCACTCGCGCTGCGGTTGAGTTATCCAAGGACTGGCGCACAGATCGTATGCTACGCCGGCTGGAGGCCTTGCTTGCAGTTGCCGATGCATCGGTGTCACTGATTCTTTCCGGTACCGGGGATGTCATAGAGCCTGAGGGCGGGATCATGGCGATAGGCTCTGGTGGCGCCTACGCTAAGGCCGCCGCCCAGGCGCTGGTTACGGAGACCGATCTTGATGCCCGCCAGATCGTTGAGAAATCATTGAATATTGCCGCTGGTATCTGCATCTACACCAACTGCGAACTTACCATTGAAGAACTGGAGATTGCACCGAAGTGAGTTGGCGTAAGCCACTCTGGGCTGACTGTGCCGGGTGCTTTATCTTCCTGCGTTTGTAGACCCAAGAACTTTTCCAACAGAACGATACTATGTCCGAGATGACGCCCCGGGAGATTGTCGAGGAACTCGACAAGCACATTATTGGTCAGGCACAGGCGAAGCGGGCTGTCGCGATCGCTCTTCGAAATCGCTGGCGGCGGGCTCAGGTGCCAGATGAATTTCTGCGCAATGAGATCACGCCAAAGAACATATTGATGATAGGCCCTACCGGGGTGGGCAAGACCGAGATTGCCCGGCGTCTGGCACGCCTGGCCCGAGCGCCGTTTATCAAGGTCGAGGCGACCAAGTTCACCGAGGTGGGGTATGTGGGTCGTGAGGTTGATTCAATCATTCGTGATCTGGTGGATATGGCGATCAAGATGAGCCGCGAGGAAGCATTGGAGCGGGTACGTCCGCGCGCTGAAGATGCTGCCGAGGAGCAGTTGCTGGATCTGCTGTTGCCCCAGGCCCGCGGTGTTGACTCCGCTGATGACATTGCAGCCGTTGATCAGGAAGAGGGAGCCGGCCGCCAGCGCCTTCGCAAATTGTTGCGTGAAGGCAAGCTGGACGATAAAGAAGTCGAAATTGAAGTTGCGACTCCGACCGTGGGGGTGGAGATTATGGGTCCGCCAGGAATGGAGCAGATGACTGATCAGTTGCAGGGCATGTTTCAGAATCTGGGCGGTCAGCGCAAGACTGCGCGCAAGGTCAAGGTGCGCGAAGCATTGCGATTGCTCACCGAAGAAGAGGCCGGCGCACTTGTCAATGACGACGAACTCAAGCACGAAGCACTTGAGCGGGTAGAGCAGCACGGTATTGTTTTTCTTGACGAGATCGACAAGATTGTCGGCCGCAGCGAGGCCCAGGGTGCCGATGTGTCGCGCGAGGGCGTCCAGCGCGATCTGCTACCGCTGATTGAGGGCTGCACCGTCAGCACCCGCAACGGCATGATCAAGACCGATCATATTTTGTTTATTGCCTCGGGCGCATTTCAGATGAATAAACCCTCGGATCTGATACCGGAACTGCAGGGTCGCTTGCCAATACGGGTTGAACTCGATGCGCTGGACGCCGGCGATTTTGTCCGCATCCTGACTGAGCCGGATGCTTCGCTGACCGAGCAGTACGCTGGGCTGATGGCGACCGAAGGGGTCAGCCTGGAGTTTGCGCCGGATGGTGTCGAGCGAATAGCCGAAGTGGCGTGGCAGGTTAATGAACGGATCGAGAATATTGGCGCACGGCGGCTGCATACCGTCATGGAGCGCTTGCTGGAGACGATTTCGTTTGCAGCGGCTGATCGCTCAGGGCAAGTGGAGTTAGTCGATCGGGACTATGTGGATCAACACCTGGTTGATCTCGCCGCGGATGAGGATCTTTCGCGCTACATTCTCTAGATTCTCCAGCGCAAAAATATGGCGGCAGCCGTATACTGGGTCGTCCACCCTCGCCGGGGAGGACGCGGATGGCGGTACTGCTGATAGATGGACTCAACCTGATACGCCGAATTCATGCTGGTGTACCGGATGCGGCGAAGGATCGTGACGATGGAGTGCTGACAGCCTGTGTGGCGTCGGCACGCCGGGCTCTGCGTCGGCATCATCCCAGTCACGTTATTCTGGTAATGGAAGGCCAAGAGTTGAGTTGGCGTTCCCTGGAGTATCCGGATTACAAAAAGGACCGGGTCGGGATGCCGGAAGATCTTCGAGCCAATCTGCCGGCCATTCTTGCAGCGCTTGCCGGGATTGGGGTTAATGCCCTGTCTGCACAAGGCTTTGAAGCGGATGATCTCATCGGCTCGATTGCTGCCCGTACCGCCACGAAGGGTGTTTCTGTGGTCATTCTGTCCACGGACAAAAGTTTTTGCCAGTTGGTCTGTGACCATATTGCCGTTCACGACCACTTCAATGATGTGGCGCACGACAGTCTTTGGATACGCGATCGTTTCGGCGTCGAACCCGTGCAACTGGTCGATCTCTTCAGCCTGGCGGGTGATCCCTCACTGGGGCTGCCAGGCATTCGTTCGGTCGGGGTGCACACTGCGGCCCGACTGTTACATGACTACGGTGGCCTCGATGGCGTGATCAAAGCAGCCCCGCAGATTGCGGGAAAACTCGGTGAGAAACTGCGTGCCGGGCTTGACGGTATCGCACTGACCCGCCGGCTCGTCACCTTGCGTCAGGACGTCGACCTCGGGGCCAACCTACATGACTTTCGTTGGCTGCCGTCGATGACGCATGATACAAGGGGGAGCTCTTCCTAGAACCCAGAGGCTTTGATCCCAGCAAGTGGGAACTGGCTATTCCGGCTGTGACTATCAGTCA
>Ga0209252_1001306_pt1 | contig 16722 bp, 19 predicted proteins | sample SaaInlV_135m_DNA_3_FD_184673 | JGI IMG/M metagenome (GOLD analysis project Ga0209252, IMG submission 184673) | Marine microbial communities from expanding oxygen minimum zones in the Saanich Inlet - Saanich Inlet SI074_LV_100m_DNA (SPAdes) (version 2) | ecosystem: Environmental > Aquatic >... | reverse complement strand
GAAACATCATGACCAATACCAATTGCTAAAACTTCAATTTCAGTTTTGTTTTCTATGAATTTAACCATTTTTTTTAAATGTTTTTCTAAAAAATCCCCTGAATTTACTGAAAGTGTTGAGTCGTCTACTGGAGCACCATCAGAAATCACCATCATAATTTTTCTTTCTTCTTTTCTCTTTTTTATTCTATTATAAGCCCAAGAAATAGCTTCTCCATCAATATTTTCTTTTAATAAACCTTCTTTTAGCATTAGCCCTAAATTATTTTTAGCTTGTCTCCAATGAGTATCAGCTCCTTTGTATATTATGTGTCTTAAATCATTTAATCTTCCAGGGGTTTTAGGTTTTGAATTTTTATTCCAAAGTTCTCTACTTTGTCCACCTTTCCAATTTTTTGTTGTAAACCCTAAAATTTCAACTTTAACTGAGCATCTCTCTAAAGTTCTAGACAATATATCTGCACATATTGCAGCTATTGTAATGGGTCTTCCTCTCATGGATCCAGAGTTATCAATTAATAAAGTAACTATTGTATCTTTAAAATCTAAATCTTTTTCTTTTTTAAAAGATAATGAATTATATGGGTCCATAATAATTCTTGGTAATTTAGAACTATCAAGCAATCCTTCCTCTAAATCAAAATCCCACGCTCTATTTTGTTTAGCAAGTAACTGTCTTTGTAATTTGTTTGCAAGTTTAGTTATTACGTCTTGAAACCCAACTAGCTGCTGGTCTAATGTTCTTCGAAGTTTTGCTGCTTCGTCTGCATTCTCTAATTTCTCAGCTTTTGTTACTTCGTCATATTGAGTTGTAAAAATTTTGTAATCTAAATTAATATTATCAAGAGTTTTTTGAACAATTTGTTCTGAGCTTTGTTCATCTAACTCGCTGTCTGAAAGTTGTTCATCTAGATTAAATTCATCAACATTGTAATCAGCGTCTAAACTGGCTTGTGTTTCTTGGTCATTATTTTCATCTTTATTATCTTCTTTATCTTTGTCTTGGTCATCGCTTGAGGGATTGTCTTGCCCTTGATCTTGATTTTCCTCTGTTTTTTCCTCATCTTCTTCACTTTGAAAAATATCCATTTCCTCCAAAATTTGAGAAAATCTCGAGCTGTAGTTTTCTTGATTTTCCAAATTTTCTTGCAAAAATTTTTTGTGTTTTTCTACTGATTGCTCAAAGTCTTTTTCCCAAAAATTTAACATTTTTGTTGTTAAAGGATTTAAATTTATTTGATGAAAATTTTTAAGCATATACAACTCAAACGCCTCTGTTACAGGCACGTCTTCTTTTGTTTTTAGTTGTTCTTTCCTTTTAGTATTAATTATATGAGAATAATTCTGTTGAAAATTTTTTTCAATCCCTTTGAGCATTTTACCACCCAATGCTTCATATCTTATTTTTTCAGCAATATTATAGAGAGATCTTGATGAAGTATTAGTTGGAAGGTTTTTTCTATAAATTTTATCATTTGAAAATTTTTTTTTTAAAGCAGAAGAGTCTGTTTCAGCACGTAATTTAACAAAATCACTTGGCTTGGTTAGATTATCAATTTCAATTGATTCTAAATCTTTTTTTTTATCACTGTCTGACGATTTATTTATTAAATCAAAATCATCTGAAATTACTTTTGCAGTTGAAGTTAATGCTTGTCTAAATTTTTCTTTTAAGTTAGCAATTTTATCGCTCATTTAAATCTGAATATTCATCAAAGATTCTGGTAGCTCTTCCCCAAAACATCTTTGGTAATATTCTGCGATTGTATTTTTTTCAATTTCATCACATTTGTTTAAAAAAGTTACCCTGAATGCATAACCTGTATCTTTAAAAATTTCTGAGTTTTCAGCCCAATGCATCACTGTTCTTGGACTCATTACTGTTGAGATATCACCGGCAATAAATCCCTTTCTAGTTAAAGAGGCTACTTTTATCATATTAGCAACTTTCTCTTTACCTTTTGCATTATTGAGATTTTTGTTCTTTGCTAAAACTATATCCATTTCTCTCTCAAGACCAAGATAGTTAAGAGTGGTTACAATGTTCCATCTATCCATTTGACCCTGATTTATTTGTTGAGTTCCATGATAAAGACCAGTTGTATCACCAAGTCCTACAGTATTAGATGTTGCAAACAATCTAAAAAATTTATTTTGTTTAATAACTTTATTTTTATCAAGAAGAGTGAAATTACCCTCTGCTTCCAAAACTCTTTGAATTACAAACATCACATCTGGTCTACCGGCGTCATACTCGTCAAAAACAAGCGCTACTGGATTTTGTATTGACCAAGGTAAAATACCTTCATTAAATTGAGTAACTTGTTTCCCATCCTTAAGAACAATTGCATCTTTTCCTATCAAGTCTATTCTGCTCACATGGCTGTCTAAATTTACACGAATACATGGCCAGTTTAATCTAGCCGCAATTTGTTCTATGTGAGTTGATTTTCCAGTTCCATGATATCCTTGAACTAAAACTCTTTTATTGTAGGCAAAACCCGAAATTATTGCCATTGTAGTATCTCTATCAAACTTATAACTTTTATCTATATCAGGAACGTATTCACTCCTTTTTGAAAATGCATCCACTTCTATTTCTGAATCGATCCCAAAAGTTTGTTTTAATGAAACTTTTATGTCAGGTTGAATATTAAGATTTGGTGTCAATTTTTTCTCTATAAGTATTTTTAAGCTGTGTATAAGCTAAAGTTATTAATTTAAGTTTTTCTTCATATTTTTTATTCCCAGCATTTATATCTGGGTGGTATTTTTTGACAAGTAATTTGAACTTGTCTTGGACTTTTTTCCATTTTAATCCAACAGAAACTCCTAATATACTAAAGGCTTTGATATCTTTGTGGTTAAATTTAAATTGACGCATATGATCATAGTCACCATTAATTTTGTCTTTATCTAATTCATCTCTTAAAGTGTTGTTCCAAAGAACTTTAAAGAAGTTATCGGAAGAACTAAAGCTTTGAGTTGGTTTATGCCAGATCATGTCTGATTTTAAAAAATTTAAAACTTGATCATCATTCATTCCAGAAAAATAATTCCAATTTTTATTAAATTCTTTTACATGTTCTAAGCAAAGCATCCTATATTTTTTGCTATTATCTTTTTCAACTGGTGCTTTATATTCACCAATTTCATTACAATTATTCCAGTCGCAAATATTTTTCATGATGTATAATAGATATTATTTATGGATATAAATGAGTTAATTGCAATTGTAAAAAAAAAACTTACTGATCAAATTAATATTGAAAGTATTAAAATAGAGGACAAGTCTTTTCTTCATAAAAATCATGCTGGTAATCAACAGGGTAGATATCATTTGAAAATTATTTTAATTTCAAAAGAATTAAAAATTTTAAGTAGAATTGAAAGTAATAAAAAAATTTATAAAATCTTGGATAAAGAATTAAAAGAAGACATCCATTCAATACAAATATTAATTTCTTAATTCACTTTTAATAAACTCAGATAAATTATTTTTTTTATATTCTTTATTAATAATTGGATATCCAATTTTTTTTAATAAAACTAAATTAATTTTATTTGAGGTATTCTTTTTATCTTTAGCCATAAAAGACAATATTTTATTTAAATCTTTAATTTTAAAAAATTTTTTTATTTTTGATGGCAAATCTGCTTTTGAAATATGCTTCAAGATTGAATAGTAGTCATTTTTTTTAATTAATTTATTCTTTAAACTAAAACTTAATGCACTTTGCATACCAAGTATCACAGCTTCACCGTGATTAAGTTTTTTTGAATAACCCAAAGAAGCTTCATATGCATGAGCAAATGTATGACCAAAATTTAATATTTTTCTTAGGTCATTTTCTTTTTCATCTTTTTCTACGACATTTTTTTTTATTTTGCAGCTTTCGTATATAGCTTTTTCTATAAATGGAGATGAAAGTTTAAAAATTTTATCAATATTTTTATCTAAAAAATTGTAAAAATTTTTATTTGCAATTAAGGAATGTTTTAAAATTTCACCATAACCACAAATCAATTCTCTTTTTGGCAATGTTTTTAAAAATTGAACATCTGATATAACTAAATTTGGTTGATAAAAACTTCCTATTAAATTTTTTCCATATTTAGTGTTTACTCCTGTTTTTCCTCCTATCGATGAGTCGACTTGAGATAATAGAGTAGTTGGAATATTAATAAATTTTAATCCTCTTTTAAATAAACTAGCTGCAAAACCACTTATATCACCGGTGATCCCTCCACCAATAGATATAACACAATCTTCTCTTGAAAAATTTTTGTTTAGCAAGATATCTAAGATTTTATTTACATTACCAAAATTTTTGTTCATTTCACTAGCTTTAAAAAAATGAACATAAAGTTTTTTTTTATTAAGAGATCTTTTTATTTTTGAAATAAATTGTTTAGAAATATTCTTATCCACAATGAGTAAACACTGTTTAAAATTAATTGAATTTTCTTTCAAAATTTTTGATATATTAGTTATTAAATTTGAACCAATGATAATTGAATATTTTTGAGTTTTAGTATTTATCTTTAATTTAATAGGTTTCATAATTCTTTAAAATTTTCATAACAATTTCTTTTTTTGACAATTTATCACATTTAATTTCATACAAAGATTTAGAATAAATGTTAGATCGTTTTTTTATTAAATCAATCAATTCATTTTCTGTTGAATTAAAAGCAAGAGGTCTTTTTTTGCTATTTTTAATTCTATTCAGCAATATTTCATTACTCCAGCTTAACCAAAAAGAGATATGATTTTTCAGTATTTCTTTTCTGACAACTTTGTTTATAAATGCTCCTCCTCCAAGTGACACCACAATTGAATTAATTTTGAGTATTTTGAGTGTTATTTTTTCTTCAAATTTTCTAAAGTATTCCTCACCTTTTGTCTCAAATATTTTTGGTATAGTTAACCCTAACTCTTTTTCAATTTCTTTATCTACGTCTATAAAATTTAATTTTAATTTTTTTGCTACCAACGAACCGATAGAAGTCTTCCCTGATCCCATCATACCTAAAAACACAAGATTTTCTTTTGATTTCATAAGTTTCTTTATTGAAAAATCACAAATATGTCTTAATTTGAAATTAACTAAAGTTATATGCAATTTAATAAAAATACAAGTTCGGGTGGATTTAATATTATAGGTATAATCATTAAATCAATCCTTGGAATGGCTGTTATCCTGGGGCTTGTTTTTTCTATTAGTTTAATTGATCTCCCTGCCCCAAAAAAAGAAATAGAAAAAATTATTCCAAATGAAAACTTTAAAATTGTTAAATAAAAAAAATTTATCAATTATAATCATTTCTCTATTATCAACCTTTTCCACTATTGCTGAAGACAAACCAGTAGATATCTGGAATATTGATAAAAAAGAAGTCGAAACCTCAATTAAGGAAAACATAGCTGAAGAAAAAATAAATGAAATATCAGAGAATGGTATTTATCAAATGCAAGCTGATAAAAATATAGACTCAATAAAATTAGATCAAACACTCTCATCAAAAGAAATTAAAATTGCTGGATTATATGACCCAGAAGATCATGGACTAACTATAGATATGTGGTTAAATTCAGATGGGTTAGTTCTTAAAAAACTATTTAAAAATATAAATAATTATAATCTTTCTAAAGATGCATCTGAAATTCTTAATATTTCATTATTAACAAATGCATATTATCCAAATCAAAACATAACAGATCAAGAGTTTTTAGAATTTAAATCAAATTGGTTAATTAAAGACTCTAATCTTGAACTAATTGAAGAATACCTCATTAAAAACCAAGTTGTAAATCTTCATCCAGATTTGATGAGATATATGGTTGATAAATATTTGTCTCAATCAAATATTAAAAAATCATGTGAAATCTTTTCTAAAATTAAAAAACCTTTTGAAGATGAATATTTGTCTAAATTTAATTTATATTGTTTAATAAATTATGGAAAAAATGATCAGGCTCAACTAATTTTAGATTTAAAAAAAGAACAAGGTTTTAAAGACGATTATTTTGAAAATAAAATTAATTATCTATTTGGATATATAGATCAGCCTAACAAAGAAGTATCAGAAAAATCTATTTTAGATTTTCATCTAGCTCATAGAACAAATTCTGAATTTTCATATGATCCAAAAAAAGATACTCCAAAATTAATTTGGAAATATCTATCAACCTCAAACTTATTATATAATATCCAAGATCTTGAAATTACGGATATAGATAAAATTTCAACTATTGAAAAAGCAACACATGATAAAAATTATTCAGAACAAGATTTATTTGAATTTTACAAACGTTTTCAATTCAATATTAGTCAATTAATAAACACTGATGAAGTATACAAAACTTTATCACCTATAGAGGGAAGAGCATTAGTTTATCAAAGATTGCTGCTTGCAAAAGATCCTGAGCTTAAATTAGGGCTAATTAAGACTTTAAAAGATATATTCAAAAAAGATGGTATTGGTAATGCATTCGAAGAAGAATTAAAAAAATTTCTAATTCAAATTAAAAAAGAAGACATACCTTCTAATTTTACAACATTTTATGCAAATTATACAAAAACAGATGAAGTCATTGATAAGAAAGTAAAATATAATAATAAGATTTTACATCAATCTAAATTAGTTAATTATTTTAATGGAGATTATGCAAAATCTAAAATTGAAGCAGATTTAGATAAGTTTTTAAAAAAAATTAAAAAGGATAAAAAATATTTTTTATCTAAAAAAGATATAATTTTCTTAGAGGCTCTTAAAGCAGATGGTGTAAAAATTTCTAAAAAATACAAAAGCCTCTACCAAATTAACGAGTCAGAGATGCCGTCCGATATTCAAAAAATGATTGATAATAAAGAGGTTGGGGTAGCCTTATTAAGAATTGTTGAGGTTATTGGTCCTGATAAGATTGAAGACATTGATGACGATACTTTTTATTTTATAATTAGCACACTGAATCAACTAAATGTTGATTTAATTAGGAATAAGCTTTTATTAAAAGTTCTTCCTTTAAAAGTTTAAAAATTATAATAAAATAATTCATAATGGCTATTAAAACTATAATTACTGAACCTAATAAATTGCTTAGACAGATTTCAAAACCTGTTGAAAATGTAGGCAAAGAAGAACAGCAACTCATGAACGATATGTTGGATACAATGTATGACGCCAATGGTATAGGTCTTGCAGCAATTCAAATAGGTATCCCAAAACGAATTATAGTAATGGATATTGGTAAAGATGGGAAAAAAGAACCCAGATATTTTGTTAATCCAGTAATTATGATCAAAGACTCAATCAAAAATACACATGAAGAAGGATGCTTGTCAGTACCAGATCAATTTGCAGAAATAGATAGACCAAGTAAGTGTGAAGTAGAGTATCTTGATTATAATGGAAAAAAACAATTGTTAAAAGCTGATGGGTTACTTGCAACGTGTATTCAGCACGAAATGGATCACTTAGAGGGAATATTATTCATTGATTATCTTTCAAAATTAAAGAAATCTATGATTATAAAAAAACTATCTAAATTAAAATCAAATACAGTAATCCTTTAATTAATGGCTAAAAAGATTGTTTTTATGGGTACGCCAATGTTTGCTGTTCCTATTTTAAAATCATTGTATCAAAATGGATATCCAATATCAGATGTGTATACACAACCTCCTAAAAAATCACAAAGAGGACAGAAAATAAATAAATCACCAATTCAAGGAATCGCTGAAACTCTAAATTTAAAATTTAGAACTCCAAAATATTTAAAAGATAATGATGAGGAATATAACTATTTTAAAAGTTTGGATGCTGATCTCGCAATAGTTGTTGCTTATGGCCAAATTATTCCAAAAGAATTTTTAAGTTTAACTAAAAAAGGATTTATTAATATTCACGCATCTTTGTTACCAAAATGGAGAGGTGCAGCACCCATACAAAGGTCTATAATGAACCTTGACAAAGAAACAGGAGTAAGTGTTATGAAAATAGCTGAACAACTTGATACAGGTCCAGTATGTAATACTTATAAAATAAATTTAGAAAATAATTTAAATGCAAGTGATGTTTCTGATAAATTATCTTTAATAGCAGCTGAAAAATTATTAGATAATATTGATGATATTCTGGAAGATAAAGCAAAATTTATTGATCAAGATCATTCAAAAGCGACATATGCTTTTAAAATTCAAAAAGCTGAGGGTGAAATCAATTGGAATGATGAAGCAAAAAACATTATTGGAAAAATAAATGGTCTATATCCTGTGCCAGGTGCTTTCTTTATATACAAAGGCGAAAGATATAAAATTTTAAAAGCAGAAATTGGCAATGGGATTGGAAGGCCAGGAGAAATTGTTTCTGATTATTTAGAGATTGTTTGTGGTGACAAGCAAACAATAAAGATTCAAGAGATCCAAAGACAAGGAAAAAGGCCACAAAATATCGGTGAATTTATGCTTGGTTCACAAATTAAAAAGGGTGCTGTAATCTAAGTGATCAGGTATCAAATACTTATTGAATACGTTGGTACTGATTTTAGGGGATGGCAAATTCAAAAAAAAGGCTCAACTATTCAAGGTCTTATTCAAGAAAATCTCTCAAAACTTTTAAAAGAAAAAATAATTTTAAATGGCTCGGGTAGAACTGATACTGGCGTTCATGCAATTGAACAGTCAGGTCATTTTGATAGCAAAAAGGAGATTCTAGACTTAACAAAGTTTTTAAAATCAATTAATCATTTTACAAATGATCAGGGTGTTGCAATAAAAAAAATTAGAAAAAGAAGTAGTAAATTCCATTCAAGATTTTCTGCAAAACAGAGGATTTATAAATACATAATTTTTAATCAATTAAGTGCTCCTGTAATTGAGAAAAAAAGAGGATGGCATGTAAGAAAACCATTGGACTTAGATTTAATTAAAAAAGGAGCTAAGAAATTAATTGGAACTCACGATTTTTCTACTTTTAGATCTTCAAGTTGTCATGCAAAAAGTCCTATTAGAACAATTAAATCGGTAAAAGTTAAATCATCAAAAAACAAAATAGAAATAGAATTTAGATCGCAATCTTTTTTACAACAACAAGTTAGATCGATGGTTGGTTGTTTGAAATATTTAGGTGAAAATAAATGGGATTTGAAAAAATTTAATAAAGTTTTTAAATCTAAAAAAAGGGTTTTTTGTGCTCCACCCGCACCCCCAGAGGGACTTTTTTTAACGAGAATTATTTATTAATCTACTCTTATTACTCATAGCAAATTTTTTATTAATTCGCCATCTTGATTCTGATCGTACTATATAACCACAACAATTTTTAGATTTACACTTACATAGGAATTGTTTGTAGTTTTCATCAAAGCCAAATCCATAATCACAAGTAAACTCTTCTCCCTTTTTTATATCCTTAATTGCTTTAACCCAAATCTTAAGACCTTTACCGTCATAATCGCAATTATTATTACACGAATGATTAATTAAACCTGCTGTATTCCATGAAAAGTCTCCATCTAGATCGTATCTCTTATTAATAGTAAATAAATAAATTGGCTTACCATTGTCATATTTATCTGACTCCTCAGTTTGTTTTTTTGTAATTAGTTTTCCAACATAATCAATTATTTTAGTTCCTTCTTTGATATCTCTTGTTGCGTATAGACCTCTACCTTTTTTATCGATGTTGGACTTTTTAATTCTATAAAGTTTCATACAAGTTTTTTAGAGTTTATATTTTAATTATCAATTAAATTCTATCAGTGCATCCACATGTCTTTTAGAGCTATCTTGAAGAGCTTTAAGATCATAGCCTCCTTCAAGAATTGAAACTACATTTCCATTACATATAGATTTAGAAATTTCCAATGTTCTTTTTGTTAATTGATAAAAATCTTCCGAGCCAAGTTTTAATTGGGCTAAAGGATCATCAATGTGAGCGTCAAAACCTGCAGAAAATAATAGAAATTCAGGTCTAAATTCTTTTAATTTTTTTAAAACATTTTCATATGCATTTAAATATTCCTCAGCAGTGGTGCCAGCTTCAAGTGGAACATTTAAAACATTGTTAAATTTACCTTTTTCTTTTTCTGAGCCAGATCCAGGATAGTAAGGATATTGATGTGTTGAAATGTATAACACTTTTTCATTATCATAAAAAATGTTCTGTGTTCCATTTCCATGATGAACATCAAAATCTATAATTGCAACTTTACTATAATTATATTTTTTAATTAGATAGTTAGCACCAACAGCAACATTATTGTAAATACAAAATCCCATTGCTTTATCTTTTTCTGCATGATGTCCTGGTGGTCTTACAGCGCAAAACGCATTTTTAAATTCTTTTTGTTGAACGCCATCTATAGCAGAAATTATTGATCCAACGGCATCTCTAGTAGCATCTTTGCTTCCAGGTGAAACAACTGTGTCTCCGTCAAGAAAAGCCAAACCATTTTCTGGAAATGATTTATTTACGAGATCAATGTATTTAGAAGAATGTGTATTAATTAATAAAGATTGATCAAATTTAGCTGGTTTTTTCCAAATTAATTTTTTGTTATCAATTTTTTTAAAATTATCAATAACAGCTGTTACTCTATCAATTTTTTCTGGATGTCCTTCCCCTGTATTATGATTTTGATAAGTATCAGAGGTAACTAGACCAGTTTTCACTTAAAATAATTTTGTAAAATATTTGAATAAATCAATGTAAGTTTTTTTAAATCAGACAATGAAACAGCTTCATCTACTTTATGCATTGTTTTACCAACTAGACCAAATTCTAAACATGGAGCTATTTTTCTAATAAATCGCGCATCAGAAGTACCGCCAGTTGTTGATAATTGAGGTTTAATTTTTGTAATTTTTTCTATGATATCTCTAATCATAAAAGTTGTTTTATTTGGTTTTGTAAGAAATGCTTCTCCAGAAACACTATAATCAATTTTATATTTTGATTTATTTTTATTACTAATTTTTTTTATAATTCTATCAATTTTCTTTTTAATAGAACTTGAAGTATGCTTGTTATTAAATCGAATATTAAATTTAGCGTTAGCTAGGCCAGGAATTATATTATCTGCAAAATTATCAATATTTATCTTAGTAATCTCAAGATTTGTAGGTTGAAAATCCTTTGTACCATTATCAAATTTAATTTCTTTCAATTCCTTTAAAATTTGCACCAATGCTGTTGATGGATTATTTGCCCTTTGAGGATAAGCTACATGACCCTGAACACCTATAATTGTAAGTCTACCAGTCATACTTCCTCTTCGTCCTATTTTAACCATTTCACCTAATTTATTAGGATTGGTAGGTTCACCTACTAAACAAAAATCTATTTTTTCTTTTTTCTTTCTTAAGTAATCGACTACTTTTTTAGTTCCATTAATTGCAACACCTTCTTCATCTCCTGTAATTAAAAAACTAATAGAGCCGTTAAATTTTCTTTTATTTGAAACGAAACTACTGACTGCAGAAACAAATGCAGCAATCGAGCTTTTCATATCGTTAGCACCTCTTCCAATTAAGTATCCTTTTTTGATAGAAGGTTTAAATGGGTTTACTGTCCAATCTTTCAAATTTCCTGGAGGGACCACATCTAAGTGACCTGCATAACAAAAATTTGGACCTTTATTACCAAGTCTTGCGTAAAGATTTTTTACTGGTTTGTTATTCTTCTCTTTAAACTCTAAAATTTTAGTTTTAAAACCAAGCGTTTTAAGCTTTTTTTCTAAGAACTTCATTATACCAGCATCAATAGGTGTTACGGTTGGAAATTTAATTAGCTCCTTAGCTAATTGAAGTTCATTAATTGAAGCCATAAATCTATTCTCTTAAAAGATCGTTAACAGAAGTTTTAGACCTTGTTTTTTCATCAACCTGTTTAATGATAACTGCACAATAAAGCGATGGAGCAGAGGCATTATTTTTATCTGGTAATGATCCAGGTACTACCACAGAGTAAGGAGGAATTTTTCCATAAGTTATCTCTCCAGTTTTTCTGTTTACTATTTTAGTAGATTGTCCAATATACATTCCCATACTTAAAACTGATCCTTCTCCAACAATGACACCTTCGACAACTTCTGACATTGCTCCTATAAAACAATTATCTTCAATAATAGTTGGTAATGCTTGGGCAGGTTCTAATACTCCACCGATTCCACTTCCTGCAGAGATATGACAATTCTTTCCAATTTGGCAACAACTACCTGCACGACTGAAGGTATCCATCATAGTTCCCTCGTCGATATAAGCTCCAATATTAACGTAGCATGGCATTAGTACTGCATTTTTACCAACAAAAGATCCTTTTCTTACAGGAGAGTTTGGTACCATTCTAAATCCAGCTTTCTCATGATCTTCTTTTGTCCAACCAGCTGTCTTACCTTTTAATAAATGTGCTTTGTCATACCAGCTACTATAAGGTCCATTTAAATTTTCCATTGGGTAAATTCTAAAGCTTAGCATAATAGCTTTTTTAATATGTTGATGAGTAACCCATTCCCCATTAATTTTTTCTGCAACTCTAACTTTACCACTATCTAAATCAGCAATCATTTGATTGATTGCATCTTTCAAATTTTGCTCAGAGTCTTGGTTTACATTATCTCTATTTTCCCACGCATCATTTATTATTTTTTCAATATCACTCATATTTTTTATTCAGATAGTTAATTTAGTTGTTCTTTAATATATTAATTTCTTGAAGAAAAGAAGGCAAGTTCTTAATCTTATAATCTATATATGGTTTGTCAGAGTCTTTTTTGGCAAAGGTCTCGTCATTTTCTAACCAGCAAGTTTTCATTCCTAAGTTTTTAGCCTGTTCTAAATTGTGAGCAATATCTTCAATTAAAATTGATTGATTCGGATCTAAATCAAATTTTTTTATCAATTTTTGATATGGATCTAAGTGTGGTTTTGGAACATAATTTGCATCTGTAATATCAAAGGCACCATCAAATAATCCATCAATACCAAGTTGTTTTGTAACGTTTTCAACATGTGCATGTGATCCATTGGTAAAAATAATCTTCTTTTCTTTTATCTTAATAAGCTCTTCTCTTAAAATTTTGTCTTTGGGCAACCAACTAATATCAATATCATGAACAAATTCTAAAAATTCTTGTGGATTTATATTGTCATGGTTCATTAAACCAGAGAGCGTTGTTCCATATTCATAAAAATATTTTTTTTGAATTTCTTTAGCTTTTACAAGATCAACATTAAATTTTTTTGAGATGAAAGAAGACATCTTTTTGTCTACTTCAGAAAAAACCTGAGTTTGACCACTATAAAGAGTATTATCAAGGTCAAATATCCAATATTTTATATCGACTAAATCTTTCATTGTCTAATTAGGGTTCCAGATCCTTTGTCAGATAATAATTCAAAAAGTATAGAGTGGTTTTTTCTACCATCAATGATTACGACACCTTTTACTCCATTACTAGCAACGTCTAAACAATTGTTGATTTTAGGTATCATGCCTCCAGTAATTGTTTCATTTTCAATTAACTCTTTGATTGAAGTCGAATTAATTTCAGGAATTAGTTTTTGATTATTATCTAAAACACCTTCAACATCACTCATAATAATTAGTCTTCTTGCCTCAATTTTTTTTGCAATTGAGCCAGCAGCTGTATCAGCGTTTATATTATAAGTTTGCTTATTTTCATCTTGGCCTAATGGGGCAATTACTGGTACTTTTTTATCATTAACGATTTTATCAATAATAGTTCTATCAATCTTAGTAGGTGCTCCAACGAACCCTAATTCTTCATTTTCTTTTATTACAGTAATTAAATTGTTGTCTTTAGAGTTAACAGTTTCACTGTTACAAGATTGTTTTTTTAAAGCTTCAACTATCTCTTGATTAAATTCTATTAAAACTTGTTCAACTATTTTAATAGTTTCTTTTCCTGTAATCCGAAGTCCTTTTATAAATTCACTATTAATTCCTAATTCATTTAATTTGTTACTTATTCTTTTACCTCCACCATGAACAATTATAGGAATGAAACCTAATTTACTTAATGTTGTAATATCTTTTATAAAAATATCGAATAAGTTTTGATCAACTAGGACACTTCCACCACATTTAATAACAATGTATTCATCATTATATTTTTCTAAATATTTTTTTACTTCATCAATTGAGGGGCCATCAGATGGTAGGATCTTTTTTAACTCTTCTTCTTTGACTTCCAACATTAAGTGGTTGTTTTAATAGTAGTTCTTTTCATAATGAACACTTGTTGAGCCATTGTTAAAATATTATTAACAGTCCAGTAAATTACTAATCCTGCAGGGAATGGTGCCAGTATTACTGTTAGGAAAAGTGGAAAGAACATAAATATTTTTGCCTGCATAGGATCTGTCGGAGCAGGATTAAGTTTTTGTTGAATAAACATTGATACACCCATTGCAATAGGCCAAGCACCAATCATTAAAAATGAGGGAACATCATAAGGTAATAAACCAAATAAATTGAAGAGTGATGTAGGATCTCTTTCTGACAAATCTTGTATCCATCCAAAAAATGGCATTTGTCTCATTTCAATTGTTACAAACAACACTTTGTATAATGCAAAAAATACTGGAATTTGAACTAGTATAGGTAAACATCCGGACATAGGGTTAACTTTCTCTTTCTTATAAAGAGCCATCATTTCTTGCTGTAATTTCATTTTATCTTCTTTATGAAGATCTTTAAGTCTAGCCATTTCAGGCTGAAGAGCTTTCATTTTTGCCATACTTTTAAATGAGAAGTTTGCAAGTGGAAAGAATGCTAGTCTTATACAAAATGTAATTGCTATAATTGCAAGACCATAATTTCCTAATAATTTAAAAAAGTAATCTATGCCATGGAATAAAGGTTTTGTAATAAAATACATAATCCCCCAATCAATTGCCAAATCAAATTTATCAATATTCAATGACTCTGCGTATCCATCAATTACATCTACTCTCTTAGCAGCTACTATTACTTGCAATTTATCTTCGATACTCGAGTTTCCTTTTAATTCTAGAGGCTCTGTTCCCACAAAGTTTGCTCTAAATTTATCTTTGTAGTCAAATGTAGTTTTAAATTCCTTACCTTTTGGAGGTATCAATGAAGTGATCCAAAATTTATCAGAAATTCCAAGCCATCCTTTTTGCGAAGTTCTTGAAAACTTTTCTTCTTGAATGTCATCATAATCTTCTTCAATTAATTCTTCATCTAATGTTGCTATTAAACCTTCATGAAGAATGTAAAAATTGGAAATATCTGGAATTTCTTTTCTGATAATTTGACCATAAGTGTAAAAATCAAACTCTTTTTTTGTTGGATTTATTACTTTCTGTTTAATTGTGAATAAAAATTTGTTATCTAAATTTATCTCTTTCTCAAAAGTAATTCCCTGATCGTTAGTCCAAGATAATCTAACTGGGGATTGATTAGTTAGTTTATTGTTTCCTGATACAGACCAAACCGAATTAGAATTTGGAATATCAATATTTTTATCAGAAGTTATAAAACCACTCTCTATAAAATATCCATCTTTAGTATTTCTTGGTGTTAAAAGAGTAACTTTCTCATCACTATTTAAAGCTACATTATATTCTTTAAAGGTTAAGTCATCGATTGCAGCACCCTTTAAAGAAATCGAACCAACTATATTTTGATTTTCAAATTGAATTCTTTTATTTTGGTTTAAAGCCTCTTCTCTTGTAATTTCAGTTATAGTCTCTTTTTGATCCAAACTAGGCGCATCTGAATTTTGTTCAGTTTTATTTTTTTCAGCTAAGTTCTCTTTTGTAATTGGGGGAGGCGCAAAAAATAAGCTATATAAAATAATAACTGCAGCAGACAAAGAAATAGCTGCAATGACGTTTTTAGTATCCATTATTTTTTAACTTTCATTTCTTTTTTAACTGGATCGAAACCATCTCCACCTCCTAAAAACTTTATAGGATGGCACGACAAAATTCTTTTTAAGCTCATAAAACTACCTTTAGCTAAACCAAATTCTTTTAGAGCCTCTATGCTATATTCTGAACAAGTTGGTAAATATCTGCAGGATTGACCAAGTAATGGACTAATAAGGAATTTATAACCTTTAATAAATTTAATTAAAATAATTGTAAAGATGTTCATTATTTAATTTTTTCTAAATCCTGAAATAGAGTTTCTTTTATATTTTTGTACTCATTGTTTAACATAGTTGACTTAGCAATAACAAGATATGAATAGTTAAATTTTAATGTTACTTTTTTAACTGCCTCATTAACAATATTTCTTAATCTACGTTTAATTTTATTTCTTTTTACCGCATTCCCAATTTTCTTTTTAGTCACAAAACTAATATTAAGTTTACGGTCATCTTTGTCAGTTAGTTGACCAAAAAAAATTGTAACATATTTGTTAGAAATCTTTTTCTGCTTAAGTAGATTTTTGAATTCTTCGTTTTTTGAAAGAGCAAGTATTTTGCTTTTCATTTATCTAGACTGATACAGTTAACGATTTTCTTCCTCTTGCTCGTCTTCTAGCTAAAAGTTTTTGTCCACCTTTGGTTTTCATTTTTGACCTAAAGCCATGTTTTCTGGCTCTTTTAACGTTTGATGGTTGATATGTTCGCTTCATAAATGTGATTAAAATTATTAATTTTTCGCTCTTTATAGTAATTAAATATATAAATAGCAAATAGAAGATTTTAAAATTAGCATTG
>Ga0209252_1001294_pt1 | contig 16839 bp, 11 predicted proteins | sample SaaInlV_135m_DNA_3_FD_184673 | JGI IMG/M metagenome (GOLD analysis project Ga0209252, IMG submission 184673) | Marine microbial communities from expanding oxygen minimum zones in the Saanich Inlet - Saanich Inlet SI074_LV_100m_DNA (SPAdes) (version 2) | ecosystem: Environmental > Aquatic >... | reverse complement strand
CCTGAATTCGGCGAGTACAATTGATTGTTCGGGCGATTAGCTCAGTTGGTTAGAGCACCTGCCTTACAAGCAGGGGGTCGTAGGTTCGAATCCTACATCGCCCACCACTCAGGCTTTACAAATAGCCTGTTGCCTCGTGCCGAGGTGGCGAAATGGCAGACGCGCTACGTTCAGGGCGTAGTGCCCGCAAGGGCGTGCGAGTTCGACTCTCGCTCTCGGCACCATATTTGTGTTTATTGAAGTAAAATTCAATAGGTGGATTCGTCCACATTTGTGCGCTTGTAGCTCAGCTGGATAGAGCGCAGCCCTGCGAAGGCTGAGGTCGTGGGTTCAAATCCCGCCAAGCGCGCCATATTCTCCCATGGCGCTCCGATTCGATCGGGGCGCTATTGATCGCCAAGGTATTTCAGTAATTTTGTTACTGCACCCCCGGGGCATTACTGGACAATATGACTGATCGTTTTGTCCTAGCGCCGTGTAGAATCCGCGCTTGAGATAGATGAAGGTCATATTTCGACAATTGAAGAACTGGTTTACGACGGCTTCTAATGAGGCAATTGAAACCGCTGGAACGTTACTCACGTAGTAATTGGCGGGAAGATGGTTCGTTTGCCAGCATGTTTGGGCGATTAGCTCAGTTGGTTAGAGCACTTGCCTTACAAGCAAGGGGTCGTAGGTTCGAATCCTACATCGCCCACCAAACTTCTTCAGTAGTCCATTACGACGGCTGTAACAATGTTCGTGGTTGCTTCAATGAATTAGGCACCTTCGGGCTGGTCGGACCTGTATCAAGGTTGAAAACGGCAAATAAGGGAGATGTCATTGACTCTTATCGCTGATTCGAAAGCACTTGTCGACACGCTGATAGAAAATGTCAGCAATGTGATTGTTGGTAAAAGTGAAACCGTCGAGCTGGTACTAGTTGCGCTGTTAAGCAACGGGCACGTTCTTATCGAAGATGTACCGGGCGTCGGTAAAACGATGTTGGTGAGATCGATCGCCACCTCGACCGGTTGCGATTATCGACGCATGCAGTTCACTCCAGACTTGCTGCCGAGCGATGTGACAGGTGCCTCGATATTTAATCAGCGGACCGGTGAGTTCAATTTTCGACCGGGTCCGATAATGGCTCAGATTGTTCTCGCCGATGAGATCAATCGTGCTACGCCAAAGACTCAGTCTGCATTGCTTGAGGCGATGGGCGAACAGCAAGTTACAGTTGAGGGTGTGACACGACAGCTACCGAATCCGTTCATGGTGCTGGCAACGCAAAACCCGATTGAGTACGAAGGCACGTTCCCGCTGCCTGAAGCACAGCTTGACCGATTTTTCATGCGAATTTCTCTTGGTTACCCAGATACCGATCAAGAAGTGGCGATTATGGATCGCCGTGAGCACGGGGATCCGATCGATTCACTGAAACCAGTCTGTACTCCCGGCGACATTACAAATCTTCAACGCCAGACTGATGAAGTGTTCATCGACGCGCTCGTGAAGCAGTACATCGTGGAATTATCGAATGCCACTAGGCTGCACCCTGAGGCGGCTTTGGGTGTTTCGCCTCGGGCATCGATCAACTTAATGAAGGGTGGCAAGGCGTATGCCATGCTTCATGAACGCGACTACGTAGTTCCTGACGACATCAAAGCGATTGCCGTTCCAACTCTTGCTCATCGAGTGCTTCTGACTCCCTCAGCAAGAATGCGGGGGGTTACTCAGGAAACAGTCATCAAAGACGTACTGAATCAGGTTTCTGTGCCTGGTGCCAGCGTTAGAAAAACTTAGTTTTCAATCCGTTTTAGATAGTACGTCGGTTCGAACCGTGCACTTGGTTTTGAATGTCGAATTTTATGGTCCGCTCTTCCAGCTCAACACAAAATCAAAGCGATCGACCAACGCCAATTGGTTCTGAACGGCGATCGAGCAGGGCCGGACGACGTTTCAAGCGGAATCCGGTTCTATACGGAATTATCGCGGTGATTATCGTCGAATTCTTGACAGGGATGGCGACTGGATTCGATCTATCCGTGAGGCTTTACTACGCCCTCGCTATTTTGCTGCTTGCAGGTTGGCTTTGGGCAAAAAGTAGTTCCGACCAGATGACTGCAGAAATCCAACGACCTAAAGGCCCGTACACGGTAGGTGATTTGATTTCGGAAACTGTAATTCTGCGTAGCAGCGGCGGTACTCCCAAGGCGTGGGTTGAAGTAGAGGACGAGACAGATTTACCCGGTGTTCAGTTCAAGCAGATTGCAAGTTTGGGTTTGATGGTGGCGTTTGACCACCTTCAGATGTCGGGAACTGTGAGCCGCCGTGGTGAGTACACTGTTGGCCCTCTAGTGGCGCGAACTGCAGATCCGTTCAGCCTGTTTCCGCAGGAGATTCAGTTTGGTGGACATGAGACAGTTCTGGTCTACCCAAAAATCGTAGATATTCCCGACTTCGCCTCTCCTTCGATCCATTTGCTAGGAGATAACTCTCGACGCCAGCAGGCTCGGGTGTTGAGCACGGATATAGCGTCAGTTCGTCAATATGAACCGGGTGATTCTTTGGGCAGGATTCATTGGCTTTCGACCGCTCGAACTGGTGAACTAATGGTGAAGCAGTTCGACCAAGGTTCCTCGAGCAATATGTGGGTGCTGTTTGATCAGCATTCCGACTCGTTCGCTTCGATTGCTGACGATTCAACCGATGAGGTGGGTGCCATGGTAGCTGCATCGGTTATAGATAAGTACAACCAAGGATCTCTACCGGTTGGGTACGCTGCCCACGGGAGTCAGTCCCTTGTAGCGGTGCCTGAGCGGTCGGCTCATCAGCGCGAACAGATCATGAGGCACATTGCGGTGAGTAAGCCCGTTGGTAATGTGACGATTCTCGAATCGCTTGCTGAGCTAGAGCGCGATCTGGGTCAGAACACTTCGCTTGTGGTGATTACGGCTTCGAGTGATGGCCCGTGGGTCGAAGCATTGAGTGGGCTCGCGAGGCGTGGTGTTCGGGTGAGCACTGTATTGATTGATCGCGGCTCATATGGTGGCAAGCCAAATAGAGATGCGCTGGATCATCTGACCGATGCGGGTGTTTCAACTTACCCGCTGGCACGTGCAGACTCTATAGCGAGCGCTTTGTTGAGTCGCCTGGGTGGCGATGAGAAAGGCTTATGGCAGGCTTCAGTCCGAGCACATTCGGGGTTCTCCGAGATTTCACAGGTAGCTTCTGCCGATTCCGTTGCTGACGATACGGAGCAATTTCAGGGTGGTGGTCAATGAGCACCGCTACCGACTTCCTTAAGGGAATACCTGGCCCTCCAACCGCCGAAGAAACAGCTGCTGATTCAAGCCGATTCGACCCGCTGATTCAGATGGTTTCAAGATTCGCATCAGTTCAAGATTGGGTAAGTCTTGGGATATTGATTTATATGATGGCGAACGTCGGTTGGTCGGTACAGCTGGCTGGCTGGGGCGATCTGCCATCGGTAATACCTACTCTGTTGTTCGGTACAGTGGCCGCTTTCACTGTTTCGAGGTTGAATTTCAGCTGGTATCTCAACGCGGTCTACGCACTTGGTCTCGGATTTTTCGTTGTCATGTGGCAGGGAACTATCGAGGCAGCAGGTACAGAACCTATAGCAAGATCGATCGATGGGTTTATACGGTTCTCGTCTTGGATTACAACTGCTCAATCAGGTGGAATAAGTACTGACACCGTTCCCTTTGCTCTGCTGTTCATGACTGCATCGTGGATTGTTGGATATGGAGTGACGGCTCTCACGTTTAGGTTCCGTTCTCCATGGCTCCCAACAGTTTTGATGTCGTTGGTGATCCTGACGAATCTTAGCTATCGACATGGTGAGCATGAACACACGTTCTTCTTGTTCCTCGTTGGTGGAATTGCGTTGTTCGCCCACTTAACGACTGTGCGCCGGATTGAACGATGGCGTGCGCAGGGCATTACATATTCTCGTAATTTGGCTTGGGTGACTGTACAAGACGGCCTACTGTTTGCATTGCCTATAGTGTTGATCAGCGCTCTACTACCAATATGGGAACCAAGATCTGAGCAAGTTCATGATGCTTGGGACGTTTTTAGAGCGCCTTTTTACGCTCTGGAAGAACCGGCGAATCGATTACTGGCGGGTGTAGATGGGCCGGGCGGCAAGGCATTATTTTCGACGCCCTCACAGACGATAGCGTTCGGAGGGTCGCTGGAATTGACTGATGAGCCGCTGATGTGGGTACGATCGAAGTATGTAGTGCCTTATGCCGGCCGCGTGTATCAGCGATACAGCTCTGAGGGTTGGTTGACGGATGCGAGCACTAAGGTAGAAGCACCGCCTCGTTCCGCATTAACTCTGGCCCCGAACGAACTTGAGAGAGAGCGAGTTTCGCAGGTTTACGTTCCTCTTGTGGATACCAAGACGGTTGTTCCAGCTGGCGCTGTGTTTTCGGTCGATAGGGAATCTACAGTTCAAATATTGAATCCGATGCGATGGGACGTGCCGCTTACGGGTTCGGTTGCGCAGATTAGTGGGCTTCCAGCGGATCTTCGAGATATTTCCTTCGCTGTCAGATTTGCATTGAACGATTTGGTGCCTGTCGAGTCGTTTACGCGGGTACAACTGAACAATCAGAATCTGGTTGAACCTGAACTTGTCGAAGAAGTATTGCTTGCGGTGCAGGCTGCTGATACGACGGGCGAGGAGCAGATTTTTACTCGAACTGTTGTTGATGAAGAAGGTGAAGAGGAGAAGTTTGAGACTGTTGTGATTCCGCTCAGTTCCGATTACCAATCCGTCGATTGGGGTCAGATCAATGTGACTGTAGAAACTGACAGCGAAACGGGCCTGGCACGGCGCTTGAGTATCGAACGTAATTCCCCGATTGAGCAAGTCGGAATCCAACTTTCGAACGAGATTTCTAAAGATGACACATTCTCGATTCAAACGTTCGTTTCACTGGCGACCGACGATCAGTTAGATCATGCGGGGACCAACTATCCAACATGGGTTTCTGATAGATATCTGCAATTGCCTCGCTCACTACCCGAGGATGTCGGTTTATTGGCTTCGAAAATTATTCGTGATGCCGGTGCTGTTACTCCGTTCGAAAAAGCCGAGGCGGTGAAGTCGTTCCTGAAGCAGCAAGAATATTCGTTGGAAATTTCGGGTCCTGAGTTCGGAGTCGATGGAATTTACTACTTCTTGTTCCAAACACAAGACGAGCCATGTGTGAGTGTTGACCCGAACTGCGATACGTCAAAGATCAAGGGCTACAGCCAGTACTTTGGATCTTCGGCAGCGGTGTTATTGAGGTCGGTCGGTGTGCCAGCTCGATTTGTTGCTGGCTGGGCCGCTGGTGAATACGTATCGGACGCTGGAATGTTCCTCGTTCGTGATAAGGATCGACATGGTTGGACACAAGTATTCTTCCCAGAGTACGGCTGGATCGACTACGAAGTGACTCCAGGTCAGTCAACGCTAGATCGTGGTCGTTTGGCACCGACAGTTGGCGGAGGCGATCCGTTTGCGGCTGGTAGAATTGGTTCCGCTGAAGACGACCCTGATTTCTTGTTAGATATTGCCGGTCTCGAACGGCTGGCACGTGAATATCGGGAGGCAAATGGCGAGTTCCTTGTTACGGATGATGCACCTGTTTCCAACGGCATTGTTATCCCTTTGGGAGCATTTGCATGGACTGGTGGTGTAGTTGCTGCAATTGGTATTGTGATGTTCGCTTGGTGGTTGAGTCTGCGGGGAATGGATGGCCCGACGAAAGCATATGCACGGATGGGGCGGCTTTCGTCACTGCTTGGTATGAAACGTCGACCGACTCAGACTGCGTTGGAGTTTGCTACGGAGTTGGGCGAGAAGACGATTGCTGCGAAGGAGCATGCGACGTTCATTGCTATCGAGTTCCAGCGACAGGTATATGCAGGACCGTTGAAAGGTACAGATGATGCCGAAGAACGAAAGAAGAATCTCAATGGGGCATGGCGCAAGGTTGCTCGCGCATTGATTGCCCACCGTATTCGACAGTTGGGCGGGATGGGTCCGGAGCTAGACGAGGGGCGGAGCGTTTAGATTGGCTAAGAATCGAATCGAAGAAGAGCTAATTTACGATGTGTTCGATACCGATATGGGCTGGGTTGCGATTGTCGCTACTGATCTTGGGATCGTCAGGGCGAGCTTGCCGTCTAATTCACCAGAATTAGCATTAGATCATGTTCAACCAGAGATTGTTTTGGCGGTTCACGATCCCGAAGCGCATGTCGATTCTCGTGCTCTGATTATTGCGTACTGCGCAGGTGAGCCGATTGATCTGTCGGATATTCCGATCGACACTCGTTCGGCGACACCTTTCTTTAGGGCTGCGTGGGATGCTTGCCGTTCGATCCCCGCTGGCGAAACTCGAAGTTATGGTTGGCTAGCCGAGCAAGCGGGTAACGTGAAGGCTGCCCGTGGAGCCGGACAGGCGATGGCTCGCAATAAATTGGCGATGTTGGTGCCGTGCCATCGTGTAATTAGTTCGAGCGGAGCATTGGGCGGTTTCGGTGGTGCTGGCTTGCCGCTGAAATCAAAGTTGTTGGCTATGGAAGCTGAACGATAGCCCCTGAGCCGCCAAAAAAAGTTGTTGAAGATTGTTAGTCGAGCTTGTCGGTGACTTCTTCAGATTCTTCGAGATAGTCTTCAGGCGGTTCCTCATCATTGGATAAGTATTGATCGAGGATCGATTGCGCGAGTTCGACTTCTCCAGCTGGGACCATAAGTCGAACCGGGAATACTGATACACCCATGAAGCCAACAGCGTCGCCCGGTTGAATCCTGCAATCGACACCGGCTGAACGAATGAGGCCGCACCACGATTCACCGATGAGTTGATCGGGGGATGTCGTGAGTACTTCCCAGTTCATCGTCTTGCTCCAGAAATCTATTCAAGCTTTATGACTTTCGACTTTTCAGATTTAATTGCGGCTGGTGAGCTTTGTTGCCGATAGTTATACGGCTGCTGTTCGAACTGAGCCGTTGCCGAGAAGTTCGTGAAGACGCTCGGTAAGCCGTGATCCGGATTGGACTGTGAACGGCATCTCGAGACGAACTATTTTTTCGCCTGTTTCGATTTCGAGTATCGCTGGATCTGAACCAGAGAATTCAGCGAACAACCTCATGATGTCTTCGACGCGGTAGCGATCGTGGGCTGCGTCTCCTGTTTCTTTCACTCGAACAAGCACTGGGCCAACATTCATGCCATGGTCGAGATCATTCGGGGCAGCGGATTCGGTTGTCAGTGTAGTTTCCTCAGTAGTTGTTGGCTTTGGCTCTGCGATAGGCGGAGCCGAGTTGTTGTAGTTTGTAGATGGCGCTTCATTGATCTGCGGGACCTGCGGTGCGACAGCGACTGGCTTGCTTGTCGGCAGAGTGTTCTGAACTGGGTCGTTCAACACAGGGCGAGGCTCGCTTTCTTCGTTGAATCCGGCTCGTACGACTGGGGCAGGTTCGTTTTTAACTGCTTCCGCCTCGGCTTCCGTTTGGCCTTCAGACTTGAGTTGATACTCAGAAGCTGTCTCTACAGATAGCGAGACCCTTCCAAATCTTTCACGAACCTCGCCGGATACGGATACGAAGTTCCCGTTCTCCCAGAGCACAGGGTTTTGTTCGAGAATATTCGGCCAGACGACCATTTCGATATCGCCATCGAGGAGCGTGAGATTTAGCGAAATGAACTTGTCGCCACGTTTGGTCGTTAGGTCCCGAATATTGTTGATCTGGCCGAGAGCGGCACGTTTTTGTCCGGATAAATCGGCCGTGATATCGGCTGCGAACACGATGATGTTCTCTGGTTGTTGTCGCATTTCGCGTGTGAACGGGCTTTGCGTCAGCTCAACACCGAGTAGATCACGTTCCCAGATGACACGTTCTTGATCTGTCGTGTCGTCTGATCCTGATATTTCGATTTCGACCATCGGAGCCGGTACCGATTCGCCTAGCATGTCGAACATCGATGTTTGGCCAGATTCACGAAGTTTGGTTTGGCGTTGAATAGTCGCAATTATTCGGTCGACTGATTCGAGGAGGTTTCCTCGTCCACCAAACTCGTCGAATGCCCCGACTCTTATCAAACTTTCTAGTGTTCGACGGTTCAGAGATTTCGAGTCGACTCTTCGGCAAATATCTTCGATGTCGTTGAACGTGCCAGCAGCTTCACGTACTTCTACTAAGAGGTCGACAGCTGCTGCTCCAACGTTTTTGACCGCTGCCATTCCGAATCGGATAGCGTCGTTGCCTTCGGCGTCCCGCTCGATAGTAAATCCAGATCGGGAATAGTTGATGCTGGGCGGCTTTACGGCGATGTTCAATCGGCTCGCCTCTCGTATCGCCATGCCAACCTTCTCGGGGTTGCCAGACGCTGAGTCGAGAACTGCTGCGATGTATTCGGTTGAATAGTTCGCTTTGAAGTAAGCGGTCCAGTACGCAATATAAGCGTAGGAAACTGCGTGTGCTTTGTTGAACCCGTATCCAGCGAACGGCTCCATCAGCTTGAAAACAGTGTCGGCTTGGTCTTGGGTATAGCCTTTTTCGAGCGCGCCTTTGGAAAATTTATCGTGCTCGGCTTTCATAACCGCGACGTTTTTTTTACCCATCGCCTTACGGAGAATGTCGGCTTCACCGAGTGTGTATCCGCCAAATGCCTGTGCGATGAGCATTACTTGGTCTTGATACACAAGGACGCCGTAGGTCGGTTCGAGAAGTTCTCGTAGATCTTCGTGCGGGTAAGAAATTTCGGCTCGCCCGTGCTTTGCTTCGATAAAGGTCCCGATGTGTTCCATCGGTCCCGGGCGGTATAAAGCGATCATTGCAGCAAGGTCATTGATCGTTGTTGGTTTTAACTGCTTGACGTTTTTGCGCATTCCCTCGGATTCGAGTTGGAACACGCCAAACGTGTCGCCTTCACCCAAGATCTGGAACGCCTTTTCATCGTCGATAGGGACGTCGTAGACACCCATGTGTTCGCCGGTGGTTTCGGCGATTAGCTTTACGCACTGGTCGAGAATCGATAGGTTTGCGAGACCCAAGAAATCCATCTTGAGCAGCCCGACATCGGCGACGGGGTGCATTGCGTACTGGGTTGTCGGGCTTGCATCTTCTTTTTTGCTGGTCGAGCGCTGGAGCGGGACGTAGTCCGTTAGGGGTTTTTCTGAGATTACGACGGCTGCGGCGTGAGTACTGGCGTGACGGACTGAGCCTTCGACGCGTTGCGCCATTTCGATAAGTTCGCGAGCGTCGCGATTACGGCTAATTTCTGTACGCATTTCAGCCGATTCGGCGATTGCGTCTTTCAGCTTGATGTTGAGAGTTAGCGGAACCATCTTTGCGAGTTTGTCGCTGAGGTCGAGCGGAAGGGCGAGTGCCCGTGCTGTATCACGAATCGCTGCTTTCGCACCGAGCGTGCCGAAAGTGATGATCTGGGCAACGTGCTCACGACCGTAGTGATCGATGCAGTACTTGATGACTTCTTCCCGACGATCATCGGCGAAGTCCATATCGATATCAGGCATCTCACGACGTTCGACATTGAGGAACCGTTCGAAAAAGAGATCGGCCTCGACTGGGTCGATCTGAGTAACTTCGAGGCAGTAGAGAACTAGGCTGGCGGCGGCTGAACCACGTACGGCAGAGAGAATTCCCTTTTCGTTGACGAAGTTGAAGATGTCCCAGCAGACGAGGAAGTAGTCCGGAAAATTGGTTTCTTCAATGATGCCAAGTTCGTGCTCAAGCCTTTTCAGAACTTCTTCGCTCGGGTTGTTGTCAAATCGCTTCTTCATTCCCTTGTGACAAAGCTCTTTGAGATATTCCATCGAAGGCTTGTTTTGGGGTGTTGAATAACTCGGTACGAATGTTTGACCGAATTCGAGTTCGAGTTCGCATGATTCCGCGATATTTACTGTGTTCGCGATAGCCTCGGGTAGGTGCGACCATTCCGCCTGCATTTCTGCGGCACTGCGAAGGTAGTAAGTCGTGTCCTCCATGTGAAGCCGCGTGGGGTCTTTCACATTTGAGTTGGTCTGGATGCATGTGAGGATGTCTTGGGCTTCGGAATCTTCACGTCGGACGTAGTGGGAGTCATTTGTAACGACCATCGGCAAGCCGCTTTGACTGCTTAGCTGGATGAGGGCCTCATTGATCTCAGCCTGATCGGGCACGTGCTCGTGCATCATCATTTCGAGGTAGTAACGATCTTGGAAAACGTTTCCGTACCATTCGAGAGTTTCGTGAACGGCGTCCATATCGCCGTTTTTGATGTATCTCGCTAGTTCGCCTGAGGGGCAACCGGAAAGCACGATTAACCCTTCTGAGTATTTTTCGAGAATCTCTCGGTCCATGCGTGGGCGGTAATAGAACCCTTCGATGTGTGATGCTGTGACCAGCTTCATGAGGTTCTGGTAGCCGACACGATTCTGCGCTAACAGTGTCATATGGAAGGGAGAGCGCTTTTGTGGGTTGCGCTCGTCGCGGGCGCCGTCGGCTACGTAGCCTTCAACGCCGATGATTGGCTTGATGCCCGCTTTTTTTCCCGACTGATAAATATCGATCGCACCGTGAAGATTACCGTGGTCGGTGAGTGCGATTGCGGGCTGATCTAATTCCACGGCTCTGTTAACCATGTCATCCAACCTGCTGAACCCATCGAGCATTGAGTACTCGGAGTGGTTGTGGAGGTGGACGAACTGGTCTGTCACAGGCAGATATTTCTCAGGAATTGAGGATGGAAAAGTGCAGTCTAGGGAGGATAGCGTTCCCTCAACTTTGAGTCGAGCGCATAAAGGGTTTTACGGCTAGATATTAGCGTATTTTGGAGCGAAACTCTGGCATCGATGTAGGCGTAACAATTCGGGAGCACCGTTGAGGGAAAATGGATCGTATTGCTCACTTCAGTCAGCTTGGATGAGAAGAAGTAATTGCCGGGTGAGTGATAAAGTCGATCCGGATCGATGTTTGTGGCAGTTTCACTCGTAGTTTTACACGAATTTAGGTAGGCAACCGCAGAGGAATGTTTTGACTTCAAAAAGTGTTGGTGGTGGCCAGAAAATCCTCGTTGTTGACGACGAGCACATGTCAGATCTTATGCGTTCAGTTTTGCGGCGCTTAGAGACTGACGGATTTAGGCCGATTGTTGTTGCTCCCGAAGGCCCGGATCTGACGGGCGACGATTACGAGACTCAGGCATTGTTTTCGATGGAGACCGAACGGCCGTCGGCAGTATTGCTGGACGTTAGATTTGGTGAGTACGATTCCGACCGGTTCAAAGGTCTGTCTATTCTAAAAAAAATCGTTGAGCGCGATAGCAGTATGCCGGTATTGATGTTCACTCAGTATACTCAAGGTCCGTACCGTGACACCGCCGTTAACGCTAGTCTGAGTGTGAGTGCTTCAGTCGATTTCATAGATAAACTGGCGAGTCCAGAAGAAGTCGTGCTGAGATTGCGACGTTTGATTGGTAGTGCTCCTGAAACGATCAAGATCGGTTCAATTTTCGAGATTGATACTGAGAATGCGGCTGTCTACGTAATCGAAAACGGCCGGCGTGATCTGATTCGAGAGATTCAGGGTATGAAGCTGGAAATTTTGAACGAGCTCGCTTCTGCAATGTATCGATCAGAGGGTGAGTTAGTGCCATTTTCACGTCTGGAACGATTTTCTGATGGTGAGGATTCGCGTGCCTCTCTTCGGGTTAGAATTCGTGAGCTCAAGGTTTCACTCGGTAGGGCTGTCTCTAGAGAATTCGGGGCTAATGAGTTGATAATCAATGTGAGAAACCGCGGGTACCGATTGGTAAACCCAGAGGATTGACGACAATTGCGTAAGTTCAATATTAGAAATCAGGCTGCTTGAACGATCAGTCGCTGAAAATCCTCAAGTTAATTGGGTTAGCAATTGCCGGATTCGGGCTTTTGTTGATACTGCTTTCTCCTTTTATTGGCGAGGCACTAACTCGTGGGTCGCTCTGGTGGATCGAGCCTGTCGCTTATATCGGCTCAGGCGTATTTGTGCTGGGGGCAGTGGTAGCGTTCATTGGTTTCCAGATTATTGATCGACGTACGAAATCCCTTATGGGTGATCGAACTCGAACGTGGAGCCAAGTGACACAAGATTATTTCGATACGTTCGCTCATGACATGGGGCGTCCGCTCCGACGAATTCTTGGAAAACAGCGTGAGGCTCGAGCCCTGTTGAATGAAACCGGCGAAGTGAGTACGAATATGGTTTCTGAACTTCTCGATGAGATCGAGAATCAGGCGCCTAACTTTCGATTGATGATTGAGAATGTTCGCGTGTTGGTCGACCTAGAAGACCACACGGCTGCCACGGCAGTTGATCCGGTAGACGCTGCGGCGATCGTTAGGAATGTGTCAGATCGGTACACGCCGATTGCCCGCGAACGGGGTCTTGAGCTTGTGTGGTGGTGTGAACCGAGTGAGTTTGGACTTATCTATGGTGATGGCTCTGCGCTAGATCATGTCATCACCAACCTTGTCGACAATGCTGTCAAATTCGCTCGAGGTCATGTTGAAATTAGACTTACGCGAACTGATGCAGAATTTTTGGTGAGAGTATGGGATGATGGCTCAGGAATCACTGAATCGCATCTGGCTCATGTGTTCGATCGAGGTTGGACCCCGGAGCTTTCTGCCCGAAGCGAAAAGCAAAGCTCTGGATTGGGATTATTTATTGCTAGCTCGCTTACAGAGCGTTGTGGTGGCCAGTTGGTGGTTGAATCAGAAGCGATTAACGGTGGTGAATTGAACGGACATTCGACTGCATTTACCTTGTCGTTACCGCTCGATAACCGACCCGTAGGGCGATGATGTTCGTTACGCGAAAGCGCGATGGGCGGCGATCGGTACACGTGGCAAAATTTGCCGTGGTGCTCGCAGGTTTACTGTCGTTCGTGATTATCGGCTGTGTGGAGAGTCGTGCTCGATACACCCCGGTGCCAGCGACTCCTGCTTCGACATCGATTCCATTGCCGACCACTACGACCGTTCCGCCTACGTCTACGTCTACGTCTACGCCTACGCCTACGCCTACGTCTACGCCTACTTCAGCACCGGTTCCTACAGCGACACCCTCACCAACTCCAGTGCCCACAGCCGTTCCTACGGTGTTACCGATTCCCACAGTAGTTCCAACTGTTTCATCCAGCGCGTTTAATCTCGCATTGAATTTTGAGGGTATTGGAGATGAAAGTATCGTGCGTAGCGATACGGTTTTGTTACGTGGGGTCACATCGGCTGATGCGATTGTAAGTGTGAACGATGTCATCATTCAAGTTCAGGCTGATGGGACGTTCGAGCTAACGATTGGTTTGAAACCTGGGCCCAATTTCGTCGACGTTGTCGCTAGTAATTTGGATGGGAGTTCTCACAGTTCATCTTTGGCGATTATTTCCATTCCACCAGAGGATGCGTCATGACTACCCAGCCTAATCGGTGGACCCGAGTGGTTTCCGTTGCATTCAGAAGTAACAAAAGCGTAATTGCAATGACCTCAATATTATTGAGCTGGGGGACAGTACAAGCTGCTCTGAAAATTTTAACAATGTTCGCGCCGACTGAAAATATTATCGCTCGTACCCTTCGTCACCAGATGGTTATTGTGCTCGCGCTGGTCGCCGTTGTGTTTGCTTTCGGTAGCAACGGCGCGAAGGCTGAAGTGAGATCGGCAGATATTGAAGCTGTTTTCGGTATGGCGGTTGAAGTACGACCACCAAGCGCAATTGTGATCGCTTCTAATTCAGGGCTTATTACTCTCACGTTCGATTCTGACTCAGAGTTGCGAATTGGTTCAAATAAGGCTGCGGTCGAAGAAGTTGCAGAAGGCGACCGAGTGATTTCGACTGCTGCTCGAAATGCGGACCATGATCTTGTAGCGCTGAGAACTCTCGTGCGGGTCGCCAATACCCAGACGCGTACGAAGCACGTCGTGGGTGTGGTGAGCAGTGCTTCTGTTGACGAGATATCGATTCAGACTCGTAATAGTGGCGTTGTGAATGTGCTGATCCCAGCAGGAATTGACGCTCCATCTGTTGGTGATGGAATAACTATGGTTGCGCGGCTGGATCGATCTAGTGGAATTTTGACAGCGGTTGGTTTCCAACTAACGAGCACGACTGTCGAGCGAATTCAGGAAGCTCAAGATAAGGCCGCTGATGAGGCGGAGTCTGCTCGTTTGGCCCAAATCGCTATCAATGCTAGGACTCAACATCTTTCTTCTTTAGACGATGCTGCGCGAGAGCTAAAACGAATACTAGATTCGGATATCGAGGATCAGGTGATGCTCGATAAAACAGCTGCCCAGTACCAAGAGATTCAACGTCGATTCGAAGAGCTCCAGCGAATCTACAAGACTGCTGCACGAACTCGCGGTGAGGTTCAACCGCTGCTGAAAATATCAGGTGGGCTGGTTGATGACATTGGATCTTCATCATTCACGATAGTTCCGAATGGTGAACAGGACGCTAATCCGTTCTCGGTCAGCTTCCGTTATGACGGAGAAGAGACGGCTGTTTATCTACCGAAAGATTTACTCGCTAAAATTTCTGACACGACATCGAATCCACAGTTATTGAATGAAGTTCGTCGATTGATTGATCTGGGTAGTGAGCTTGAAGTTATGTACTTGATCGACGGTGACGCGCGTAAGGCGGTTTCGGTTAGCGTGCGTGAGCCTCGGCTTATGAGTGAGTTGGAGGCAGTTCTAGAGCACGAATCACGCCGAGCATTTAGCGGCGTTATTACTCTCGTCGAAATTGACATGTCACTTGATGATGCACTTGGCATTGTGATTGCTACGAATGAGAAACAGGGAATCAAAGTAGCTGCGAAAGTTACTGGTGAAACTACCATAACTGTAGATGGACGTTCATCTGATATTTCTTCACTCGATGCGGGTCAGGCCGTTGATATTCAGTTCGAATCTTCGAGCGAAAACTCAATTTCAGACATCACTGGATCTGACATCACGCTTAGAGCGCTGGCAATTCACGCACGTTCGAGTGCACCATCCGAAGAGGATCATATTTCGGGGATAGTCGAATCGGTGGATTCTGCTGCCGTCACGATTCGTCCGACTGATGGAGTGCTGGTTCGACTAACTGTTGGTGATGACGCGCAGATTGTTCGCAATGGCAATGTTGCGGTTATTACTGACTTGAAGATTGGTGATCTGGTAGTTGATGCCACTCGGCCTGATAGTGAATCCGACGAACTTACGAGGTTGATAGTTGTAGCACGTAAGAACGTGAAGTTTTCAGGTACTGTCACTGGGATTGGTCGTGAGCCTGATCGACTTCAGGTGACGGGTGCTAACGGTCAGTCGCTTAACGTTTTGATTACTGACGATACCTGGGTGATTATTGATGAGCGACGGGTGAAATTTGGATCAGTAGTCGCAGGAATGAATATAGTCAATGGCGTGTATTCGGTGACTGGACGTGGTGGAACGTTATATAACGTTGGAACGATTATTTCGATTGAATCTCCCAAAGTTGGCAAGGCTTCTGGGATCATCACCAGTGTGAATGCTATCGAAGGCACGCTAAGTGTACTTTCCGGTAAATCAACCGAAACGAGGTTGATCGAACTGCAAATGCCTGAAACTCCCCTCGGCGAAAATCTTATTAAAGACGGTGTGCTGATTCGGTCGCTGTTAGATATTGAGCGTGGTGATAGAGTCGACATAGTTTTCTACGTACTAGATTCGGGGATTGTTCAGAAGCTTTCGGTTGTTTCCGATAACTTCATTCAATCGCGCGGAACTCTTGCGAGCATTCCAGATAGTGGCCGATATGTTGTAGTGAATTTAATTGACGGTCGGGAATTCGAACTTTGGATAGGGCGTGACTCTTCTATTCAGTTGAATGGCCGGCGTATTCAATCGTTAATACCAGTGACGGATCTAATTTCAGAGGCACGTCATCTCGGTTTAGACGTGAGTACGTTGGTGCCTGAAGTGCTGTTTATCAGAGATTCCATCGATTCGAATTTGGGTGTGATTATTTCGGTCAAGTTCCAGATCAAGTCAGAAGTCGAATCCTGGAGTACCAACTCTGCACATCAGGCCACTATTGAACTGAGCATGTCTGGTGTAATCGAGGCGATTGACGGCAAAAACTGGGTAATCAACGGTCGAGTATTTACAGTGAATCAAGCGACAACATTCCGGGGAAGAGATCCCGAGGTGGGCGAGGTAGTTGTGGCTGTGCTGATCAGTAGACCAGGCGGATCATTCGTAGCTCGGTCTATCAGTAAATCGGGTCGTTAGATCCAGGTCAACCGGATGCGTTCGTTCTTTGCCTGAGATGTATTGAACGTTGCTAGTTGAGCGATTCGAACCGATTTCTTTCACGATATGTTCGTCGTGTTAGCTGTCGAGCTTTTGCCGCGACGCGCCCTGCTGGTTCTAGGCCCAGTGCGAGCGGAATCGATATCACCAGCACCACTGCTAGCGTCGTGAATCCCAGTCGGTAGCTGTCAGTTCCGTCATAAATAAAGCCGACGAGAGCGGGCCCGGCTGCACCGAATAGGGCGTTAACCGAACTGGTAAGACCTACGATAGAGCCATAGCTAGTTCTGCCAAAGTAATCTCCCAGTATTGAGAGTCTGAGGGGTATTGATGATCCAAATCCTAGTCCAAAGAATACGACGAACAGCGGCAATGGCCAAAGACCAAGGTTCACTCCTAATACTTCGGCGTTTATCCCGGCGAGCCCTGCCACTCCGACAGTTTGCATAATCATCGCAATAGTGAGCATTTTGCGTTTGTCGAAACGATCGCCGATTACTGCG
>Ga0209252_1001284_pt1 | contig 16909 bp, 14 predicted proteins | sample SaaInlV_135m_DNA_3_FD_184673 | JGI IMG/M metagenome (GOLD analysis project Ga0209252, IMG submission 184673) | Marine microbial communities from expanding oxygen minimum zones in the Saanich Inlet - Saanich Inlet SI074_LV_100m_DNA (SPAdes) (version 2) | ecosystem: Environmental > Aquatic >... | reverse complement strand
GCTATAGCTTCTGAGTTTTTAGCCCCATCTGAAAAAATAAATAAATCACTAGAATTAGCAAGTTCATTTTCTTTAAGTGCCTCAAGTGTTTGGCGAGTATGCCAAAGACGGTTATAAACAAATAATACGATTGGTGCGTAATTCATGTTTTTGTGGATGAAATTTGAACTTCATTCACTAATTCATCAATGAATTGATTGTAGCTAGGTAAACCTCTCAATTTTTCAAGCTCCTCTAATAGTTGGGTACCTTCAACATTATGAACTTCCTTCGACCAAACATTATACTGACGCCTCAAATCTATAACTTCACCTCCATAAATATTATGCATATAAAAAAATGCTAAAGCTTGACCTTGCATTTCTTTGAAAGGCAGTGGCTGTATTTCAGGAGTCTTTAAAAACATTTTATACTGATCTAGACTCTTAGCAGTTCTGCAAAAATTAAAAGAATGATGGGGGTGTTTTGCACAACAAATAGAAGGTACGCCCATATAAGCTAGCTCGTGTGCCACAGTTCCATACGCAGTGATGCCACAAATCATTCCGCTTTCAACTAAATGCGTATTATTAATAAGTGATGAAATAACTTGTAGTTGAGGATATTTTTCCAATAACATTGAGAAAGCTTTATCACTAAGTGATATTTGATTAGGATGTGGCTTGACCCAAAAGTTAATTCCTGACTCTATTAAAGTATCAATTGTAAAACAAATCCAGGACCAAAAGTCTGGAAAAATAAAACCATTATAAACATGCGGACTATCGTAGAAGTCATGCAAAAAAATTACAACAGCGTCTTTAACATCCGGTAATTCTTCAGCATTTTGAGCATAAGCAGAAGTTCTCATATAGGCCGTTGCATCGTCAATGCCTCCAGATAATCTATACTGTAGTTGATCTTTTGCAATGCTAAGCTTCTCATCTTTTTGACCTAACTCCTCAAATAATGAACGATAAGAAGTTGTATCAGGTGTATGAAAATAATGATCCAAACTCAACTTTTTTCCAAACACTAAATTACTACTGACTACGTAAACTGGTACACCAACCTTTATTGCAACTCTTACTGCTACTCCATGCTGGATATAGGTTGCAAGACTACTGAGATAAAATGAAGGCTTGCTTCTTGAAAAAAAATCATAGGACCGTCGTATATCACGGAATGCTTGCCAGAGCACTGTTAAAACAAATCTGTCTTTAATCAAAAAAACGGGGGATGGTCTGAAACGTAAATATGAATCTATAACAAGATCTCCGATTAAAATATCTCGAACAACAAGTTTAGAAATATCTTGTGAGTCTTTTAAATTTCTCCATAATTTATAAGCACAAAAGAAATCATATAGGTCTGCGATAGGATAGTTAAATGATTGACTCCTGAAACCTTCTTTGCCTACCAACCGAAAGTTAATCCTTGACCATTTTGAGGAAATTAGATTACTAACTATACCCGACCGCATAATGAAGGCACGAAATCCTCTACCTATAAAAGAATTGAAAGATCGTGTTATCACTAAAAGACCTGAAGACTTAACGCGTTTTCTCACATCAATTGAAATTATGCCGAGTAATGCATAATAAAAGGGATCCTCTACCACTTGTATGGCGAAAGTTAACTTAGAAGTTTCTTCTTCTAAAGAAGAGGCCTCTTTATCAAGATATTCGTATAACTTCCTAACTTTATCATCAGGAGGAGTTCTCGAAAATAGATTGCTTATTTTCATAGATACTTTTCTAAGTAAATTCAATTTGGTCTCTCAACTTCATCCGGCCACCTATAAACTTTCGAAATATCTTCTTTGCTTTTTTCTATCGAGTAATCATCTCTTAACTTTCCAATATTACTTATAAAGACATCACGATCAGATAAAAATGTATCGTAATTTTTTATTATATTAACCATATTGTCGACAAATTCTTCAATTGTAGTGGCAGACAAACCAATCGGCATCTCCCTAGTGTTATAGGTATTAATACAATCATTATCAAAGTGCAGTATTGGTTTTTGATAAGACAATGCTTCAAAGATTGAAGCGCTGCAACATAATTTATATGTGTTACCTGGGTGGAGAATTAGAAAGATATCAATATCCCTTGCATGGGCTTCCATTTCCGATCTACTCAAACGGTTTTCAGTAGAGGTTATGGTAACATTCGAGAATCCCTCTACTCCCAAGTTATTCATGCCAATATTCCGAATCTCGTAAGGATCGGTCAGGCCGAAGCTCGACAACTTTGTTAAAATTTGATGGGACATTATCGAATTTCCATAACCAAATATTGCAAATTTCGGATATTGATTTCCCTCAACTTTATATGCCGGATGAAAAACAGTAGGCATCGTTATTACATGAATATTTAATTTTTCAACATCAATATACTTTCGAGCGTTTTCGACTATATGCGTAGAGAGCGCAATATACCTAAAGTCGCTCGAGTGGTTGAGATGCAGAAGATCCTTCAATACAAGCGGTTTTGAGAATAAGGGTGCAATCCTATTGTGATATATCTCCAACAACCTGCGCGTAATCAGTTTCATCGCTTTCTCTGGCAATGATCTTAAAGAATAACGCTTCAATCTTTTAGTTAACGAAATGGAAGGGACAGCTAACATCTTTGGGGCACTAACTGCTCCTGCAATTTCCTCAAAGCTACCATGAAGTACGAGTACAAACCTAAAGCGGGAAAATAATGAATTACACTTCAGCTTCTTTATTATTTGTAAAATTATGTTATTAAAAGATAGAAAAAATATTTTGCTATCACCCGATCTAAGCACCTGTCTAAAAATATTTCTTATCAGAAAATAGCACTTTAGATAAAAAAATACGCTTTGCTCACTGCTGACATGAATCGGGCAGTACTCTAAATTATTTATCGTTATTCCGTCATTCTTTAATACGCTAATAATTGCATCAATATGCTGTTTATCAGCATAAATTTTAATTTTTTCATCTGGAAAAGCCAATCTTAATCCATAAACAAACCCACTATTTACTTTCTCATGGCTGACACCCGTGCACAACACATCGCAAATATGAATCATTTGTTTTTCATCATTAAGTCCGCTAATTGATGAAAACAAAGTTTTGGCTCCCATCCCATATCCATTATGACTTTTGGGTTACTGACAAGTTTATCGTACTCTGCAATAAATCCATTTTGAGCGACAATATAATCCTCATAATTTAGATTTACTGTTTTGAAGCAGTATTCTGCCCATTCGAGAATGCTATAAGCCTTTCCACTACCAATAACTGCTTCATGAATTTCATTTTGATTAATCAACAGCCAAATTGCTTCAGCTATATCACCTGCAAAACTAAATTCTTTCTTCACATCGATATTTCCAAGCTGAAGGCTCTCATTACTACCATTGGCAATTCGCTGCACTGCACGTATAATTTTTTGATTAACATGTTGTTCAGACCTTAGTGGACTATCATGATTAAAGAAATATCCCACATATACATTCAACCCGAATTTTTGCCTGTAATATCTTGCTGCATATACTGATTGAATACGTGCTATTGAATAAGGACTGCTTGCTTCAAACGAAGTGAGTTCATCTATAGGCAAACCTTCATTTTTAAACTGCATAGCGCTTCCAGAAAGGAAAACTTTGGCCTGCGAACAATGTAATCTAACTGATTCAAGTATATTTAAGGTGCCAGTACTAATCGTTTCATGGTTTTCAAATAGTGCAACATGTCGCGTAGTCGAGTTTGCGGCCAAATGAAAAATATATTGTGGTTGATGATTTATGATTAAATTTTCTATTAGACTTATGTCACTAACACTTCCTGTGATCTCAGCATCAGAACGAGATAAACCAATTACGGTAATTCCTTTTTTTCTGAGGAGCTCAGATAAATAAAATCCATCTTGGCCGTTAACACCAATAATCAGCGCTTTCAACCGGCTCATTTTAGACGTGCTCTTATATCATCAAATAGTAATTTTCCGTAGATTCTCAACCTTCTTAATATCCTTATATCCAGACTATTTTTATAAGGTTCAACTGTATCGTATGAAATGACCCCGAAATCTCGTGAATAATTAGAATTCATTACAATCCCAAGATATCCTCTTGAGATATCATTTAATGTGATGTTTTTTCTTATATATTCTAAATGTTGGCTTTTATTATGAAAAGTCTTGAACAATGGTTCGCGAAAAAGAATAGGTATAGTTTTATCTTTTTGCAGCCAAAAGTTATACCATGAAAACTCATATGGGGATTTCTTTAATGCATCAACATAAGTATATCCCCTAGGTATCAAGTATTTTTCTTTAAAAGTTTTCAGAACTTTCGCTGAAAATATAGACATTCCATGACAGGTTAAGGTTCTGCGATCTTCGACTCCCAGTTCTTTTTTTATTACCTGTATTAATTTCTCACGCCCTATCCAATGTTCTTTATAATACTCAGGGTCAACGACCAACTCATTATCTTCAGCAAGTATCGTAAAAGGAGTGTTTGCATCACTCATGAAATCAGAAAAATAGAAATCTCGTAAGAATTCTGCATCAGAATCAATACATAAATAATTGTCACATAGACCCATTTCCCAAAAAGCAAGCTTAATAATTTCTTGATTAATATATCCAGGCCTGATACCAAACACACTATTATCACTAACTAAACAATCGGTAACTGATTCTTCGGCAATAATTTGAATATCTTTACATTTGAATTTAGAAAATAACTCAACATCTTTTTCTGGAGCCACAATACACATTGGTATGAGGTCAGTATTATATTTTCGATAGCTGGGTATTAATCTTTCAACATAATGAAGATCGTCCTCAAATGTTTTCAACATAAATACTAATTTATGAGCCATTTTCTTCTCTTTTAACTTTTAATTGAGTAGATTCGAAGAACTAAAACTTAACTAACTTATCTAGCCTATCGATGCATTAAGTATATCGTTTTTTGAATATCTCAACTATTTTTTAAATGATTTCAATTTCAGGCAGAGGAAAAATAAACTTTCCGCCTTGAGCACTAAACTCTTTCTCACGCTCAAGAATTCCATGTTTGAAATGCCAAGGAAATACCAGAAAATAATCTGGCTTCATTGCTCGCGCTTCTTTCTCTGAGACAATAGGTATATTAGTACCCGGTGTAAATGCACCAAACTTTTCTTCATTTACTTCTGCAATGCACGTTATGTGCTGAGAGGTCAAACCACAGAATTGCAAAAGTACATTTCCTTTAGTACTAGCACCGTATCCAATAACTTTTTTACCATCTGCTACCAATACCTCGATTAATTCCTTCAGGTTGTTTCGATGCCTAAATACACGTCCTTGAAATTCTTCATATGGATCTAAAGTTCCCAAACCCATTTCTTCTTCTTGTTTCAGGAGCCAGTTAATAACTGGTAAATTTGGTGGATATAAGGCTGTATTTTTACAAGCAGTCACTGCAAAACTGCCACCATTAATTGCATTCATTTGCACATCAACCAAGCGTAATCCGCAACGCTCAAGTATGTCTTTTACTACCTTTAACGAATAGAATTCCAGGTGTTCATGACATATCGTATCGTATGAGTTCATTCTCAACATGGACGGCATGTAGCTTTGCTCGAAATGCCATATTCCATCATTTGCTAAAACACTTTCAATGTCAGTAACAAACTCTATCGGGTTCTCAAGATCGTAAAACATAGATATCGAGGTTACTATCTTTGCCTTTTCATTAGGGAATAATGTATTAAAAGCCGAGGCGGAGAAAAAATCTGGGATTAATGTAAGATCATCTGTGTAATATTCCTTAAATTTCCCCCCCGTTGGATCGATACCCACTTTTCGATGTTTGCCTGTGAATGCCTTAAGCGATGTACCATCGTTGCTGCCAATGTCAATAACCAGGTCTTCATTTGTTGGCTTTACCAATATTTCTAAAGAGCGAATTTTTTGTTGTAAGTGTCTAACCATTGAACTATTTAAGCCTGATCGATAGCCATAGTTCTCACCATACATTTCATCCAAGCTGTATGAGTGTTTCATTTGTAGCAAAGTGCATTCTTTACAAAAAACTAATTCCAAAGGTCCTTTTGTAATTTCATCATCTATTGATTTTGGAAACACACCTGTTAAATACTGTTCCCCAAGTGATAAAACTGTGTTTAATTTACTGCTACTACACACCCGGCATTTGTTAATTTCTGTATACATCTTTAATAATCTTCTATTTTTAATTCCCATAGTATTTATCTGTCGTGACGAGCATGCCATAAATACGTCGACGTGTTTTATGGCACCCGATATTTATAACTAAATGTAGTGCTTACCTTACCCTAAAAAAAGTGCTAAAAACCACAAATTTTTTCGTTATTTCCTATTCATGCTTCAAACTATAATTAACATTAATCTTTAGATATTGGCTTAACACCGAGACAAAATATCCCAGTTGCCCTTCCACACAAAAATCTAGGCGCCCATCTATTAGAGCCAAGAAATGGCAGATATGCACATTTGGAAAATCTATATTTTCCCTTGTAAAACCAATCAGTCTTACAGCGTGCATTAGGAAATGCTTCAACACTATCAAATCCATAATATTCTACAGTTTTAGCCAAAGAAATATCTGTAAATGGATGTACATGAGTAGGGTCATTGTAGAAATCACGAAAACAATATCTAAAATTTGGTGTGGACAGATAAATTATACCGTTTGGTTTGAGAACTCTAAAACATTCGGACATAAAGTGTCCAATGTTACTGATATGCTCAACGACGGCCAAGCTAAATAAAATATCAACGCTATCATCTGAAATTGGCAGCGCTTCCGACTCAAAGTCCAGATCTTCAATATCAAGTGGAATATAATTTGCTCCGCTTAGAGCGAGCCCTAAAAACTGATCGCCTGCCCCTAGATCTAAAAATGTGGCACCATCTAAATTATCGTCAATACCCTTAATTCGACATAATCCCTTAAAAGTATCTAGCTCTCTGATTGCCAAAAAACTCCTGCTAGCAGAGCTATTATCATTTTTTTCACTTAGATCTCTATTTCGAGAATTAAAATACTCATGCTTTAACGACAAAACTTTTTCTCCTTTAAAACCATACATTTGAATTATTTATTTTCTTCATGACGCAGTAATGGATAGTGAAAATCTTCCAATATTAGTAGGATATTTGGCAGAATCATCTACTTCTTTCATGGAAAAAAATACTCTAGATAGAGATCTATTATTAGATGAAGTATTTTGTAACATTGGCATCACCGCGCACTCACTTGGATCCCATAGCAATTTAATACTTTTTCCATTATTACTAATTTCAATTTCCCCAGTGGTCGCACCCAAGCCCATGGATGAAGAAACAAGAGTTGACGCCTGTTTTGTATGGTCAAATTCACCACTAAAGTCAAAAATCTCATTATTTTCTCCGCCATTAGAGCATGATATTTTTGTTTTTTTATGGCTAAATTGATTCATTAAAGTCATAACGCCAAGTCGAACACTCCCAACTATTTCATCCCATTTTAAAAAATTATAACTTAATGAAACGTGTTCCTTGTCAGTCGAAATTTCAACCACTTTGATAATACTTCCGAATTGCGTATTAATTTCTGTGTGAATCTCAATATTACCATTATCTTTTATGTAAAATTTCGGCTCAACTTTCTCTAGATCTGTGACACGTCCTCTTTGTAATGGAAGCTCGATGACCACACCACCACTATAGTAATCGGCACCTAGAGAGATGAATGGAAAATAGCCATGCGGTAATGTACCAATACAAGGCTCCATTTGATGTGAAGAAAAAGCAAGATTTTTTATCACTAAACCTCTTCTTAGATTTAATTCTAATTTTATATTTTTAGTGGATACAGACAACAAAATCCCTTCTTCATCTATAGCTATTTCAGCGCCTCCATACTGGCCAATGGCATCTGTCAAAGTATCATACTTCCCATACAAGCCTTGATCACCTCCAAAAACATCACTAATGCCGTGTTGATTAAGCACTTTGTTCAGCTGACTCTTTGCCTTAACCCATCTTTTATCAGTAATGTGTGTTCGTAAATCACTTGCCCATAATTCGCATAACTCTCGCCAGTCATAATAGTTATTATTTTTAGATTCGCTTAGATGTTTTTCAATTCGATGGCACATTGTGTTAAGCCAGAAATCGTCTCTACCTGTAACGGCCCATCTTGCAATATTGTATTTTGCCTGTTTTTTAACGGGTATAGGGTGCGCTGCATTGGTAAGCTTTGAAATACACCTATCTGTTCTTTTATTGCTAATTTCTAGCGCTTGTGAAGGTGAACAAAACTTAATTTCCGTATTTAAAACAATAGCTTCAAGAAGTTTTTTAACTCTATTCCATTCACCTTCAGAATGAGTTGGCCTTTCTTCACTAAATCGACCTGGACGGTAATCAAAAACTTCTGCATCGTTAGTATAAATAGGAAAAATCGATTCACCGTTATTAATGCGATTCTTTAGGTAGTCTAAATAATCATTAATTGCTATATCACCATGTGCAAAATGCTGTACTTTCTGAAATAAAATTGAATCTGACCACAATATCGGCAACACAGCATCACCAGATCCTTTTGCATGGGTAGGAACTGCACTTATTGGCAAATTTTCAAGATCCAATGCTAGACGAACATTGTCTCTATCCAAAATTAGGCCTGTATAGCCAAATCTACTATACAAATCTACCAGGCTACTTGAGAATGCCATTTCGTTGACCAAAATAATGTTCGGTCTACAACCAAGTATTTGTTTATAAGTCTCTATGCCTAGTTTCTGATTCCATTCATTTACTTTATAGGGAACCAATGGTCCAATTATTTGACAATAACCGCTACCTACTAATTCACACCTCCCTGTATTTAATAATATTTTAAAACGCTCAATCCAAGTAATATCAATTCGCTCAATCTGCTTTAAAGTCGAACCTGTTAATTCAATCCCAATCGGAATTCCAGTTTGCTCAATCAAATCTAATAAAGAGTGATAGCAGGTTTTAATAACATTTGCCCACGCATTTTCCTCTATAGATGAAAATGCTAAATTAAGATGAAAAACTATATATCCTTTTGGTTTCACTTAAGCCTCATTAGAGAATAAATTTCATTACAAAGATTTTGGACGCCATTAATTGACATTTTTCTAAGCGCATTCATGGAATATTCTCTCGCAAGCTTGTCATTATTCATAAGCTCGATAAGGCTATTAATCGCACGTGTAGGATTGGCCTCAACTATAGCAACACCTTCTTTTGACAAAGCATCCAGCTCCTTATTATCTTTACTGCCATAAGGAGAAAAAACAACTGTAGGGATGCCATATTGCAATACCTCAAAAAACGATACGCCAAATGCTGTCATTACATAATCGCTTTGAACTATAAGCTCATCAAGCTGCTCCGGAGCATTGTGAATAACCCAATTTAATCGACGGTTTTTGGGTAAATTTGGTACGCCAGAAAATGGCCCCCTCACCCAATGAACATCAGTATTCTTATCTAATACTTCATCTAATTGAACAGGGAGAGTTTTTCCTAAATTTGAAACATCACTGCCGCCAGTCAGAATCAATACTTTGGACCCAGGAGACCACTCCTTATGCCGAAGTCGCTTTTGAATCAGAAAACTATCCCAGCCTGACTTTAAAATACTATTGCAATCAACATGCCTACCATAATCAAAATTAAATGACGGAATCCATATTAGATCTAAAATATTGCAATGCTCAATTAATGAATCGATACCAATTAAATAAATATTACGCTGCTTCAATTGTTTAAATAATTTATCAAGATTGTCAATATTGTGGTTTGCATAAAGATCAAATATTAATGTATCAAAGTTATTTATCTCTAAAATATTTTCAATCGTAGTAACAAAGTCATCTACAAGTGAAAAAGCATGGACATTAAAATTAACCAATTCGTCTTTTTTAATAAAGTCACCAAAGATCAAAAACTCTGGAATAACATTGCTGTCTTTTCTTAATGTGTCTGCCAATGCTAATAATCTAGATAAATGCCCAATCCCAATTTCAGCACTAACATGACATACAAGTAGCACACGAGTCATATGTAACCTAATTTATAATTAGTTAGAAGAGTCGCGAATTGATTTAAGTGGACGCAAACCATCTGATGGGTCTGCTCGCCATGGACGATCGGGTGCTTCAGATGGACCTGGCTCTTTAATTCCATTACCATCGCCATCTTGAGCATCTTGAACCTGCTTAATTACTGATCCAATTTGCTCTGGCAACCAACAATGTCCAGATTCGAATTCAGCACCCTTTCCATCTAAATCCAAATGAAACTCAATAATTTTAACCTTCCACTTATGAATGGCCCGATGAATAATACCTGTATTAACTGTATGATCTGACCAGCCAACCTCACAACCTGTTGAGTTACGAATAGTTTCTATAGCAGCTAAATTTGCCTCATCATGAGGTGTTGGGTATGCAGATGTGCAATGAAGTAATGTCGGTTCACAATTATTATTTCTGAGCACTTCCACAGCATGCTTGATTTCATCTAAATTGGCCATGCCGGTTGAAAGAATGACAGGCTTTCCAGTACGAGCACAGGCAACAAGTAAATCATCCCACAGCAACTCATACGATGCTACTTTATAAAAATCGACATATGGTTCAAGTTCAGCCACAGCATCTAAGTAGAAAGGGGTGCAGGAAAACTCAATGCCGACTTCATGACAGCGTAGTGCCAATTTTGGGATAAAATCAATTGGGAGTTCCCATTTTTTTCTCCTTGCCACTTCTTTATCCGGCAGTGCTCCAACTGCGAATAACTTATCTATGCGGAACAACTGAAATTTTACCGCCGAACAACCTGCTTGGCTAGCAGCATCTATAAACTTAATTGACCTCTGTAAATCACGGTGGTGATTACTAGATATTTCTGCAATGAAATTAATCATGGCATAATCTCAATATTTATACATGCGAGTGCATTATTAACATGGTTGATTACATCTTCTCTATTTTTACCCTTAATAATTACATACCCAAATCGATCTGAATGCATTTTTATTTCTGGCTGCCGGTCACCAACATCCCGAAAAAACCCATAAGAAAGCAATCCCGGTATATCTTGCAAGTCCAATTCACCGTCTATGCTTTGTACTCTACCTTGTGGAGGAAACCAATACCTGATAGCAGTTGCATTATTTCTGGTGGGCATTAGAGACTGTGGACTTACTTCTTCCCCCAGTGAGTAAGAGATTACAGCCTCAACTAAATCTATTCCAGTGGCTGCAGGAACCTGGTGCGTAGCAAACCAACCGCCTGATAATCGCGCAGCAAGCTCAATAATAAGAGGCTTGCCCTCGCTATCTATGACGATGTCACCTTTGACTATACCCTCATAAATACCTAGCGCACGAGCACCTTTAAGAATTAATTCATCAATTTTAACTTTAAGCTCCGAGTCTATCAAAGCTGGAATGGTTCCTCCATCCTCAATGATATTGGGTGCAAATTGTTCAAGACGTGAGTAATTACGCTCTGCAATCGCCGCTGTGTAGCATACACCCTGACGAATGAAAGACTCAGTAGACAACTGTAACCCTGGAATAAACTCCTCGAGTATCAGGCGGCCACAATCACCCCAACGTTTTGATTCCGAATATGCCCAAGCAAGGTTAGTATTACTATCAATAAGGAGTACACCCCTTGCACCCCGACCATCTATTGGTTTCAGCACAAAAGTCCTTGAAGATTTCACACTAACATAACTACACAAATCCTCTAGACTATCTACTCCTGCGAACCAAGGACAAGCCACCCCATTTTCCAAAAATTTTTCTTTCATCAACTTTTTATCTGTAACCCATATTGCAGCTTCCAAGCTAATTGAAGGCAAACCAAGCGTGTTAGCCACTCGTGCCACTGTATATGGAACATCATTTGCTATCGTCATGACCCCATTAATTGGGTGTATCTCATTAAATTTTTTAGCTTCATTTTCCGTGGCATCGGCATCTCGTGTAGAAGCTAAAATCTTATAATCAGCATAGGTCAACCCTGGTGCATCAGGGTTTGAATCTGTACCGACAACAATTAACCCCTTTTTTTTTGCAGCTATATAAGCAGGAATCTGTTCAACACCTGCACCAATAATCATGAGCATTCTAGCCAAAATACATGCCTCCATTAACATTAATAGTCTGACCAGTAATATAGCTTGACTCTAGTGAACTTAAAAAAAGAACTGCTGCTACAACCTCCTGCGCAGAACCCAATCGACCAATAGGTATCCCTTCTGGGTGAACATTTTCTGGTTTATCTTTCATTTCTTCTAAAATCATTTCAGTGTTTATTAAACCCGGAGCAACCGCATTTGATGTTATGCCTTGTTTAGAATATATCCTTGCCATTGATTTTGTAAAATTGATAAGACCAGCTTTTGCAGCCGCATAATGCACTTGATGAAGACCTCCCCACTGACCGCCAATTGAGGAAATATTAATTATCCTCCCATTTTTTTTTTCAATCATTCCTGGAATTACTTTACGCGAACATCGAACTGCACCCATTAAATTTACCGACAACATATCTTCCCAATCTGTATCAGTAATATCTAAAAACTGCTTTGGTTGTGCAATTCCTGCATTGTTTATCAGAATGTCAATAGACCCTACTCTTTCCTCAATATATGCGATTGCTTTCTTCACAGATTGCTCACTAGCAACATCAATATGAACTGGGATGAAGTGACTTGAATCTCCTAATATTGAATTAAGCAGGATTTCTGTTTTATGGTATCCTGCAGCGACAGTGTAGTTGGCACCAATCAATGCCTCTGCAATTACTTTGCCAATACCTCTACTAGCACCCGTTACAAATGCAACTCGTGTCTCACCCATAACTATCGACCCCTCCACATTTCATCCATAGTTTTTCCAGCTAGTAACATTGGAGATACATCCGCACTGCTGTCTATAGCAACTTCAAGAAGTGATGGTCCAGGACTAGACCAAAATTCTTGCACTTTAAGTTCTAGCTCAGTGATATCTTGTACATGATCAGCGGCAATTCCAAATCCTTTTGCAATATTCATAAAATCTGGTGATTTAAAGTCACCGGTAGTAGGGTCAGAACCCCAAGTTATTAGCTGAAATTGCGAAACGATACCAAGGCGATTATTGTTCATAACCAAAATTTTTACATCAAGATTTCTCTCAGCTAGTGAAGCTAGCTCCTGTATATTCATGAGCAATGAACCATCACCAACAACACACAGTACTCGCCTCCCTGGCTTCGACATAGCAGCACCAATTGCAGAAGGCAGGTCATATCCCATAGTTCCGTGCCCCCCAGACGTAAGTAGGTGACGATCTTTGGGTCGAAATTCAAGATGGCGCGCAGCCCAATGTTGATGGCACCCAACGCCAGTAGCAACTATTAAAGCACCATCACCAACAAAACTTTGAACACAGCGCAATACATCACGAGGTGACAAGCCAGAGATTTCCTCATTGGGAATATCCTCTAAACTCTCTTTAACCGTATCTAAAATTTTCAATTGCCACCTTTGGTCTATGTTTCTATTGATCTCATCTATATTAGCCAAAAAATAACCGCAGAACTCTTTCACATCTAACTGAAACATCCAATCAATATTCACCCGCGGATTTGTGAGTTCAGTGTCATCTAAATCAACCCAAGCTACTTTGCCATTGGGTACAAATTGATCTACCAATGTGCCTGTCTGCCTTACATCGAGTCGTGAGCCAAGTACCAACAAGAAGTCACATTCAAAAACAGCTTTATTTGCAGCCAAATGACCAGTATGTCCTATGTAGCCAATATAACGTGAATCCATTGTGTCGTAAGACCCAATACCCAGAAAAGTGGTAACCACCAACGCATCAAGTTGATCTGCAATATCAATATACTGCTTAAATGCAGCAGCATCCAAGGCACCATGTCCCAATAGTATGACTGGCCGTTTAGATTGCGAAGCAACATTACTTACATCAATAATGTTTTGGGAAGCACTTGTAAAATTATTCGTTTCAGAAGAAACACTTCCCTCAAAAGCAACCGCAGGCAACTGATGATCACCAATCTCCAAATTTTGTATATCCATAGGAAAATCGATAACTACCGGCCCCTTACGAGGTGTCAACACCTCCCGAAATGCCAGTGGAATTTCACGAAAAACATCGTCCATCGACATCATACAAGTAGAGCGTTTGCAAATTGGCTTGGTAATTTCAACTGTCGGGGTTTCCTGAAACCCTCTCTGTCGAACAGCTTTTCTAACTTTCAAATCTCCCGAGCCAATCTGACCCGTAATTAATACAAGAGGCGTTGAATCATAGTAAGCATCTGCTAAACAACTCAGCACATTCGTAACACCGGGTCCTGATGTAACCATCACCACCTGAGGTCGTCCAGTGATCCTTGCGTAAGCAAGCGCAGCATATCCAGCACCTTGCTCACTTTTAAAGCATTCAACTTTAATTCCAGCTTTCAAGCATGCATTAATTAACGGTGCTATGGTGCCACCAGGAAATAAAAAAATTTCTTTAATTGAATTCTTGATAAAATTATCAGCAACAAAGTCAGCTATGAGCATTTTTATTCCTTATTCTAATGGTATAAATTAATAATTGTAACTTCATGAAAAATATTTTTCACGCCATGCACTAAACATTAATTCAGCACGAATCCAATCTTCATTAGTATCAATGTCCTGAACTTGGTGTCGAGGAAGAATAAAAGGCACAGCCTCCTTTGAAAACGCTGACACTTCATTCAAAACAGCATCTGTTATCGCCCAGTAGAACTGACCTGCGTCATGATATGCAGGCTCAAGATCTTGCGATCGTGTTAAATAGTGCTCTGGTTGAAACATGGAAACTCTTTTATTTTTACTGATTTGTATAGCGCGCTGTATAGGAAACGGAAAGCTTGTGACTGAGAAAACAATCTGAGCACCGCTATCTGTGAGTAACGACAAGCCAGCTATTAGGTCATCTGGTTTAATAAATGGTGCAGTAGCATATAATGTACAAACAAAATCAATTTTACCAAGATTTCTAATAGCCCATTCTACTGCATGTTTGACGACAGCACCTGTACCAACATGATCATCAGACAATTCGGGTGGACGAATAAATGGTACCTCAGCACCATACTTTTTTGCTAATTCAGCAATTTCACTATCATCTGTGGACACAATTATATGATCAAATAATGTAGACGCCTTTGCAGCTTCTATAGACCAAACAATCATTGGCTTGCCACAAAAATCATTTATGTTCTTACGAGGAATACGTTTGCTTCCACCACGTGCGGGTATAACAGCAATTTTCATTGATTTAATGCCTCATGTAATACTGCTACCACTATATCTTGTTCTACTTCAGATAATGCGGCATACATTGGCAAACTAATTGCTTCCTTATAATAATTTTCTGCCTCTAAACAATAGTGTGTGTTGAAGCCCATAGCTTCGAAGTATGGATGATGATAAACAGGAATATAATGTAAGTTTACACCTATATCATTTTTTCTTAAATGCTCAAATACTTGTTTATGTTTGCTTCTATCTTCTAAGCGAATAACATACAAATGATAAGCAGAATATCCATCATTATTTTGATATGGAATGACGAGCGAAAGATCTTGAAGAAGCTCATTGTATCTAGTGGCAAGTGCATGTCGACGTGATATGTACATATCAATTCTTTGCAGTTGACTTACTCCAAGTGTTGCCTGTATATCAGTCATTCGATAGTTAAACCCTAAATCTATCTGCTGATAATGCCATTCTCCATCAACCTCATGAGTCATTTGGCTAGGATCACGTGTAATTCCATGGCTTCTCAACAAAGACATGTGCTCTGCAAGTTTAGTGTTATTAGTTAACGCTATCCCTCCCTCCCCAGTTGTAATAATTTTTACTGGATGAAAGCTAAATACAGTAATATCACTATATTTACAGTTACCAATTGGTTCATTTAGATATTTCCCTCCAATTGCATGTGAGGCATCTTCAATGATTTTAAAGCCATACTCCTCTGAAAGTGCATGAATAGCTTTCATATCACAAGGCTGCCCGCAAAGATGAACTGGTACAACAACTTTTGGTAATTTCCCTGATTCTTTAGCTTGAATAAGTTTCTTTTTTAGAGCCTTCGGACAAAGATTATATGTAGCTGGATCAATGTCAACAAAATCAATTTTTGCTCCGCAATAAAGACCGCAATTTGCTGAAGCCACGAATGTTACAGGACTAGTCCATAACCAATCACCATGGCCAAGATCTAAGGACAAGCAGGCTAAATGCAATGCAGAAGTAGCTGAAGTTACCGCAACTGCGTATTTAGCACCGCAGTAATTGGCAACTGCTTTTTCAAACGCAGGAACACAAGGGCCTTGTGTTAAGAAATCTGATTTTAAGACATCTACCACTGCGTCAATATCATCTTGTGTAATATCTTGTCTACCGTAGGGAATCAATCCTAAATACTCCCAATCTTTTCTTTGTTAATCGTAATCCATTCTTGGAGTTCAGGAACCCCCATCCATTGTTCGTTATTATCAGAACGATATATAAAATCTGGATCTACTCTTTTACCTCCACCTATTCTTTCTGGGTCTTGATCCCATTCATTAATAGAAGGCAAAATCTTAAAGTAACTTGGATATTCATAAGTATAAAGCGCATCCTCTGGTCCAATCATCTGCTCATGTAATTTTTCACCTGGCCTGATGCCGACTTCCTCTTGTTTTGCTGTATTATCAACAGCTAATGCGACGTCTGTTACTTTCATAGATGGAATTTTTTTAACGTAAATTTCACCGCCCTTCATATCATCAAAAACATGCCAAACCAGTTCGACTCCTTCTTCTAGTGTTATCATAAAGCGA
>Ga0209252_1001277_pt1 | contig 16974 bp, 16 predicted proteins | sample SaaInlV_135m_DNA_3_FD_184673 | JGI IMG/M metagenome (GOLD analysis project Ga0209252, IMG submission 184673) | Marine microbial communities from expanding oxygen minimum zones in the Saanich Inlet - Saanich Inlet SI074_LV_100m_DNA (SPAdes) (version 2) | ecosystem: Environmental > Aquatic >... | reverse complement strand
GTTAAACAGCCTTCTAAGTGAGGACGTCCATGAAATTCCTACAACCCCTTGTCTTGCGCGCACAATCACCAGCAGCAGTTATTGTGCTCGCAGGAATTACCACCATAGGTGCAGCGGTTTATGCCGGCAAAGCAGTCACCGCTGTTCCTGAAGTCGCCCATACTAATATTATCCAACCGAGTCGAAGTTTTGCCGATCTAATCGAATCTGTTCGCCCGGCCGTCGTAAATATCTCCGCCAGATCTGTTCAATCTGTATCGCTCAGTCCTCGTGCTCAGTCAGAGTCGAATCCAGGTCACTCTCGGAAATTTGAATTTGGCGCGCATCCAGAAATGCGTCAGTTTATGGAGCGTTTTTTTGGCGAGCAGTCCCCTCAGATGCGGCCAGATCCACGGCAGAGTAACGCCTTGGGATCAGGTTTCATTATTGATGCCTCGGGCCTGGTCGTCACAAATCATCACGTTATTAAGGGTGCGGATGAAGTTGACGTTATCCTGGATGATGGCACCACCTTAAGAGCATCCGTGAAAGGTGTTGATCCTCAAACAGACCTCGCGCTCTTGGAAGTGACCTCAGATAAGCCGCTTCCCCACGTCAATCTAGGAGACTCTGACACCGCTCGAGTGGGGGACTGGGTTATCGCGATTGGGAATCCTTTTGGACTCGGCGGCACGAGCACCTCCGGCATTGTGTCGGCTCGAGGACGGGATTTACGGGATGGGCCCTATGTCGATTACATTCAAATCGACGCACCCATTAATCGAGGTAATTCAGGTGGTCCTTTGTTTAATGAGGTGGGAGAAGTCATTGGCATAAATACGGCTATCTTTTCGCCCAATGGCGGGAGCGTTGGGATTGGCTTTGCCATTCCCTCGTCGCAGGCAAAGTCGATTATTGAGCAGCTTGAGGAAACGGGTTCTGTAGCGCGCGCATGGCTTGGGGTTGAAATTCAGCCGGTTACCAAGGGAATTGCAGAAGGCCTCGGCCTTGAAGATCAAACGGGCGCTCTGATATCCAAAATCACTCCAAATAGTCCAGCCGAGTCCAGCGGACTGCTTGCAGGAGATGTGATCATTCAGTTTGATGGCGAGGACATTAAAAAAATGCGCGACCTGCCGCGTTTGGTTGCTCAAGCTTCCCGTGAGAAAAACGCAGCAGTATCCGTTTGGCGAAACGGCGAGATTATTGAGATCCAGGCAAGTCTTGAAACCCTTGAAACGGTTGCTCAGGCAACAGAGCCCAAGAGCGATGAGCCCACCGAGGAGCCGCTTGGCCTTTACCTCTCGGACCGAGATCCAAAGACGGGCGAAGTTGTTGGAAACCAAACCACAGGAGTCCTTATCCACAAGGTAGATCCCCAAGGTGCTGCTGCGCGGCAGGGTTTAAAACGAGGCGACGTTATCCTCCAGGTCGGTCAGGAGACTGTGAACTCCCCTGCCGAGGCAATTGAGCAGGTCAAACGCTATCGTTCTGAGGATAAATCACGCCCCGTGGTTCTATTGGTTGAACGAGCCGGTAACCAGCGATTTGTCGCGGTTAAAACAGGTTGAGTTCATTCGTATTAACAACCGGGGTCACAAGCCCCGGTTGTTTATCGAAACTAACCCTTGCGGCGAGTGAAATCAGCAGTAACAATAATCCCATGCGGATTTTGTTAATTGAGGATGACCAGGACGTAGCCCGACATGTGTCCCGTGGCCTGAAGGAGTCAGGTCATATTGTTGATATTGCTGAAAACGGAATTGACGGGTTCTCGCTTGCCACCGAAGAGAATTATGATGTTTTGGTGATCGATCGAATGCTGCCGAGACTCGATGGTCTGACTCTTATTGAAAATCTACGCAGTCGCAACAAGCTGACACCAGTGCTCATTCTGAGCGCGCTTGGGGAGCTTGAAGATCGCATTATTGGACTCCGAGCCGGTGGAGATGACTATCTCCCAAAACCCTTTGCTTTCGAAGAATTACTTGCACGGGTTGAAGCCTTGGGACGGCGGACTTTTCAGGGATCGGCAAATACGCATCTTAAGGTTGCAGAACTTGAAATGGATGTCCTCAGTCGAAAAGTTCAGCGAGCAGGACAAGCTATTAATCTTCAGCCACGGGAATTTCGGCTTCTTGAATATTTGATGCGTCATAGTGGTCAGGTGGTGACGCGAACCATGCTTCTTGAAAACGTCTGGGACTATCACTTCGATCCACAGACTAATGTCATTGATGTTCATGTGAGTCGATTGCGTTCCAAAATTGACCGCGACTTTGAGTACCCGCTGTTACAAACCGTCCGTGGGGCTGGATATATGCTTTGTGATTCAGAATAAATTTATCGCCAGCTCAACGTTTCGGCTGGCGTTACTCTATGTCACGCTTTTTGCGGCCTCCGTTCTTCTCCTCTTTAGCTTTATCTATTGGTCAAGCGTCCGGTACATGGCGGCACAATCTGATGCGGGTATTCAGACCGAGATTCAGACGCTCTCCGACCGATACGAACGCGCGGGTATGCCAGGTCTGCGTCGCTTGATTCTTGATCGCATCACCCGACAACAGCCAACCGGATCATCTCTTTATATTTTGACCGACCCAACGGGTCGGCATGTCGTCGGAAATATAAGCCGGTGGCCAACCGTCGAACCCGAAGACGGCTGGCTTAATTTCAGGCTTGAAACCCGGGACCGGGATAATCCAGAAACCCACCCTGCGCGGGCCAAAAAATTCCAACTCAGTGGTGGTTTTCGACTGTTGGTCGGAGAGGATATTCAGGAACTCAAAGCGGCGCAGCGCCAGATTATTATTGCGCTAGGCTGGGGTGTGGTCCTAACGCTCGTTCTGGGATTAGCCGGTGGATTCTTTATGAGTCGGCGTATGCTGACTCGTCTCGAAACGATTAACCAGACTAGCCAAAATATTATCGACGGTGATCTCAAATCCCGAGTTCCGGTAAGCGCTCGTGGAGATGAGTTTGATCGACTGGCTATTAACCTTAATCAGATGCTCGACCAGATTCAGGAATTAATGGAGAGTATTAAACAAGTCAGTGATAACATCGCTCATGACCTTAAGACGCCCCTCTTTCGTCTCCGACAACACTTAGAGAGCCTTTCAAAACTCTCTGAAATTAGCCCAGAACATACGCAAGCGCTCGTGCAGTCTCTCAGTGAGGCGGATCGCCTACTGGGACTTTTCAACGCACTTCTAAGAATTGCCCGTATCGAGTCAGAAGCGGTAAAAAAAGCGTTACAGCCCGTCAAGCTTGCAGATTTGGCGAGAGATCTTGCGGAACTCTATGAGCCGCTCGCTGAAGAAAAGCATCAAGCGCTTGACGTCGTGATACAACAATCGCCAACGGTGATCGGCGATCAGGATATGCTTTTTCAAGCGCTAGCCAATATTTTGGATAACGCGATAAAGTACACTCCCGTTAACGGCGCCATACAAGTGACAGTCGCAGACGATGATAACCAGGCCGTAATTTATATCTGTGACAACGGGCCCGGCATCCAAGCAGATGATCATGAGAAAGTATTTCAGCGCTTTGTCCGGCTCGATCATAGTCGATCAAAACCTGGAAACGGTCTCGGTCTAAGTTTGGCTCGAGCGCTTTTGCACTTGCATGATGCAACAGTTGAGCTCAGCAGTAATCATCCAGGACTTTGCGTCAAAGTTGAAATGCCCATTAATAAATAAAGGCATCCTCTCTATTCAACAGTCTGGCAAGTGAATACTTACATCGGAAAGACCTAAGCCAGCAGAGGTTAGTTTCTACTCCGGCTGAGACACGGCTTTTCGGATCGTTTCTGCCGTCTGTCCAAAAAGGACATTACCGGCGCTCTGAGTGACTGCCTGACCCTTGTTGACCTGGCTTGCCTCTTGGTAGGCTGCCACGACTGCCTCCCGTTGGCTGATGGCGAAAAACCACCGACTGACCTCCGGGAAATCTGCAAGCGAGACCTTGTGACGCTCGTAACGCGCAACCCACGGATAACAGGCCATGTCCGCAATCGTGTAGTCATCGCAAATAAATTCGCGGTTGGCTAATCGCGCATCTAAAACAGCGTAAAGCCGAGAAGCTTCCTGATCATATCTTTGGATGGCATACGGTACTTGTTCGGGCGCATAAGCGTTGAAATGATGATTCTGCCCCAACATGGGGCCAAGGCCCGCCATTTGCCACATTAACCACTCGAGAACCGCTACTCGCTTTCGCTGTTCATTTGGCAAAAAACAACCCGCCTTCTCCGCAAGATAAATCAGGATAGCGCCCGACTCAAAGACCGAAACAGGCTCGCCGCCCCCTGTAGGAGCATGATCGATAATGGCGGGAATTCGACCGTTCAGGGAGATTTTTAGGAAATCAGCTGAGAACTGCTCTCCTGCATTGATATTCACTTCGGTCAAGCGGTAATCCAAACCAGACTCTCGGAGAAATAATAACGGCTTCATCCCGTTTGGGGTTGGCCAGAAAAATAGTTCGATCATATCTTTTAGCTTTAAAAGGTTTAATTTCAATCAGAAAATATCTTGTTAACCTGACTAAATCTAGAACCTCCCTCAAAAGTCACTGTTATCTATATTGGGTCGAGAATAGCAAACTTCGGTATACTTCGCGCACGTAAAAAATAACGGACCCGGTTTCGCGTGTGACAAAAGAAGAACATATAGAGATGGAAGGCACGGTTCTAGAGAACTTGCCCAATACCCAATTCCGAGTAGAGTTGGATAACGGACATATTGTGATCGCCCATATCTCAGGCAAAATGCGAAAGAACTACATTAGGATTCTTCGTGGGGATAAAGTCACGGTGCAGTTGACGCCTTATGACTTAAGTAAAGGCCGCATTACTTATCGAGCGCGTTAGTCAAAAAAAACCCCCGACATTTTTCGGGGGCTTTATCAACACGGTTTCAAATCGCATTATTTTATTTTTGCTTCCTTGTAAGCCACATGCTTTCGCACAACAGGGTCATATTTTTTGGTTTCCATTTTCTCTGGCTGGGTTCTTTTGTTTTTTGTCGTCGTGTAGTAATGCCCTGTTCCCGCAGACGATACGAGTTTAATTTTGTCTCTCATATTAGGTATCCTCTCTTTCCAATCAGTGCAAACTAAATTTTAGTACCGCGACTACGCAAGTCGGCGAGCACGACGTCAATGCCTTTCTTATCTATAATACGAAGGCCTTGGTGTGAAATCCTCAGACGCACCCACCGGTTTTCACTCTCCACCCAAAACCGCTTGTTGTGGAGATTAGGCTTGAAAACGCGCTTGGTCTTGTTGTTGGCGTGCGAGACGTTATTTCCCGACATCACCCGCTTTCCTGTTATTTGGCACTCTCTTGCCATCACTGCAACCCTGAATAAGAACTTTGTTAAGGTCGCGTTTTATACCAGATTTTTGGTATTTTTCCTAGGGTTTCAAATTTCTCAATCATTTTACGCCCTGAAAACCGATTTCCTCTATTCCGAGCGTGCCGTTAGACTTCGATCATGATGCCTTTTCCCGCCGGCCAACACATTCTGCTCGGAATTACCGGGGGCGTTGCTGCCTACAAATCAGCAGACCTCGTTCGTCGCCTTTCGAGCCAGGGCGCTGAGATTCAGGTTGTAATGACTGAGGCAGCCAAAGCATTCATCTCCCCGCTCACGTTGCAGGCGCTAAGTGGTCGCCCTGTCCGAGACACACTACTGGACACTGAAGCCGAATCAGGCATGGGACATATTGATTTAGGCCGATGGGCGGACACCTTGCTTGTGGCGCCTGCGAGCGCTGATTTCATCGCCAAATTAGCCGGTGGCTTGGCTTCAGATCTTCTGACCACAGTCTGTCTTGCAACCGCCGCGCCAGTGGTAATTGCGCCCGCCATGAATCAAGCAATGTGGCTAAAGCCCGCAACCCAACGCAACATTCAAACACTTGCTGCTGACGGGGTTCACCTGATCGGTCCCGACTCGGGCGAACAAGCCTGCGGCGACATTGGGCCCGGACGGATGCTTGAGACCTGGGACATTATTTCCGAGCTTGAAAGCTTGAACGTAAAAAAATCTTTAGCCGGCATTAAGGTCACCGTGACGGCCGGACCTACCTGGGAAGCGCTTGATCCGGTACGCGGTCTTTCTAACCATAGCTCTGGAAAAATGGGTTACGCCGTCGCTGAAGCCGCATTAAAAGCCGGAGCCGAAGTGAATTTAATTAGTGGACCGACGACATTAAGCCCACCAAGAGATGTGGTGCTTCATCATGTACGCTCAGCCGATGAAATGCTGAACGCTGTAAAGCGCGTAGCAACAGATTGTGATATTTTCATTGGCGTTGCTGCCGTCGCGGATTACCGACCCTCTCAGATCGAAATGTCGAAAATCAAAAAGGACGCTAAGCACGTCACCCTTGAGCTCATCAGAAATCCGGATATTCTGTCCTGGGTCACGTCACAGGAAACCAAACCTTTCACCGTGGGGTTTGCCGCAGAAACCGATAACCCTTTAGAACATGCCCGACAGAAACTAGAAAAAAAATCACTCGATATCATTGCCGTGAATCATGTGAGCGCGGATCATAGCCCTTTTGGCAGCGATGAAAATCAACTCGTTGTGATTACCCCTGACGAAGACATTGACCTTGGACGACACCCAAAAACTCGGCTTGCATCGACGTTGATCGACACCATTTCAAAAAAATTTCATGAATCCTATAAAACTTAAGATTGTTGATACCCGTCTGGGAAATGAATTCCCCTTCCCTTCCTATGCAACGTCGGGATCAGCCGGTATTGATCTCGTCGCCTGTCTTGAGGACCCGATTACAATTTCGCCGGGCGGGTGTGAACTGATTCCCAGTGGGATCGCAATTCATATCGATGATTCATCATTGGCAGCCGTTCTGCTTCCCCGCTCAGGCATGGGGCATAAGCATGGCATTGTTTTGGGAAATCTTGTTGGCCTAATTGATAGCGACTACCAAGGTCAGATAATGATTTCGTGCTGGAATCGAGGGAACAAGGTTTTCGAGATCTCTCCGGGAGATCGTGTCGCCCAAATGGTGATCGTTCCTGTTGTGCAGTGCCAGTTTCAGGTCGTTGATGATTTTATGGAGACCGACCGGGGAACCGGTGGGTTTGGCCATACGGGGACCCAGTAACAAACCCGTCCTTCTGACGGATCAAAACGATCGAGAGTGATTTCGCGCGTCAAATACAGGCTAAGCACTCGAGCATCAACGGTCAATACGCTATAATCCGCGTAGCATTTTCTCAAATCTCATAATTTTCACTCACCGGTTCTAAACTTTACCGAATGAGCAATAAGTCTGGTTCGGAATGGCGTCATTCCCTTGATTCTTTATCGGGGGAGAGTCGTGCCTATCTTGAAGACATATACGAGCAGTTTTTATCAGACCCCAACAGCGTCTCCGCTGAATGGCAGTCTTTTTTTGCTGATATACCTTCCCTTTCCGATTACCGATCAGGCGAGATTAGCAACGGTCGATCATCCACTGATCAAACCGGTCAGGAACGCAAGCAAGGAGCAGTCTTACGACTTATCAGTGCTTATCGAACGCGCGGCCACAGCGCCGCTGATCTTGATCCACTAGGGATTATCAAGCCGGAAATTCCGGAAGACTTCTCTCTTGATTTTCAGGGTCTAGAAAAAAGTGACCTCTCAAAAAATTTTGATTCAGGATCGCTCGCGTTTGGAAAACCCAGATTAACGCTTACGGAAATACGTCAACTTTGTGAGGCGGTCTACTGCGGTCCTTTAGGAGTGGAGTATATGCATATTACTAACACTCAGGAAAAGCGTTGGTTGCAGGAACGACTTGAAACAAGCCCCGTTCGGCCTAAAGAAAAGGGCGAACTTCGTAAACATGTTCTCCAGCGATTAACCGCAGCCGAAGGGCTCGAGCGATATCTGCATAAACGATTTGTAGGTCAGAAACGATTTTCACTTGAGGGTGGTGAGACACTAATCCCCGCGCTTCAAGAGTTAATTCAACAGTGTGGCCAGCAGGGAGTGCGGGAGATCGTCATTGGAATGGCGCATCGCGGTCGCCTCAATGTACTGGTCAATATCCTAGGGAAATCACCAGAAGATCTGTTTAGTGAGTTTGAAGGTAAAGTTGACGAGATCGGTAGTGATTTAAATACGGGTGACGTCAAATATCACCAAGGCTTTTCTGCTGATATCGATACACCCGGTGGAGTCGTACATGTTGCTTTAGCGTTTAATCCCTCGCACCTTGAAATTATTGATCCGGTTGTGGAGGGCTCGGTTCGCGCACGACAAGATCGTCGTGGCGATCACGAAAAAGACGAAGTCATCCCCATTCTGATCCATGGAGACGCCGCTTTTGCGGGACAAGGCGTTGTTATGGAGACCCTGAATATGTCCAACACCCGGGGCTTTTCCACGGGTGGGACTATCCACCTGATTATTAATAATCAAATTGGATTTACAACCCGAAATCCTTTAGACGCTCGCTCAACACCTTACTGCACCGAGATTGCGAAAATGGTGCAGGCCCCCATCTTCCATGTTAATGGCGATGATCCAGACGCGGTCTTGTTCGCGATGAAAGTCGCCTATGACTTTAGAATGGCTTTTCATAAAGACGTCGTCGTCGACATTATTTGTTATCGACGACTAGGCCATAACGAAGCAGATGAGCCTTCAATAACGCAACCTTCCATGTATCGAGTGATTCGGGATATGCCCACCACGCGACAACGATATGCCCAGCGACTCGTTGACGAGCGCGTCATATCCGATTCGGACGCCGACGCGCTTGTGACCCAGTATCGTGACGCAATGGACGATGGGCGCGTCGTTAATCCGCCAGCACGGGACCCGGATGAGTCGCTCTTTCTCGTCGACTGGATGCCTTATCTCGGCGTGAACTGGACTGAATCTGTCAAAACCAGCATTACCCCTGATCGCATCTTTTCACTCAACGAAAGGCTAATCACTCTCCCTGAGGGCTTTGAGCCGCACTCTCGCGTCGCTCGAATACTGGCCGACCGCAACAAAATGGCACATGGTGAGCTACCGATGGATTGGGGCTTTGCAGAGACTCTTGCATACGCCTCTTTAATCGAAGATGGCTATTCAGTTCGACTGTCGGGTCAGGACGCCGGTAGAGGAACATTTTCGCACCGCCATGCTGTTCTCAAAAATCAAGCACGTCGACAGCCTTACGTCCCGCTAAGAGAGATTGGCAGTGATCCTTCGAAATTCCTCGTTATTGACTCTTTATTATCGGAAGAAGCCGTTCTTGGTTTTGAATATGGTTATGCAACAACTGAGCCGCGCACACTAACGATCTGGGAGGCTCAGTTTGGAGATTTTGCCAATGGCGCGCAGGTCGTAATCGATCAATTTATAAGCAGTGGTGAAGCAAAATGGCAGCGATTATGCGGTCTTACGCTGCTACTCCCGCATGGTTTGGAGGGACAAGGCCCCGAGCATTCGTCCGCCAGACTTGAAAGATTTTTACAGTTGTGCGGCGACGATAATATGCAGGTTTGTGTGCCCACCACGCCAGCCCAATTCTTTCATTTGCTTCGTCGTCAGATGATCAGGCCTCTGCGTCGCCCACTCATCGTCATGACCCCTAAGAGCCTTTTACGACATCGGCAATCTGTATCAGATGTATCAGAATTATCAAGCAGTGGATTCTTAAATGTAATTGATGACCCCCAGATTGAGAATCGCAAGGCAGTCACACGAATTGTCCTTTGCAGTGGCAAGGTGTACTTCAGTCTTATCGGCGCACGGGCAAAATCTGATGACGCTAAAACAGCCATCATCAGGATTGAGCAGTTGTACCCCTTCCCGCAGGATCAACTGGAATCGATATTGAAAGAATACCCAAAATGCAAAACAGTGGTTTGGTGTCAAGAAGAGGCTCGAAATCAGGGCTCCTGGCACCGTATTCAGAATCAACTGAGTCGCGCCATTAACAAGGATCAACAACTGGTGTATGTGAGTCGAGAGCCATCTGCCTCGCCCGCGGTTGGCTCCCACCAAAAGCACGTCGAGCAGCAGGAACAGTTGGTAAAAGAAGCGCTAGACGATGACTTTTCCCCCAATTTGAAAGCGGTAGGAGAATAATCCGTGTCGGTCGAAATCAAAGTACCCTTGCTGCCTGAATCTGTCCCTGACGCCACCATGCTTCGATGGCATGTTAAAAAAGGCCAGCAAGTCAGGCGTGATGAAAATCTAGTAGACATCGAGACTGAAAAAGTCGTTCTCGAAGTGCCTGCACCGCAAGACGGCGTGGTCTCGGAGATTCTCTATGTTGAAGGTGACACGGTCTTGGCAAATGACGTCATTGCAATCTTTGATGATAGCGGAACAGCAGTCGAGACTTCCTCTGAAACGGTCCCTACCGACAACCCTGATGCAAAGTTGGCGGCACTCGATGCAGTCGAAACGACGACATCAAAAAATCACCCGGAGAAACCGGAGACCCGTCTTTTGGACGAATCGCGAGAATCGTCATCAACCGGATCAGCCGGTCCGGCGGCAAAACACGCAGCGGCCGAAACCGGGGTTGATCTGGCCCAAGTTTCTGGAACTGGTCCGAGGAGTCGAATCCTTAAGCAAGATGTTCTCGAGCAAAGCCGGACCTCAAATGAACTGCCGTCACTCAGCCAAGAACGTGAACCGCGCCGCGAGCCGATGTCGCGACTTCGCAGAACGATCGCGGGAAGACTCGTCAATGCCCAGCATGAGGCCGCCATCCTTACGACATTCAATGAAGTTGATCTTCATGAAATAAAAGCGATTCGCGCACGGTACAAAGAGACTTTTGAGAAAACGCACGGCGCGCGTCTCGGGTTTATGTCGTTTTTTGTAAAAGCGTGCGTGGAAGCCCTGAAACGCTATCCAATAATTAATGCGTCGGTTGATGAAAACGATATCCTGTTTCATGATTACTACGATATCGGTATCGCTGTCTCCTCCCCACGCGGATTGGTTGTTCCCGTATTGCGAGACGCACAAAAACTCGGCTTAGCGGAGATTGAGCTCGCAATTGCAGATTTTGGTGATCGTGCGCGCAATGGAAACCTCGGGATGGATGATCTCACAGGTGGGACGTTTACGATTACAAACGGCGGTGTGTTTGGATCAATGCTCTCAACGCCCATTCTGAATCCGCCACAAAGCGCGATTCTCGGGATGCATAAAATTCAGGATCGACCTGTTGCGCTAAGTGGGGAAGTTGTTATCCGTCCCATGATGTACATTGCGCTTTCCTATGATCATCGAATCATCGACGGCGCCGACGCGGTTTCTTTTCTGGTTGCGATTAAAGAAACACTTGAAGATCCTGCCCGACTACTTCTCGAACTCTAGCTTTCAAGTTATCAATCCCCTGCGAGCCGATTCAAACCCGCCTTTACTATCATTGCCATGACAGAGAACGAATTTGATGTTGTCATCATCGGTGCGGGGCCCGGGGGTTATGTCGCCGCGATTCGGTGTGCGCAATTAGGACTGAAGACCGCGTGCGTCGACCGATGGGTAACCAGTAACAACACAGCCTCTCCAGGTGGCACCTGCCTGAACGTCGGATGCATTCCTTCAAAAGCGCTGCTTGAGTCTTCGGAACGTTATGAGCAGATGCAACTGCATGCTTCAGATCACGGTATTGATGTAACTGGAATCTCAATAGACGTACCAAAAATGCAAGCGCGCAAAGACAAAGTTGTTAGAGACCTTACCTGTGGAATCACCGCACTGTTCAAGTCGAATAAAGTAACCTTCATAAGCGGTCGCGGCGTACTCACCAACCAGGGTCGGGTGGACGTCACGCTTAATGATGGATCCATGCAAAACCTCCATAGTGAACATGTCATTCTTGCGAGCGGTTCAACACCAATTTCTCTTCCCGGCATTGAGGTGAATGACAAAACTATCTTTGATTCCAGCGGCGCACTTGAATTCCAGAGCGTGCCCAAGACGCTGGGCATCATTGGTGCAGGTGTCATTGGACTCGAACTCGGCAGCGTGTGGCGGCGTCTGGGCTCATCAGTTGTAATTCTTGAAGCGCAAGAATCCCTACTCCCAACTGCTGATCCAATGATTGCCCGTGAGGCCAAAAAACAGTTCACCCAACAAGGTTTGGATATTCGTCTAAGTTGTAAAGTGAACAAAGTGCAGTCAAGTCAAAGCGGATGCGTCGTTGAATATCAATCGTCCGAAGGTCAACAGAAATTGGAGGTTGAGCGACTGATCGTCGCCGTGGGACGACGCCCGTATAGTGATAGCCTGATTGGACCCGAGTGCGGTCTAAAACCGAATGATCGAGGACTCATTGACGTCGACGACAAATGCGAGAGTGCGTTACCTGGTGTTTGGGCCATTGGCGACCTCGTGCGTGGACCTATGCTTGCTCACAAAGCTTCTGAAGAGGGCATCGCAGTTGCCGAGCAAATAGCGACCGGAATAAGTCATGTGGACCTGAATATCATTCCCTGGGTGATCTACTCTCACCCCGAGATCGCATGGGTCGGCGCGACAGAACCAGAACTCAAGGCATCTAGTGCTGAGTACACCTCCGGTATCTTCCCCTTTGCAGCATCAGGTCGCGCTCAGGCCGTTGGCGCTACCGCCGGATTTATCAAGATACTCGCTGATCACAACACTGATCGCATTCTGGGAGTCCACCTCATTGGAAAGCAGGCCTCGGAAATGGTCAATGAGGCGGTCTTCGCAATGTCGATGGAAGCCACAGCGGAAGATCTTGCTCGAACTGTTCATGCCCATCCCACGCTAGGAGAGGCCCTGCATGAAGCAGCCCTTGCCTCCGACGGACGGGCAATTCATAAAGCCAATAGATAACCCCCTCCCAGCGTCGGGTAACCGGCACAAAGAAAAGCAGTTTTATGTTAGAATCCGGCCTCGCTTGACAGGCTTATCGGCGCAAGTGACGCGTATCTTTCGCGCAACTTAATCTCCCAGCTCCGGCCGTTTTAGACTCATGAAAAAAGCTGAACCTATACTTAATACCGAAGATTTCCCTCATCTTTGCTATAACGTCGTCACCATTGAAAAAGCGGAGCTTCCAAGTGGCGGATCTGACGGCACGTGCTACCGGTACGTCGTCGCCAATTCTGTCTCGTCAGTCACTGGATATCGCCAAGGCACAAAGCGTGAAGTATCACAATATTGCGTTACCCTCATCGAAGACCTGAACCTGCGGACAATTCCAAAGAAAAAAGCCTGACGCAGGTTTTATTAAGCTGAAATCCCAATCAGCGCCCTTTCAACTTCTGTGACCGTATTCGCCGTCTTCTGAGACGATACCATGGGACCATCAGTTGAACCAATTACGCTGACCCGGTTAGCGCTCATCCTAATTCCCGTTTTGGTCGTCGTTGCGATACAGTGGCGATGGTCTTTATCGGGCCGAACCTCAATTTATGGTTTGGCAAGAATGGTTGCACAGCTGCTAGTCGTGGGCTACGTATTAATCTTTCTTTTTGATTCCGATCAGCCCCTGCTTGTTCTGACGATCCTCGCCGTCATGATTGCTACAGCAAGCTGGATTGCGCTTCGACCGCTTAGATCCAAAATTAAATCTCTCTACCTGATGTCAATCGGGGCAATCTCAGTCGGAAGTCTCCCCGTTCTTCTTATCTCAACCCAATTGGTTATCCAGGTAGAACCCTGGTTCGAACCCCGATACCTGATCCCACTGGCAGGCATGATTTTTTCAAACGCGATGAACTCGGTAAGCATCGCAGCAGAACGCTTCGAGACTGAACTAGACCGAAATTCGACGCCTATCCAAGCGCGAAATATCGCCATGAACGCGGCCATGATTCCTTTAGTCAACTCGTTATTCGCGGTGGGCATTGTCTCTCTTCCCGGAATGATGACAGGACAGGTGTTGTCCGGCATTTCACCCCTGATTGCCGCTCGTTATCAGATTCTTGTCATGTGTATGTTGTTTAGTGCATCAGGAATATCGGCTGCCTGCTACTTAAATTTGCTCACAAGACGAAAGATAAGTACTCCCTAAGAGGATCGATCAAACAACTGCAAAACAAGCGCGATGAGTAATATTCCACCGCCGACTAACGTTGCCCCGGTTGGAACCTCATTGAACGCAATCAAAACCCATATCGGAGCCAAAACCGGTTCACCTAAAGAAAATAGTGTCAATTGGACCGCGGGCACCGTTTGAGCCGCGAGCGCAAAGAGCACGCTACCCAGCCCGAGTTGCACTACTCCAAGCGCAGAGCACCATAAGGCCTCCGCTAACGGTATTAACAGTCCAACCCCTGTCGCAAAACTCATTCCACAGCTAATGAGAGTCCCCACAAACCCGCCACACAACACGGCGGGGGTCATATCTAAATTTTTCCCAATCCGAAGACTGACGGCATAGGCACCAAAAAACATGATGCCCAGAATGGCAACGGAAACGCCAAATATGTCCCCCACCTGAAGCCGCCCACCCACCATAATGGCAATACCCACAAACGCGAGGCCAATGCTAATCCAGCCGCGCTTATGGGTTCGCTCTTGAAGGATAATGTTTGCAAGCAGAGCTGCAAAAACGGGAGCCGCTGCCATGACAAAAACGGCAACCGCTACTGTTGTGTACTTCAGTGCCACAACATTGCAAAGCATAGCCCCGCTTAACAAGCACCCCGCAAAAAATCCTTTCTTTCCACTTTTTCTGATGACAGACAGTCCTGACCGTCGATATCTCAGCAGAATCACAAGGCCGACGAAAAGAGTCAGTGCACCACAGCGATAGAAGTTAATCTGCCACTCGGTTGCAACGCTGAGAGATTTCACGACCACCCCTGCTAGACTCCAAAAAACCGGAGCCAGGATGGCAAAAAGATAATGATGTTTCAACCCTCACTCCTAAGCTGTAATCTTGATTCCTAAGGTTTAAAAAAATTTCAAAAAAGAAAGATTATGTCCAAACGCATTAAATGGTATTTCGACTTCATATCGCCTTTTTCATATTTACAACTGAAAAAGCTTGAGCAAGTAAAACACCCTCTCGAAATCGAGATGATTCCTGTCTTGTTTGCAGGATTACTAAAAAAGTGGGGGCATAAAGGGCCAGCTGAACTAGAGCCCAAACGCCTTGATACTTATAAATTCTGTCAGTGGTATGCAGATACCCATGATATTCCATTTCAGGTGCCCCAAGCACATCCGTTTAACCCGCTTTCGTACTTGAGATTATGCATCGCCCTCGGTAGCACCCCGGGGAATATCCACGATATTTTTAACTTTCTTTGGGGCGAATGTCCTCCCGCTCATCAGGCGGAAGCGATTCAGGGTTTAGCTAAACGTCTCGGCGTTACCCATCTGGATCAACTTCTTTCAGATCCTAAGGTTAAAACGGAATTAATAAGCAATACCGAAAGCGCAATTAAAGACGGGGTATACGGCGTACCTACGTTCGTTATCAACAAACAACGATTCTGGGGCCTCGATCAGATGGATATGATGCTCGATTTTCTAGAACGCGGAATGATGATCGATGCAGGAGAATACGCGCGACTGACGAAACTGCCATACGGTATACGGCGCTCCTAAAAATATGAACTCATCGGGCGGCTACGAGTGATGCCGTAGATATCACTTAGAAATTGGCGCGCCCGGAGAGATTCGAACTCCCGACCTCATGGTTCGTAGCCATGCACTCTATCCAACTGAGCTACGGGCGCTTCCGTTTACGATTTTACCACGCGACGCTGGAACTGATGCGGAATCAAATGGCGGAGAGGGAGGGATTCGAACCCTCGATGGAGCTACTAACCCCATACTCCCTTAGCAGGGGAGCGCCTTCAGCCGCTCGGCCACCTCTCCGTTTAAATTGAAACTTTCGTTTTGGGACTTTTATTCCGGATCCTGCACCTCGGTCGTATCTGCTTCCGGCTTCAATCGGTTCAGAATTTCTTTACGATTAACGACAACATTGCGGGGTGCGTTAACCCCGACCCTGACCTGACCGCCCCGAACCTCGAGCACGGTGACCTCGATGTTATCACCAATAGATAACGTTTCCCCCACTTTCCTAGTCAGAATAAGCACTCAAATATGTTCCTTTGCCTCGCGCTGCGGTTTAAGTACAAGACGATCGCCATATTTTTATCGAAGAATAATATTTTACACCACCGCAATGACTTGAATCATTCTCCCCCAAGGTGCCCCAGACTTTCCTCAGTAGGATCGGAGTCAAGTCCAAATGCCTTATGCAGCGTTCGAACGGCAAGCTCCAGATACTTGTCGTTCACGCCAATCGAGATTTTAATTTCCGAGGTCGAGATTAACTCGATGTTGATCCCTTCTCGAGCTAACGCTTCAAACATCTTCGCTGCAATTCCGGAATGGGAGCGCATGCCAACCCCAACAATCGCAATCTTGGCTAAGGTATCGTCACCCGCCACCTCGCGGGCCGCCAAATTTTCTGAAATCTCCTCAAGAAGCTTCTTTGCTAACGGGTATTCGCCACGATTAACGGTAAACGTGAGATCCGTGGTGCCATCTTGGGCAACATTCTGGATAATCATATCGATATTCAGGTGCGCCTCAGAGAGCGGACCAAAAATCTGTGATGCGATCCCGGGTTCATCCGGAACCCCGCGAATGGTCAGTTTGGCTTCGTCCCGGTTATAGGCAATGCCAGCAATCAGCGGCTCTTCCATATCCCTTACCTCATGTGTAATCAATGTGCCTGGTCCATCCTCAAAAGAGGATAAAACCCTTAAAGGAACTCGATATTTTCCAGCAAACTCGACCGATCGGGTTTGCAAGACTTTAGCGCCCTGGCTCGCAAGCTCCAGCATCTCTTCAACCGTAATCTGATCCAGTCGTCTTGCCTCAGGGACAATCCGGGGGTCAGTGGTATAGACGCCATCAACATCCGTAAAAATTCTGCACTCATCAGCCTTAAGCGCTGCCGCCATCGCAACCGCGGTGGTATCCGAGCCGCCCCGACCTAGCGTTG
>Ga0209252_1001269_pt1 | contig 17070 bp, 14 predicted proteins | sample SaaInlV_135m_DNA_3_FD_184673 | JGI IMG/M metagenome (GOLD analysis project Ga0209252, IMG submission 184673) | Marine microbial communities from expanding oxygen minimum zones in the Saanich Inlet - Saanich Inlet SI074_LV_100m_DNA (SPAdes) (version 2) | ecosystem: Environmental > Aquatic >... | reverse complement strand
CGACTGTTGTGTTGTCTGTATAAACGCCCTGCTTCAGAATGCGATTGCGCATGAGCTCGCCGATCACGATGTTCTGGTCGGCCTGGAGCAATGATCGGTTTCGTAACCAGGTCAGTATCGATACAACAAACCCAGGGATCTGCATACCCAGCTCAACGGCGACTTCGGGGAAAATATCCTGCAGCCAGTTCACATGGCGGGCGCCGCGTATTCGGGCGGCCGCGCCAACCGGTATGGATACGAGTGGTGGGTCCGTTTTTGCGATCACCGTGACGCCTGGCTCTAATATGCGAAGCAATACCCAAAATACACTGAGATAAAAGGTGAGGTAATCGAACGCTCTGCCGATGAGGTTGCTTCGGCCAAAGCTACTGGTCCATGTGCGATGCACCGTCACGCCTTGCACCACCTCCTTATAGGCCAGGTCGGAAGAACCTTCGTACAGTAGACGCGAAGTGACGACCTGTACGTCATGGCCTTTTACTGATAAATAGAAAGCCGCGTCAGTCAGCATCTGGCTGGTTGCCGAATGGTCCGGGTAGAAAAAACGATTAACAAAAACAAGCCTGGACATGTCGTCTGCTAGTCGCGCGCTTTAATCAGGGTCGCCGGATTGCCACCATAAACAGCACTTTCCGGCACATCACCCGTAATCACGCCACCCATCGCAACGACAGAGTTCTCGCCCAGCGTTACGCCGGGCGCGATTCGGGCAAAGGCACCAACCCAGGTTCCGTTACTGATTGATACAGGCTCAGTCACAAGATCAAAGGCTTCACTGCTCCAGTCGTGATTACCTGTACAGACATAAACACCCTGGGAGAGACAACAGTCACTTCCAATCTCAACCTGGGCAAGATTATCTAGCCACACCCCTTCCCCGATCCATGAATCCTGGTCAATGGAGAGCCGCCAGGGGAACTTGATCTTGATGCCGGGTTTAATAACAACGCCTGACGCAATGGTCGCGCCAAAGCACTTCAACAACCAAATCCTGAGAGAGCTGCCAGGTAATGAACTTGCTACAAATATAGATACCAATAGCCATATCGCTTCGATCCAGATCGGGCGACCGCGGTCGAACCAGCTGTTGTTGTATAAACCGAGTCGTTGTTCAGGCATGTACTGCGTCTCTCCTTACGAACCATGCTACCCAATTAGCCGGATGGTTTCCCGTCTTTCACACAAGACAATTGCAGTTTCTAGAGGTATATCTGATTATAGACATTTTGCGAGGGAAACAGGCTCATCAAGGTCCTATTTATTTCTCCGGCACCCAAAGTCTACGGGTCGGAAAGAAGCATGCTATCGCTCCTGTCAAACAGCGATTTTGATGCAGAGGTTATTTGTCCCGAAGGCGCGCTATCGTCTTACCTGACAATGCAGGGCATCCCTGTTCACAATGTGCGGTTTGCCCGCTTCGCATTTTACCGCAAACCTCTGTGGCACCTTGGGCTGCTAATGCGACTATATCTCATTATTAGAAAAAGCCGTGCCGAGATGATTGTCCTTAATCTCGACGGTAATGTTCCTATCGTCACCCTTACCGCTATGTTCGCTGGCCTGCCGCTGATCAGGTTCTGTCGTTTTGAGTTTTCTGCACCGCGCCGTCTTGATGGTTGGTGTTGGCAAAGGACCAGCGCGGTCATTTGCCCATCAAAAACAGTTTATGAGCAGTTTGTCAGCTGGTCGGGCTCTTCGAACCAAAATAGTGTGCACACCCTGTATGATCCCTGTGAGGTCAGCGAACGTCCGAATGAAGCGAAAGCTACTGGCAACGACAGTCAGCTAGTTGGATTTGTTGGGCGAATTGATAAAGTGAAGAAAATCGAAACGGCGATTAATGTGCTGGCTGAAATCCGCAACAAAGGTGTCAACGCAAGTTTACTCATTGCCGGCGGCGGTGATGGCTCAGCAGAAGCTGATGCATATCTGGCGGAGCTTCGGAATCTGGCCGAAGACCTAAACGTTGGGCCTTTTACTCGGTTTGTTGGCCCACTCTCTCACAAAGATATTGGTGCATTGCTCGATACTCTGGACGTTCTAATTCTGCCTAGTGCGTCGGAGTCATTTGGCCTTGCACTTGTAGAGGCATGGTCAAGGGGGCGGCCAACCGTCGCATCTGACGTTGGTGCGTGCCGTGAGATCACCACGGCTTCCGGGGGCGGTTTCCTGGCAGCGACAGGTGATATTGCCGCTTTTTCTGAAAACGTAATGAAGTTGCTGAAAGAACCAGCACTCGCTCTGGAAATGGGGAAACAGGGGAGATCGTGGGTCGACAGAAGCTGTAACCCGAAGACCTACGCACAAAGTTTTCACGCTATCCTCAAACAGTTCACCAATTGAAGAAGCACGGAAATCAAACCCAATGACTCTGAAAATCGCCTCCATTGTCCCTTCACACACAGCAGGTGGAATTGGCCCGGTTTGCGGATACGCTGCCGAAAGCCTGGCGAACAACGAACCTTGGGAAGTATCAATTGTCGCCTTGCATGATCCAGAACGAACCTACAAAGATCCTGATACAGGACTGAATGTCATTTCTCTTGGCCTCGCGAATAACCACTGCGAAAAATTCCTCAAGTGGTTAGATCAACATCCACAAGATGTTGTTATTACGAGCGACGTTAACTTGATAGAGCCTGCGTTCCCCTATTTTCCGCCTTCGACAGCACATATTGTTCAACTGCATGACTCAATGAAGCGCTATCGCCAGGTAGCCATTCGGAACCATATGTTTATCGATGGTGTAGTTACGGTCGCGAACCACCTGTTAGTACTACTAAACCCAAAGCTAGACAAATTACAATTCAAGGGGCTTACGCGGTCTGTTCACAATGGTGCATCTTACCCCGAGCCATGCGTCCGAGAATCAGACCCCGAGAAAATTCGTCTGCTATTCGTCGGCAGAATGGATCCAATAAAAGGCATTTTCGACCTACCACCCCTTCTACATCAACTCGACCAGCTTAACGTTCCAGCCGAACTGCGAATTGTTGGCGGAGAAAGTGAAGCGCTCAAGAAAAAATTCGAAGAAGCTGGCGTGGAACGCAACGTAATATGGTCTGGCAAGATTCCACATCAAGAATGTTTTGAGGCTGCCGCTAACTCGGAGGTTCTGTTGATGATCAGCCGCGTCGAAGCTTTTGGCATGGTCACTATCGAAGCGATGAGCATGGGATGCGTTCCAATCGCTTACGATCTCCCCAGCGGCAGTCGCGAGATCATTGAAGATGGCAAAAACGGTTTTGTGATCAATCCAGGAAAAATTCCTGCTTTCGCTGACTTGATCGAGAATCTCCATGGGAATCGTCGGTATCTCGAACAACTTGGCAACTCAGCGGCAGAAAGGGCGCGCACTCAATTTAATGCTACAGACCTAGGCCGGGAACTAGGCAAATTTATTCGAGATGTACTGAAAAACAAAGCCCAACATCCTTCACAACGAATCACCGCCCCTCCCCAGTTCACTGAGGTCAAGAAAACATCAGGAAAATATCAAGTCATCCCGGAATCCTTTCGCTCCCTGATTCGCAAGACACTCTGCGATTATCCAAACTTAGCGAACTGGATCTTTAGAAACCTATGAACCGTTCAGAGCAAAAAATCGACCAACTTTACTGGATTGACTGGGTTCGCTTTCTCTAAGCATTTATGGTCGTTGCTATCCACTCACGAGGTGGGCTGTGGCACGCGTGGGCTGAATTAGACGACACCGCAAGATCACCGGTAACGGCTGTTTTCTTTGCTCTCACAAGAGCGGGTACTGAATGGGTACTGGTATTTTTTGTGCTCAGTGGCTTCCTCGTGGGCGGAAGAGTAGCGGAAAGAGTTTCCAATCATACTTTCGATATCAAGCGCTATGCCATCGATCGAATCACTCGCATCTTTACACCCTTTATCCCTGCCCTCCTCTGGTCCGCACTTGTTGCCTGCATAATTGGCGGCTCAGTTTCCTGGTTGGAGTTTGCGGGTAACTTGATCGGCCTTCAGGGAGTTTTTGTCAACGCCTTTGCTGGTAATTTCCCCCTTTGGTCACTGGCTTACGAGATATGGTTCTATGTGCTTGCAGGGGCGGTTGCTTTCTTTTACACGGAAAGTGGTATTCGCCGAATCTTCGCGGGATTCACCATTGTTCTGGCGCTCGCGATATTCACAAAACTGTCTGTCGTGTTTCTGTTTACGTGGCTTATCGGCGGCGCCACCTACTGGCTTTTGTCAAAGCCGAGGAACAGACTTATGGGCTGGTCCGGTTTCATTTTAGCTGGAATCGGATACATCCTTTCGCAACTCACTTCAGAAACAGTGTCGATTGATCTTTCGCTCTGGCAACAATTCATGCCATCAAACGACGTGGCGATCCTCATCCTTGCTCTGGGTATCGCTCTCTGCCTACCTGTCCTGTCGCATTGGAGACCAGTATCTTTAGTCCTGCAGGCAGTTAACCGCGCGGGAGCCGGCCTCGCCGCGTTCTCTTACACTCTCTACCTGACCCACTACCCGCTGTTATATCTGTGGGAGTATTACTTTCCGGAACGATATACAACACTCGGGGGCGATGCCCTTGCTGTCTATATACTTCGAATCGCCAGTTGCGTTCTATTCGCCTGGCTGCTTTATCTGCCGTTCGAGCGCCAGACCGGCAAGCTCCGCGGATTTCTGGGTAATCGTTGAATGGTATAGACTCATTTGACATGAATACAGGACAACATTGGCTGTGTGCCCAGCTAGGTGCACGTGAGCACTATGCAATACCGCGAGCACTGCAACGGCACCACCGCCTCGATGGATTCTACACAGACTACTGGGGGAAAGGTGGCACCCGCCTGCTCGCCAGTAAATTCAATAGCAAGGCAACCCGGTCACTGGCAGCCAAACACCATCCAGATATCCCGGAACAAAAAATCAGGTCCCGGAACCTACGTTCCCTGTTGTGGACCAGCCAACTGAAATTGGCCGCAGGATTCCCCTCTACAAACAATATGTACCGCGGTTACTGTGAGGTAGGACGAAAATTCGCCTGTTCTGTTGCACGACAATTGGACTCCCACTATCCCCAGAACACCGTCTACTTCGGCTACGATACAACCAGCCTTGAAATCATGGAAAAGCTGCGAAAGGAAAATGTTCTTTGCGTTGTCGGCCAGGTTGATCCATGCCGCACGGAAATCGAATTGGTAAGGGAAGAAGCGAAAACCTGGCCAGGATGGCAGGCTAATGCACTGGAGGTGCCACAGGTTTTTTTTGACCGGCACGAAGCCGAATGGGAACTAGCGGACAAAGTCATCGTTAATTCTGAGTTCAGCCGCCAGGCGCTGATCTCACAGGGTGTGATCAGCAACAAGATTGCCGTCATCCCGTTGGCGTACGAACCACAGGTCCAACCAGAGATACAAGAAAACGAAAAGACACCTGTTTTTACGAATGTTAGACCACTTAAGGTCCTCTACCTGGGCCAGGTGAATCTGAGGAAAGGGATCCAGTACCTAATGAAAGCGGCAGCGACACTACCCCAAGGCCTTGTCACCATTGATGTCGTTGGACCCATCCATATTTCTGAAGCAGCGGTCAAAACAGCACCCGACAACCTCGTTTTTCATGGTCCCGTTACCGTGGACAAAATCAGGGACTGGTACCTTCAAGCTGATGTGTTCGTGCTACCAACGCTTTCAGATGGATTCGCCATCACACAACTCGAAGCAATGGCACATGGCGTGCCGGTAATAACGACGCCAAATTGCGGTGACGTTGTCGAGGATTCAGCAGATGGTTACATCGTCAAACCGCGGGATGCGGAAGCACTTGCCACGGCTATAACAAAGTACCTTCAGGAGCCTCAATCCCTCGCCGGGCATCGCGCAGCAGCGATACGAAAATCAACACAATTTTCCCTGGACCGCCTGTTTGAAAGGCTGGTAGACGCAACAACCGCTTGTCGCCCGGACCCTCCGGCATCATGATGAATACACTTTCCCTTTTACCACTCGAGTTCTGGATCATCGTCGTTTTGCTGACAGCGGGAACTCTTTTCAGCATCGGCAGTATAAGAGCCGGCACAGGGTTTCCGCTGGCGACCGTCCTTGCCACGATCGCAGTCTGGTATCTGGTTGAGATCTTCTACAACGACGACTATTTAACCTACATGCAGTCTTTCCCGCCGGCGATATTGAGCCTCGCCTGGCGCCAGGTAGTTGTGTTTCTTGCCATACTGCTGCCCTTCACGTTCATTTTCCACCGCTTGCTCAACGCGCGGCACAGAAGGTCACGAAGCTTTTCATGGGAACTGATTCGGAATGGGGTCGGTGACGCTCACTTCCAGAAAAACCTGGCAAAGCTTCTCCAGGCGGCGATCGCCGTCTACGGAATTCTCCTGATCGGCGCAGTGTTTCGATACCAGGAAAATTTTGTGTACTTCCTTTTACCCTACATGGGGAAACACCCTGGGCCCTGGTTAACGTCCGGGCTCTCGAGTGGAACGGATTCACTGCTGGCGCTTGCAAACTACCTGCACATGATGGTCGGGGCTATATTTGGCGTCATTGCAGCATTATCTAAAGACCCACGAACTCGACGTATAGCGATCATCTGCATCATACTATCGTGGCCACTTTACCTGTTCGACCGGACACGTGGCTTCATTCTCATTCTTACAATTCCTGGCATACTCGCGTGGGTTTTCATTGGGGTCAGAACCGGGCTTGTTAGGAAATTCGCTATCCTGCTTGTTTTTTTCCTGATGGTTAACGCCTGGTTCGGTTTTATTATTGCTTCTCGCTCATCGGGTGATAGCGTGACAAACAACTTTTTGCAGCGCAACTTTACTTTGGAAGAGTCCATCAATGAGCGTCACCAGGGTATTAACATGTTTGAAGAGCTATCGTGGATAATCAAACTTACCCGGTCCGGCCGCTATTCGCCTGAAACAGGCGCAAACTACTTTGCCAATCTGGTAAATCCAATTCCTCGCTTTCTATGGCCTTCCAAGCCAACGATCGGAATAGACTACGCGCTGGCCAGAGGGCTTGGCAACAAAAGTAAGGTAGGTGTTTTCGCCACCCTGTCAAACGGGTTGATAGGCCAGGGAGTCGTTAACTTTGGCCTCTACACAGGGCCAATCTTCGCAGGCCTCCTAATGAGTCTGTGGGTTTGTTTCCTGGCGCACCTTGATTTGACTGGCAGGAAGATAGGCCATACAGCACTTTATGGGCTTGGGTTAATCACCACCTTCACCCTCGGGCGCGATATCACCTTCATCAACCTGTATCCGATCTTCTTTGGATACCTTATTTGTCGCTACCTAAATTATCGGGAAGCAACAAAATCCATTAAGATCAAAGTCGCCTCCTACTCATAAAAGAAGCCGGAAGTATGAAACTGTTTTTCTGGCAAAACATGGTGAGCCCACATCAAGTCCCCTACATCAGGGAATTGGCACAACTCGGCCATGATGTGACTTACATCACCACTGAACCCATGTCGCCGGACCGACGGGAACTAGGTTGGCCTGAGCTCTCACTTGGCACTATTCCCATCATCCTCAATCCAGATACTTCTACTGTGGCAGAGCTTATCTCAACAAGCACGCCTGGAAGCGTACATTTTATAGCCGGTGCCCGAGGAACGCCCCTCGGGCGTCTGGTGGCAAAAGAATGTAAGCGACACTGTCGCAGAGTGGGGATAGTGACCGAAGGTCCGGATACCAGGGGACCGGGTGGAATCGTACGGCAGGTTATCTACTCTCTTGAACGACTTGTGATTGGCAGATCATTCAATTTCATTCTCGCGATAGGTCACCAAGGCGTGGATTGGTTCACAAAGCGCGGGTACCCGCCGGATATAATTTTCCCGTTCCTGTATACCGTCGAATCATCCACTACCATTCAATCGGTGACGAATAACGTTTTCGAAATGATATTTGTCGGGCGACTGGTGGATTTGAAAGGTGTCGACCTTTTACTTACTGCATTGAGTGACCTGGATGGTTTCAGACTAACTATCATCGGTGATGGCCCGCAAGAAGGGAGACTAAAGGCTCTTGCATTAAAACTCAGGCTTACTGACCACGTTAAGTTCGTCGGCACTCTCAGCAACACCGACGCGCAAAGTAGCATTGCCAAAGCCGATCTGCTTGTGCTCCCTAGTAGAAAGGATGGTTGGGGGGCGGTTGTAAACGAAGCGCTTCAGGCAGGAACGCCAGTTATCTGCAGCGACGTCTGTGGAGCCGCCAGCCTGTTAACTAACCCATGGGCCGGAGAGACATTCAAATCAGAACAGATTGATACCATAAAAGAAGTACTTTCACGGTGGATATCAAAAGGCACAGTCACCCCCACGCAAAGAAAGAAGATCAAATCGTTCACCAAAAGGATCGAGCCATTAAGTGTCGCCCGCTACGTCGATAGGGTGCTGGCACATGTGTATTTCGATGCCCCACGTCCGGTTGCCCCTTGGCTAGATCTTGCAGATAAGGACACGTGAATGAAAATTCGACTGGTGACACCACCAATAGAAAAACAGGTTGGTGGGATTGAAAATGCCCTGGACGGTCTTCGTCTAGCACTGCGCCAACAGAAGATTGAATTTGAAGACACGGGCGACGCCCAGGACAGTTCATCAATACATCACTTCCACGGGTTGTGGGAACCATCCCATGCATGGCTTTCCCATAAGCTGAGGCAACGTAACCTTCCGTACATCGTCTCCCCCCATGGCATGCTCGAACCATGGGCATTCCATCACCTTCGCTGGAAAAAACTGCCCTACTACCGCCTCATCGAACAACGACACCTGACCGGTGCACGCGCCCTGCTGGTCGCGAGCAAAAAAGAAGCCCAGAACCTGGCTAAGGTTCTCATCCACCCGTATGTAAAGGTACTCCCAATCGGCTGTAGTGATGCGCAGGGCGTTAACTTCGACAGTAGTCGTCGCCAGTCAGGCTGGACTCGACGGGAAAGGGTGATTCTGTTCCTGTCCAGGCTTGATGTAAAAAAGGGGCTCGATCTTCTGTTACTTGCGATGACAGATGACAGGTTTGACTGGAATAGCTGGCGGTTGGTGGTCGTGGGTGACGGGACGACGCAATATGTAAACACCCTAAAACAGTTCGCCGCAGATCATGCAGCTAGGTTACCAGCGATAGACTGGGTGGGTGCTGTCTGGGGAGAACAGCGCTGGCCGTATCTGCAGGCTGCTGACCTCTACTGCCTGCCCACCCATTCAGAAAATTTCGGGATTTCTGTACTTGAAGCAATGCATGCTGGCACACCCGTTTTGACGACCAGTGAGACCCCATGGGGACAGTTCCGAGAAATGGACGGACTGTTTATTTCGAATCCTGACGCTGGAAGCCTAACGCTAACGCTAACGGAGGCGAGAAGACGTCTTGAAGACACCTGGACAACGAAAGACAGGGAAGCGCTATCCAAATGGGCGAGCGAGAATTTTGACTGGGACAATCTTGCGCCGCTTTACAAACGAATGTATCAGAGTGTCCAACTGGAATAATCTCTGCCTGGACTAGGCAGCAACGCGACGGACTATAGTGCCTGCTACAAGTGCACTTTGTGACAACGCCGGAATTCTGGTCTCCAGCGCAGATCGAACATCAGCCTCGTTAACGATCAGATTATCCAGCTTCTGGCTGAACGTAGCTGCGTCGAGGTCACCCACATCCAGGCAATGATTGAGGTGCCCGTAAAGATCAAGATTAATACCCCTCGCTTTTCTGCTGTACCCAATACTCAACGTAGGCACCGCTGAGGACAATGCCGCGATGGTTGAATGAGTACGCGCCCCCACAAACACTGCACACTGTGAGATCACCCACTTTAGCTCCGGGGCATTGAGGCCGCGGGGAAGAACCTGAACATCAACAGGTACCGTTCCTGACACCTGGCTGCAGACAGCCTCCAGCAGTGAGAAATCATCGTTGCCTGGATCAGAAGAACCTACATGTGGAATCAACAGGATGGGGCGGCCAAATGATGCCGCTTCGACGACGAGCCCTGTGCAAAAGCGTGTCCACTCGCCTATATCCACGTCGGCGGCTTTCAATCCCCTGTAAAAGGCGAGCATCGGACTCAGATTAATACCAATCGTGCCTGGCGCAACCAACGGATCGGCATCCGGCCGGGAAGGCTTCATCAGGAACGCCGGGTCAGCCATAAGATGAACGTTATCTGCAACGCCGTTTGCCTGAAGGTATTCCAGACTTTCCCGCTCTCGGACCAGGATCGCTGAAAATCGGCGCAGGTGATTAAACATCTTTTTCGCAAACACAGGATCCGAATCAAAGGGCCCAACCGATGCACCCCACAATACCGTCGGGACAGAATTCCTGAATAGAAATTCATCCATCGCCATGAAATAAGTAGGCCGACCATAATCAAGCGAGTAATGGTCGCCCCCCACTTGCATCGCGACGGTAGCACCACCTACCACGTTTTTTAAATCCTTCAGGTGTGGTGAGAACGAAGTACCAAACCTTCGATTGGACTGAGCCTGAAACCAGCCCGGTGACCAGCGGGGACCTTCCAGGGCTCGCAGGCTAAATGAGTCCACCTGTGGGTCCATCTCTCCTGCATTTTGCCGGTTCACTACTTCTGGTGTTGCGACGACACCGGCCTGCACATTAAGTTCTGAATCGTAAGCGTGCCGCAGGATTTCCATCGTACCCCGGAGAATCGCTTCACACCCCCGGTTCTGGTACGGGCCATTGCCCAGTAACAAAATACGTGGCGCATCTTCTGATCGGGATTCGTAACGATTCATGATCCCCTCAGTTTACGAGGCAAAAACAGAACTGCTCGCTTGATCTTCCCAAGAAGACTGCGAACTTGCGATCGGTTTATCCTGTCATAGGGTTGAATCAATTGTTCCATCTCCGAAAAAAAACCGGGCAAGTCCTGTTTCTGTTTAGCCGCCTGGAATGCTATATGACTCTTCTCTGCAATCTTTACGCGAAGCTCCAGTACTCTGCGAAATTTCCTGCTCAGACCACTATCCGATGGTTCAACCCGTTTCTCTGGTCTCCACCTGCCCGCCTGGTCTTCCAATAAAAGTCGATAGCCCAGTCCATCCCGACGATGACGAAATCCACCTGCCTGGGATTCCTGGACCTTTTCTATCGGAATCTGTTCCAGACTTAACCGACCTGACCGAACCGCACCATCAATGACCGCCTTTATACTATCGGTACGGACGACCACGATGTTGGTACCTTCACTGTCCCATTCATATTCCTTCAGCCAGGCGTCACCAATCGAGATATCGGCAGTCTCACCAACGACGTCATCGCAAAAGTCACAGGCCTTATACTTGAAGAGCCCATGCCCCCAGTTGCTACCGTACAATTCGGCACTTGGTCTGGTGACCGTTACACTTTCCCCTGCACTCGACCCGGAAACTGTTACACCGTAGCTGCTGGCGGACCTATCGGGTAACTTGGTTCGAAAATCTATCGACGCCAGGTCAGTTGGCAGGATGCCGCTTTCCCATCCTGCAAGTTCTGCAAAGGCTGTACTTTTTAGATGCCCGCACACAAGGCCTATCGCGAAAGTTAAGCGCTCATCGAGTAGCGCTGATTCGCGAGCAGCCAATCTGAGCGCTTTTACAAAACAGGGAATACCAACAACGGCGTACCTGCCGGGTCGAGAAATTATTTCGCCGATGACACCCGACATCTCTACGGGATAGTACTGGGATTTAGGTCCCTTCCGCACATCAGACGCCGTCGTTGCAATCACATAATTAAAGAGCGGTTGCTCACCATCTATTGATTCTCTGGGCGCCACATGTACGACATAGTCAACGAGGTCCTGTTCCAGCAACTCTACAAGCAGCCAGGACACCAGACCACCTGAAGACCCGGTACTGCGATAGTCCCCTTCTGCGACCCATCCGGCATAGCAGGCCAGATAAGAACCAGCATAGGGATCATGCGGGGTTGAATCACCGAACAAACCGGAAGACAGTTCGTTCTCGTCGAGCGACGCATTGGAGAAAGGACAAACACGATTAGCGACTGAACTGGTCGAAAAATCAGCTTCTGAACTCACGGCGACATAGCGACCACTTTCGTCAAGCCTTACGTCAATGCCGGGATCAAAAGCAGCACACGCGCCACAACCGATGCACATGCCGTTTGGAACAACCGTATCAAACAAGTCTTCAGCCTGGACGGCCGTATCACTCATCAGGATCACCTTGCCCCTCTTGAAGCAAATATTTTCCACCTGGAAGCGAATTCACCACGACAGAAAGCTGATGCTCGCTACCCAGCAGATGAACCAGGGCGCGTAAGGAAAACAGACAGCTCATCAAGACCAGTACACCACCCATCAAATATTCATTATCCACAATTGGCAACGTCGCGATGGAGATTGCTGCCAGCATAAAGGCGGTTGAAACAAGGATCGTACGAACCGTTCGCTCCCTCCACACGAAACCTGACAATCGACCCGCAATGTAACGGGTCAGGATTGCATGGACCAACATCGAGAAAGTAAAAGCATAGACAACACCGATCAGCCCGAGGGTCGGGACGAGGAGAAAAGCGGCAGCAATATGCAAAAGGTTCATATGTGACTGGCTGATAACAATCCATTTTCTATTGCTTTTCGCACGCTGAATAAAGCCCATGGGGAAAATCAGAACCTGTACGTACACCCCAAACAGAAACCAGGGCAGCAATATTGAACTGACGATAAACTCCGTGGAATAAATCAGTGGCACAATGATTGTCGCCAACACAGTGGCAGCCACAAGCCCCGGTGTTGCCAGCAGCGCAGAGATCTCAATCTGGTCATTAACAAGTCGATTCACGGCGTCATTGTCTTCAGCAACTGCAGCGAGCCTGGGATAGTAATCAGTGCTCATAGCACTTACGAGGAACCCACTTAGAATTCCGGAGATACTCCACGCTGCCTGGTAAAACCCGCTGTCTTCAATGCCGAGGAAATGCACGATGATTGCCCGCACTGCCAGCAAGGTAAGTGCTGCGAGGACAACGCCATACATAAGCGCAACACCAAGTTTAATCAGACCATTGCCGGTCTCCAGGGTCTGCGCCCAACTGAATGTCGTCCTGCCCGGCATGAGCTTTCTTGAATACCACCAGGCAAGAGCAGCCTGGACCAGTCCGGTCAGTACAAGCACCGGAACAATTCCCCTTTCCCCAACCCAGTAATACCCCAGAACAGCTATCGTGGTGCCACCTATTGCAAGCCCGATATTAATGCGTGCAAGATAGCCAACCTGCCCAAGACCCTGAATGACTGCCAGGCGACCACTGGCAATCGTTCCTACCAGCACTGCGGCACCAAGGATCATCAGGCTGCTGGCGTACTGGCTGGAATCAAAGAGCCATTGGCTGATCGTTGAGGAAAGCAGAACTGTGACTATCCAGCCAATTACTCCACTAAAGAAACTTAGTCGATCTATGGCCTGTGCCAGTTTCTCAATTTCAGCAGGGTTACCATCTGAAGCCGCGATTTCCCTTACACCACTCTCGTTGACACCAAGGCGAGACATCGCCGTCATCAATTCCAGAAATGCTGAGTACAGCCCGATCAACCCTACCCCCGCAGGACCAAGGAGTATGGCGATCGTTTTCAGTCGGACAAAGGTAATCAGGAGAGTAATAAGTTGGGTACTACCGAGCAAAACAGACGAACGGAATATCTGCTTGTGACTGGATTCACTACTCAATCGTGAGCACTCAGCACTTTGATCAATTCTGTTTCATTTTTCTTGACGGCCAGGTAGTTCGACCCATGGAAGTTTTCCATACTGAAATGATAGTCAAAAAATCTCACACACCTGGGATATATTTTACCGACAACAAACCCATAACCTTCCAGATAGTGGCAAAAGTCAGCAAGCAGATCATGTGATGAAATATTAAAGATGCCATATTCAAACTGGATGACCCGTACCAGGCTGATTTCTTTTTCAAAGCCCTTGATGACTTGCATGTCCATACCTTCAACATCAATCTTCAGGAAATCAATTTCACTAATGCTGTTAGCGCGGACGTAATCTGAAGCCTTGATCGTTTCGCAGAGTATCGCCTGATGATAATACTCATCATGATATTTCATGCCGTCAATCTTGAATGCTGTAGCAGTTGATATTTCGTCTCCCATATTGATGCTGACCTTACTCCCATCGCTGGATAGCCCGACGGGGTTGGCAATGACATTGTGCAGGCCATCAATATTTTGGATCAGGGTTTCGAATGTTGAGGGGACAATTTCAAACGCGTGGATTGTCGAATTGGGGAAAAGACCTGCCGCCTCAATGCTGAACTCCCCAACGTTCGCGCCAACGTCAAAGAGACATTTAAACTGATAAGGCTGAAGTTTTTGCAGGACTCTGCGTTCGCCGTTTCGGTCAGTCTGAAAATCGACGTTATTAAGTGATTGGTGGAATGCGTAGACAGCCGACTCCAGGCCATCAAAGAAGGAATAGCCACGGTATCGGGCAAGAACCCTGCCGACTCTAGCTGCAACCTTTGAGAATATATTCATAGCACAGACCCTGTACTTTCAGAATCTGGTCGGGACGACAGGATTTGAACCTGTGACCACCACACCCCCAGTGTGGTGCGCTACCAGACTGCGCTACGCCCCGAATCAGAGGGGCGCTATTGTACTTGATTCGGTCAGGATTGAAATGGTGTTGGCTTTTAGTTCATGGGCAGGAAAAGTCAGGAGTAGAAAAGTTGACGAGAGTGGGCTGAACGGTTGGGTTTCTGGTTTCAATGGGAACTTGTGGCCTGGTCGAAAGGACGCGGTTTGGTTGAGGAGAATTCCCTTGGCTGCGCTCGGGATGACCCTTCGGGTCAGATTTCTCCGCTACGGTCGAAATGACAGGTGGGGTGGTCGAAATGACCGGCGTGCTGCGGTCGAAATGACGGGCAATTCAGGGTAGGTTATAGCCGAGGACAGATCCCTCGGCTACGCTCGGGATGACCCTTCGGGTCAGATTTCTCCGCTACGGTCGAAATGACGGGGTTAGGTTAGGATTTGAGAACTTCTAACACGTCTTCCAGCTCAGAAATCATTTGATGAATCAGCTGCTTGTACTGGGTGCTGTCTTCTTTCTGTTCTTCGCCAGATAAGCGCTGACGCGCTCCTCCGATCGTAAAGCCCTGATCATAAAGCAGTGACCTGATCTGGCGGATCATCAGGACGTCCTGGCGTTGGTAATATCGCCGGTTGCCACGTCTTTTTACGGGTTTTAGCTGCGGAAATTCCTGTTCCCAGTAGCGCAGAACATGCGGCTTTACCGCGCAAAGGCCACTGACTTCACCGATGGTGAAATAGCGTTTTCCAGGTATGGGTGGGAGTTCAGCGTTATGATCTGGGTCCAGCATACGCCTCTACTCTCGCTTTAAGTTTCTGTCCGGGACGAAATGTCACTACCCGACGAGCGGTAATGGGGATTTCTTCACCTGTTTTTGGGTTGCGACCGGGCCGCTGGCTCTTGTCTCTTAGATCAAAGTTGCCAAAGCCGGATAACTTTACCTGCTCGTTGTTTTCAAGTGACGAACGCACTTCTTCAAAGAAGAGTTCAACAACTTCTTTTGCTTCGCGCTTGTTTAGGCCCAGCTCTTCAAACAGCTTTTCAGCCATTTCAGCCTTGGTTAAAGCAGCCATGTTTCAATTCCTTAAGCTGGCTCCAAACTGTGCTTCAAGGGAAGTCACAATTTTGTCCACCGAATCGTTGATCTCGTCATCCGTAAGAGTGCGGGAAGCGTGCTGGAAGGTCAAGCCTATTGCCAGACTTTTTCTATTAGGATCAATGCCTTTGCCCTGATATACGTCAAACAACTTGAGGTTTTGTAGTGTATCCGTGGCCTCTGTCGTAATGCACTGCCTGAGTTCAGCAGCGGTGGCGCCCTGATCAACAATCACCGCAATATCCCGTCGTACCTCGGGAAAACGCGACATTGGCTCACTGTGGGCTAGCTTTTTGGCGATAACAGCGTCAACTGTCAGTTCAAAAAGGAATATTGGGAAGCGAATATCCAGCTGCTGCTGAATTCTGGGATCCAAAAGCCCGACATAGCCGACGGTTTCACCGTCTTTTTGAATAGCAGCGGATTGGCCTGAGTGCAGCGCGGGATGGGACTGGGCAACGAACTCAAAGGTTCCAGCCTGACCCGTCAGCGCCAGAACACTCTCGATATCACCCTTAACATCAAAAAAATCAACGAGTTGTGGGTCATTGGACCAGTTTTCGTCCTGTCTGGGGCCACAGACAACACCAGCCAGCTTTTTAATCTGTGAGATGTTATCGAAAGCCAGGCCAGCCTGGTTAGGTAGCTGGCTGAAACACAACCCGCTTTCAAACAGCCTGACCCGAGTTTGCTGTCGGTTCACGTTGTATATCAATGACTTAACTAATCCTGGCCAGATCGAAGTCCGCATCACGCTCATTTCAGCAGACAGCGGGTTTGCCAGCGTTATAGGCGTCTGCTCAGGGTCCAGGGCCGCCTGCATGGCGGTATCGACGAACGAGTAGGTAATGGCCTCAAAATACCCGCGACCAACCAGGTGATCGCGTACCCGGTTCAGCGATAATTCTGTTTCAGCCTTTTTAGACATGCTCAGACTGGCGACAGGTGTCCGTGTTGGCAGGTTGTTGTACCCATAGACTCTCGATATCTCTTCAATCAAATCAGCCTCAATGGCGATGTCGAAGCGATGTGAGGGAGCACTCACTATCCATATATGCTCGCTATTATCATCGGTTGTGCTGGCCGGGAAGTTCAGCCGCGCAAAAATGTCGTCTATCGCGCGGTTATCGATGTCGACCCCAAGCACCCTGGATACTCGCGACGCCCGCAGTTCTATTGTTTTCTCTGTCGGCAAGTTCGATGAGTCAACCGTTTCTGTCACCGGCCCTGCTTGCCCGCCCGAGATCTGGATCAGTAGTTGGGTGGCACGTTCAATCGCACGCGTCTGCCCCTGCCAGTCGACACCACGCTCAAACCGGTGCCCAGCATCGGTGTTCATCCCATAGGAACGGGCTCGGCCTGCGATGGCGGTTGGCGCGAAAAAGGCG
>Ga0209252_1001256_pt1 | contig 17143 bp, 14 predicted proteins | sample SaaInlV_135m_DNA_3_FD_184673 | JGI IMG/M metagenome (GOLD analysis project Ga0209252, IMG submission 184673) | Marine microbial communities from expanding oxygen minimum zones in the Saanich Inlet - Saanich Inlet SI074_LV_100m_DNA (SPAdes) (version 2) | ecosystem: Environmental > Aquatic >... | reverse complement strand
TCGTGAACTCCACTGGCATCTCCTAAACACGCCCGCGGTTGCCCCTCCTGCCAGCAGATGTCGTAGCCTTGATACTGACACTGTGCCGCTCTTTGATTGGTATAGATATCGCCCACATTGCACATCAACTTTTTCATCTCGCATGCAAAGCCTTCGGAAAACAGCGGGCATGTACTTTCGTCATCCGGAAGAATTTCTTTAGCAGCATCTCTGCCTGCAGTCACACCAGTAGAGGTATCTGAATCAGAACAAGAGGCGAGGATCAGTAATGTGGTTAAAGCACCTGCTAGTAGACCTGCTTTATTGATTAAGCGCATGGGTATCTCGGGTAAGAGTAAATCTTGAGTACTTCTGGATGTCTAAATTGTAGGTATAAAGGATAAAGGGGTCTAGGAAGGGTTGGGAAGAGTATGAGCCTGCCCACCCATTGTGGCCGTGGTCCTAGGCAGGACGGTACTCCATCAACAGGCAGACAGGCAGGGGTAATGTAGACAGGCAGGCCTTTGCTGTCTGTGAATTATCACACTGGTAGTTTCCAAAATTCTGGGGGGGTAATGGGAAATAGGTTACTTCAAATACCCCACTACACCGTAAACCTTTCAGTAGTCCGACTCTAACCGCTCGCCTCTGCGCCAATCCCAAGGAGCAACAAACTCTCCCGCCCATAGTCCTCTTTTAGCGGCCTTGGCTTTATCTTCCTCTGGTACATACTTTTTGGAGTACCTTCGGTAAGCAAGCGCCCAACCTTCATACACAAGCCTTGCATTAAGGTTATAGCCATCGACAAAACAATCAGCGATCAACCTACCGTATCTATCGTTCTCATCGCCAATACACCTGACTTCCTTGGTGTAAGTCCATTCCCTTAGGGTTTCAGTTGCCTCATAGCCACATTTCCATGTGACACCTGCTTTTCTACAGGTTTGTTTTCTCTCTGGGGTGCCTATTCCATTGAGGCGTACCTTCATACCACTGATAGCAATGGTGTCGCCGTCTACGACTAGGGCAGTGCCTGAAATGTCCGCACTAGCAACACTGCCAAGTAGATAAAGGCATATAACGATAAACGTTTTCATTCCCAACATTCCACTAACACCATAGATGCTGTCGCTCTTTCTGCTATGTCTGGTAGGTTGAAGTATTTCAGTTATTTATCCTTTTTTAAGGGCTACATTGGAGTGCAAAAGCCTCGTAAAGACTTCCATTGCTCGTCGGCCATCGCTAAAGCCTGTTCACAAGTTGCTCGTGAGTTAAAGGTGTGGGCAAGTCCGTTTTCTGGCTTGAACATTCCCATGCGCGTTGAATTGATCGCAATCATAAGCACATAAGGACTCGCTCCTTCTTGGGCTTTCGCGTTCGGCAAATTATCAACAACGACGTATCCTACGATGAGCGTGGCAATCATTGTCAACAAAACTTTTGTGTATTCATCAATCATTTCCTATCTCCTAGTAGTCCCAAAAATTGGGGGTCTGAAATAATACACCTAGTAAGAACAGGATTGGATAGGCCTACTATGAGCGCCATAACCACCTTCATTCCCAACATCCCACCAAAAACAAACTAGCCAACAGGAGAAGGGTGCGAGTCATTGGTTATTCCTCAAACATCCAGTTGACGTTTGCCTTTTCAATCCCACCTCGTTGTTGGATTAAACGTTTTTCCATCTGAGCGTTACGATCGTCGCTGGCATCTTTTAGGCATTTGAGTTTCGTTTCTTTTGGGTCGGTGCAACTGCGCTCTCTCCTAAAAAATGAACTTGATGAAGTAGGTTCAAGATCAAGGAATATACGTAGGCCAGACGCTACGCCGTCATAATAGAAACCCGTCGAGAAGTTATAGGTCTGTCCTTTTCTTAAATCTTTACTCACATACCCGTGGTCCCAGTAAATTGGCTTACCATTTTTATTTAACAAATATGCGCTGAATGAACCGACTTTGGTTTTTGCTGTCCTGAGGTTCTTAATTTTTACAAATGGTTCCTTGGATGATCCAAAGGTTTGGTATGACTGAGGAATGACTCGTAGCGGAACGGCCTTCATTTTGGTGTATCCATCGACCTTACCAACTACAATTTTTGCAAGATCATCGTACAGTGAATCTTTAATCTCGATCCCACTAAAAATCCCATTCTCGCCAGATGTCAAACACGTATCAGTGTAGATAGACCCCCAGAGGGCGACGGTTCCATTCAAGTAACTCGTATAGTCAACCGCTAGAACCTTTCCTGATGCGTTATAAAACGCAATATTGTCCAACGAAAGATAACAGTAAAATGATTGCCTCAGCGCCTTATTGCTCTGAATCGACCAATAGATGGCCTGTGAGCGCGTTGAGGATCTGCCAATATAGGCAGTAGTGACCCGCTTTCCGTCCAATATTACTGGCACCGACTTCCATAGAGCACTATCGTCATTTTTGCCAATCGATTTTCCTGTTAATTCCGCATTGTTGTTTCCTAAGGCAATTGAACTCCCTTTGGCTATTGAAAAACTCCGGTCACTATTGTCATAGCCCGACTTGCCGTGAGGCTGAATACGGATTTTGTAGTTACTGCTGACGACTACGCTCGTGGGTATCTTCCACACGTACCGGCCATCATTTGGAGTCTTCTTAGTGATCCACCGGTAATGTCGACCAGATTTTAAAAGACGGATACGCACATATCTGCCCGCACTACCCTTACTCCATTTGACGGTATAAGATTTCCCGGCAGTCCATTTCTGACCGCCGTTAGGGGTAGTGACTTTAAGAGTGCCAGCAGACCATGCTGAAGAACTCAGCAAAAACAAACTAGCCAACAGAATAAGGATGCGGGTCATAACATTACTTTCCTATTTCGCCAGTATCTTACCTGTATCCATAGAAATGCGAAGAAAAATGCGCTTAGCGCGAGATAGGCCGCAGTGCCGAAAGTCGAGGAATGCAATGATGATGTCCCGCATAACCATATTTCAGCGTGGGCGCTGTTAGCCAAAACAAAACTGGCCAACAGAATTAGGATGCGGGTCATTGGTTTGTTTCCTACTCCCTAACTATCTTGTCGAATAGGTACACTTTCTCACCATCCTCGTCGCTAATGTAGGTACGGATATATAGTTGTGCAATCGGGACATCGTTAATGTCTGCTTGAGGGCCATGCCAGATATAAGTTCGGCCCAACTTCAGATTCCATGCCCCTTCCAAGGCGAAAGCGCATGACTCGCTAGCGTTATACGGATTCTTGCAACCAGTCGCGGTAAAGTGAATCGCTAGATATCCAGCGAAGTAACCGGGGTTGGATTCTGGGCCATAACATGGGCGCATAGTTGGCCCAACACCAGTGGCAACGGAAGGAGCCATCATCTTTGTACCTGATGCCCCGCCACTGCACCTAGTGAAAATTGCGCTAGCCATATCCCTGATACGCACATGATTCTCTTTCGTAGCGGCAATCTTCGCGGAAGTGATATAGCCGTTGTACATCGGTATACCAACAGCGGCTAGAACACCAATAATGGCCACCACGATCAACAATTCGATCAGGGTAAAGCCTTTGGTGTGTTTCATACCGCCAATATACCTCTATATTGCTAGGGAACCTATTGAGGCTATTCTCTGCCCCCCAAAAGCACTGTAGATAGTCAATATCCGCCAATGGCTAATCAAAGAGGATTCTTTTTAATTCAAGAATTCCAGCAGATGTTGCCCTTCTCGCATATCTTACGACCGCCTAAAATTACTACAAACGGAACCTTTACACCTTCTGCCCCAACCTTCCCCCCTTCCAACTGGCTCATGGTTGAATAATTTGCAGAAACAATTGATACAAAATTTCCCGAAAAATATATTCTGGGGAAATTAATAGGTTAGGTCTCAACCCTCTGTGTGCGTGTCTCGATCTTGTTTATTCGCCCCTACGGGGGAGTGGATCGTTCCACTAAAAGTTGGAATGATCCTTAAATTGTCATAGGGGTCCCATTCAATTTCTGAAGAATTCGTACAGGGTCTAAATGGGTGGTCGATGAAGTGGACGATTCAGTTGTCCTCTTGTGTCCCTTCCAGTCCTATTCAGTCTAGTTTGCGTGGAGACAACGTGTAGTTTTGTTGAATTTCCTAGACTGTTTCTGGCCGGTAACTGCCTTCGGGAGGCAGGGGCCGGAGGTTCGAATCCTCTCACCCCGACCATTAACTGATTGGTTTATAACTCTTTCTACGGTTGTTAACGCCTGTTTCATCTACAACTCAACGGACACTGTGTCCAGAATGTGACCGAAACTTCTCTAACTTATGTACTGCGTCGTGTAAATCTGTTGGGTCACTGACGCATGTCCGGGCATTCCCCTGACTTCAAGGATCGGTCTTCCCGCCAGTACCAACCATGAGGCACAGGTAAAACGAAAATCATGCATCGTGAGTCCCGTGATCCCGGCTCTTCTGCACGCGCTGTTAAAGGCGGTTTTCACATCGGCAATCCGATTACCGATAAGTAATGGACATTCCCAAGCGCAATGCGTCACCCCATTCAAACGTTTCGTCGGCGCATTCCCTGTCAGCGCTGTTTATCTGCTCAACGACAAGCCACGATTCGACAGTCAGGGCAAGTGACTTTAACCATTTCAACTCAAACAGAGTCTCTTGGCCACGAGTGCAGGTGCCTGCCTCATCTTTAATAGTGTAGTACTCGGTTTCAAGACCGATCCACCAGCGCCTGTTGATGATATGCGTGAACCCTGCGCGAGAGGTGACTCCCTCAAAATCGCTGTAATCCGAGGACGACTCATCAACGAAAACCACATTGCCATAGAGTGACCAATCATCAGGCAATAGTGCCTCGGCATAGACCGTCATGCTGTTGCCGCTGGTCGATTCGTCAGTGAGGTCACTGCCATAAGGCCAGTCCTCCAAGCGGGAATATTCAAGATCATAGGCTGCAACCTCACTTCCGAGGAAGATGTTGCGACCAGGAATCGCGTAATCGAAACCGGCCTGCCAGATCTGTCTCTGAAGATTGAACTGCTCGTGTTCCTCCGGTGCGTATCGATCATTTTGACTTGGATTAAGCCAAGGGAACCCAGCGATCATGACTGGGGTGAAACGCTCGTTCAAATCACCTGAGGTGTTCTCAATCAATGCACCCCGGATCCGCAGCGATGGCGTAACATCAAAAGAAACACCTAGCGCCGGATTGACCTCGAGTTTTGTGTAGTCGGCACCATAAGAGTTTTCATAAGCGATGTGATCAAGAGTGAGTCCTCCTGTAAATCGCCATTTTTCTGACACCTTGAATTGGTCAGATAAAAACAAACTGCTCAGGGTAGATTGTTCAACATCGTCCCAACTGAAGAAATCGTCGTAGTCCGAAAAATCTTCTTCCCAATATTCATCTTCCCATTCGTTGTCTTCCCATTCGTCATCTTCCCAGTTAAATTCGGAGTAGGTGGCCCTAGAGTGCCACTTACTGCTTGCTTGCCGAAGGCCGATCTGGCTCTGGTGAGAGCCCCACTGCCTAAACCACGCAGCCTCCAGTCTGATATCATCATTCAAATCCTGCACCCAATCCGGCTCATCCACAAAATTTTGTTCTGTCACGTCTCGGTAGTTGCGAAAACTGAGGCCGTATGCTGCTGACCAGTCGCTCGGGTGATGATTGATTGTGGATAAGGTTAGATATGGGTAGTCCTTTTGACGGCTGTACCCCTCTTCGTTGTCTGTGGTACGCGCCCATCCCACCTCCCCATATAGACCGAGAGATTCAGACGGGGCCCACTTGAAATTTCCGTAACTGTCTACATCCCAGTAACGCTCATCGTCGATATAGTCTGACTGCTTGGTGTCCGGTATAACAGACAAAGAAAACGCTAGGGGTATATCCAACTTCTGACCAAATGCGACATCCCCGTAAAGGAAATTTTCCCATTTCGTATCACCGGCATCTTTGGAACGCCAAGAGTCTACTGACGCCCAAAGGTATTTTTCAGAACCAGATCTGTTAAAAATGGACTGGTAGGGAGAAAGTGACTTCTCCGTGAACATGACCGAGCTGATCGTCACAGGCGAAAATAAAGTCTCACGTGTAAACGCCGACCACTGTAAGCGGTCAAACTCCCGGGGATCATTCTGGATCGCTAATCTTAGTCTTCTGTGCGCACCACCGCTCAAAGGGGCTTCTTCGATTGCCCGCGCCGCTAACTGTGTTGCCGTGAAGTCCAAGCCAAAGTCGTTGTAGGCTCTTGTGATGTTGGACATCAGTACCGCCTCATCCTGATCCAGAAGATATCTGGATCGCAAAACGGCCCGGTTATCATTGAGGTCACGAGCCACCTTGAGACTATTCACAGCACCCGAGACCTGATTACCTGCATACTGTATAGCAGCTTCGTACAACCACGGAGTTGGATCCTTCGGGTCGAGCCGCTTGGCCCGGTCCAATGCAATGTTCGCCCTAAAAGTATCCCCTTCAGCGAAAAACGCTTTGGCGAGATACGACTGGTAGGATGACACCTGGGGCGCAACAACAGTTGCATAGACCATGTCCTCAAGACCCCCTTCAATCTGTCCTGAGTTGATCTTCGCAATCCCAAGACCCATCCAGGCATCGGCTCTTTCTGGATCCGCATCGGCTGAAGCGAGGAAATGCTCATGGGCACGAGCGGTATCACTTCGCCTAAGCGCAATGAAACCCAGAAGTAGTTCTTTCTCGGAGCGTGAAATCTCCGTAGCCGGTACTGCGTTCAGTAAGGATTCAGCCGCTCTGAGATCCCCCATTTCGATAGCGATCTGCGCGGCGGCAAACAACCCTGATACGAAATTAGGTGCCAACTCAACCGTGTTGCGTACGGCAATTGCCGCTTTCTCGAGCTCCAGACTCGCTTTATGGTAGTAGGCCTTCACAACATAAAGAGCCGCTGAACCCGGTTCAGCCGCCAGGCCTGTATTGATCAAGGTTTGCGCCTTTTCTAGTTGATTTTCGATGATTGACATGAAAGCAAGCTGTGCATACGGCCAGCCCCAGCCCGGATCTTCAGCGGCAGCCGACCGAAAGAGCGACTGCGCCTGATCATGCTGTCCTGTCGAAAGGTAAAGGAATCCGGATAACCCTCGCCATTGAGCACTGCCCTGAATACTTGCCGGCAAATCAGTCAGTCGTTGACTAGCTTGTTCGAGATCAGAAACTTGGTAGGCTTTGATGATGTCGGGTATCGCGTCTCGCAGTGGTCCAGGTGCGCGCTGAGAATCGCTATCTGCCCACAGGAATCGATACTGGAGCGTCCAGTTCACTGCATTGTCCGGTGTCAGATAAACCATTTTGACCGGTTTTTCTCCCGGTTCGATCAGTGCCACCTCACGAGAGGCTAACTCCACAGCACCATACTCATTACTCACTGCAACTCGACCATCCAGAACCCCGATGGTTGTACTGCCGGTCTCATCGACCTCCATGTACCATTCCGTTCCACGGATCGAGGCAGTCGCTGTTGGCGTCTTCAAGTTGACACCCGCGCCGCTACGCTGACCACGCAGCCATACCTTGCCCCGTTTCAATTCACCCTCAATACCTTTTTCACTGACTCCCTGGTAACTAAACCAGGTATTCTCGGATACTTTCAGCAGCATTCGGCTCGGTAAGATCAGCGACACCCGGCCAAACTTGTCTGTCTCCAGCACGTCCCCTGGCTCTAAAGAGGCGTTGACCTTGATGGGTTGACTGACCGAATCTTGCAAAACTGTGGCGTTGTGTCGTACAGACACAACACGAGGCTCTGCGCCTGAAGATGCCCAAACCGGAGCGGCTACAGATACCGTCACCAATGCAATCGAGCTGATCAGAAATCTCGAAAGACCGAGAACCCGATGGGTCAATCTTGCGCGGAGAGTGAAAAGTTCAGGAGCCATGGTTGTCTGGTTTCTTGTATTCAGCATTCCGCCTACACGAGGGGTCAGTCAACCGTTCGCCTGCAACGATCAGGGTAGAGAGTTATACATTAGTTTTGTGCCGACAAATTCTCCAGAAATATTCTCGGAACACACATCGTAATCGCCCTCAATAAAGAAAGTACCGGAAACAGTCTCGCCATCATCCCGGATCCTCCCAACGAGGCCGTAATAATATCCAGGCCAATCGGACTCCCAGTCGTCTGATATAAAACTATCCTCAAAACTTGAGCCGCTTATCGCATTACCAAACCATGCAATTCCAATCCAGCCGTCTCGCCAGGCGAATCCCAGAGGATCGAATGTGATGTTGCCTGTGGACGTAATACCCATCTTGAATCGGCCTTTAACTGGTATCGTCTCACCACAGGTGTTGTATCCTGAATAACAAATTGTTCCCTCGTATAAAGCGCGTTTCGTAGTGCCGACACCGCCAGATGTGCTTCCCACACCACAGGAAGCGAGCAAAAACGACACTGCAGCAATAATCACTGAATATCTGTTCACAGTGAACCTTTGCTCCCCAACATTGCAACAGTTGTCACGACTGTCCTGTGCTACTTACTTTCAAGTTTGAAGTACGCCAGCCCATCTTTGTCATACTCTGGAAACTCTCCTGCCTGTTTTCTTTCCAAATAAAAAACAAGTGGAGGAAATTCAGCGGAACTGCCGCTCAAACCATCAAGAGTTCTCTGTGCAGACCCAATATCTTTTCTGTCGAGTGCCGCAAGATAATTCTCAAGCGCGTCGTAACTATCTCTATCGTCCCCTGGCAAAGTAAAAACAGACAGGGGGCTTTTGCGATTCTTCACTGTCACACGGGCGACGCACCGCAATTCCGCTGCCTGTGGCTGACTCAGCGCCGCTCGAGTACTCTCAGAGACCAGCAACGTCGTGCCGAAGAAATTGTTAACTCCTTCGATTCTTGACGCCGTATTGACACTGTCTCCAATCGCGGTGTAGTCGATAAAGAGTCTAGAACCGATATTGCCCACAACAGCATCTCCGGTGTGAATGCCAACCCGCATTTTTAGAGCTGGCTTTCCGACAGAACGCCGTACCCTATTATGCAATTCCAATTGCTTCAGCATCTCTTTTCCAGCGCTGAGCGCGAGATTCGCCTGGTCGTCTTGTTGCTCTGGTGCGCCCCAGAACGCCATGATGCCGTCGCCTAGATATTTGTCTAAAGTACCTTCGTGTTCAAATATTATCTCCGTCATCCCACCGAGATGCTCCTGTAAGATCGGTACGATTTCTCCGGCACCAAGGGATTCTGACAACGATGTAAAACCCGCTAGATCTGCAAAGAGAATTGTCAAACGAGATCGATCACCAGACATCGCTAAACGTTGTGGTTGTGCCAATACGTGCCGGGCAACTTTAGCTGGTAGATATTGGAACAACTGGCCCTTTACCAATAATTTTTCGTCGCGTTCTTTCAAATACCTGCGAGCAGTTATTTCCGCCCACAGTAGGATCACAACCAAAGCAAGGGGAATGACCGGCAGAACGTATTTGAATTGGAAAAGGCCCAAACTAACGATCTCTACTCCAGCGATCCCCACTACGCTGAGGGCCATTGCAGTCCAAGGCCCAGACAGGCGATTTAGAAGAAATCCAAACAGCAACGAAAACAAGAAAAAGACTAGTACAAAAGATAGGGAGGGCACCAGATAACGAAATTCACTTTTCAGCAAAGAGGCAAGCGCATTGGCATGGATCTCTACGCCAGGCATCCAGTTTGGCTTGTGTGGTGTCAGAAACATATCGGCTGCAGCAGTCGGCGTAATTGATGCGCTTGAACTTGCCCCGACAAGAACGAACTTGTTCTTAAATTCTGTCGCCAGTGATCCAAATAGCACTGGGTCATACACCTCAAAGAAAGAGAAATAGGGAAAAGATCCCGGCGGTCCAAAAAAACTGATCAATCCAGGATCCGCAAATGAAGAGTCTGGAAATTCTGTTTGGCTAATGATTTCAGCTGGCGACAGAAAATCACTTGTGTATGCATCTTCCCCGATAATCAGACGTTCCAGGCCAAACAGGTAGATCAGCGTCTTCAAGAACCCGAATGGGTGGATTGTGTCGTGCGAGACAGCCCGGATAACGCCATCTGAGTCCATGGGAAGATAGATATTGGCAGGCATTGCGCCTGCCTGCGCGAATTTTGGCAGCATTGGGGTCATTGCATTGGGGCTATCCTCAACTGCCAGGAACACTGAGCCCAGCCGAATAGCTTCTGCCAGAAGGTCGTCGTCATTAGACCCATGGCCCGAAGGCAAATCAAACAACACATCAAAAAAAACCACTTTTGCGCCTGCGTTCATCAGGTTTCTGATGATCTGGGCGTGGACTGCGCGGGGGAAGGGCCACACCAGGCCATCTAGATTTTCTGACATGATATCCAGGGAGATATCGTCGATTCCTACGATAACGATGTCATCAAGGCTAGTAGCAGGAAGACCTTGACGTTGGTGTAGATCGTACAGGTTCCGATCCAGAGTCTGAATAACATCCGTGGCGGATATCACAAGTGAAACGACAGCAATCACCAACAAACGTGCGCTGACTCTACGAAATGAAGGTGCCTCGGCCATCCCTCACATTGTAATGAAACTCACCAACGTATTCTTGATCGCTTGAATCAGTGTGACCATAATGTGACCGACAGCAGTTCACTCCTGTCCATTTGAGTCACAATCGCGTGGGATCGGTCGACAATCCTGACGCTATTTAACCTACACCACCCCTGCTGATCCACTTGAGTCCAATCACGTCCAACCAAATCCAGCACTGCCCTCCCCCAACAATATTCTCTCCTCTTCAGATGCACTTATTCGCATATGCCACTGCATCTCATGTGGCAGTCCACAAGCCCAACACGCTTTCTGATCCCAACTGGCTACGTCCTCCTCCCATTTCGCACCGCACTGTTTATCCAGCAGTAACCTAGGCGGGTAGAGGTCGATAGTGTTGTGCCTGCCACTTCTGTATTGATAAGGCTTGTGTCGCCAGAGTTCGGAGTTTCCAGGAACACCTGCAAATCCAATCGCCGTGCCTTTATCCGCCCCACATGTTGATCAATCGCCGCTAGTAAGAATTTAGAGGCTCCAGATACATAAACCTTTGTTCCGTGGTAGTTCCTCTCATCGAAGCCATGACTTCACGTAACGCTAAGTCCGTCTGCTTCACGTATCTCAATCATGGCATGGGATTAAGCCGGACGCTTTAGGGCCTTTTCCAACATCTGGGTTGTTTTGACCTCGAGCTCACATTCAAATTCCTTTATCTATGACAACGGCGTTGACAGGATCCTCATTTGGCGCGATGTTGACCATTTCATAAAACGATTAAACCTGGCATAGAACTGATTGACGGTCATGCCGAAGTTTTTCTGGAAAGACTTCTTCCAGCCGTAATTTATCTTTCCTTTCTTTCGCCAGATGCGCTCGAGCTCAGCTATATCTTTATAGTAATTGGTAAATATTCCTTTGTTGGTTCCGGTGAGATAACGCAGATAAGCCATTGCCCAGGCACCACCGTCATACTGAAAGTGGGGTTCAAATCCTCTGGCTCTTAGCTTATCTATCTGCGCCTCGGTAGCGTAGTTTTTGAGAGTAACCTTGATCCCTTTCTTTTTGCCTTGTCTTATCTCTGCCCGGGCCTGTAACAGGGCTTGCTTCATTTTGTATTTATAGTCGTGATCTTTCCACTTGTTTTTGGCAGCGACGTTATATGCAAAGTAATCAGCGCCCCCTTCCTCCAGCCAGTACGGGCCGACTAGAGGGGGGTTCTTGGCCTTTTTACGGGGCACACCAAGTCTTTTTTCCTTCTCAAAGTAAAAGACCATCATATTCTGATAGACATGAAAATATTCATGGGCGACTGTTTTCAGATGGCCGTCGTCAACGGCCATGCCCTTCCACCACCCTTCCGTCCCATGATTAAGACCGAACATCGTACGCCCATTAAAACCCCCTGCAGCCTCATCTGGATCTTTGAAACCTCCATAATTCCCCGACATTGCCTCTTGGCACCTGATCTCTTTTTTTCCTTCAACCCTGCACCACATTCTCCCGACCTTTTGAAGATTGGACTTTTTGGTATCCCAAAACAGTGCATAGGTGTTGGCAATAGGCCGAGTGCCAAGAGCCTGATATGACTTGGCGTAAGCTTTTCGAAGCGCTCTCAAAGTCTTTTTCGGAACACCTCGGTATCCCACTACGATTATTTTCTCTTTACCCATCCAGGCAGGTTTGTAGTAATCATAGTCATTGATTCCCGCGGCCAGGGCATAAGGGGCTGGTGCCAAGAACAGCAAAAGCAATTTGATGACGAACAGGCGTTTCATATCGCTGATCTTATCCGTAATTCACAGAAGAATCTAAAAGTGTTTGGGTGGGATATATCTATCTATTTGAATATAGAAAGGGGGTGGGTGCCCCCTCTTCTTAAGTTTGCTGAAAATCTGCTGGACTTCAGTCCCTTCCAGTCCCTTTAGATCCAAGTGCGTGGAGTTGGAGCCTGGTTTTAAAGAGTTTTAGGACTATTAGTTAGATCACCATCTTGTCCCTAGAAAGTCCTGATGGGCATAGACTTCTTCCGGGAGTCAGTGATCCCGCGTTTCGCACTGCCTCAGATCCTCAGTACCGCTATCGACGCCAGGACCGGAGCAGATTCTGATTTGACCATTTGTAAGATACTCCATCGAGCCGTAATAAATCTCATCGCCATCAGCGCTGTATCGTTCATTTCCTTCATTTTCAATTGATCTTTGGCTTTTCTTCAGCTTCGATGTGATATTGGTTCCAGGAGGCAACCGGTAAAGCAAGCTAACCATGTTTTTCACTTTAGGATGAATCTCGCAATCAGGCCAAAATGGAGAACATCCTGCACGACCATCCATTAACCCCCCTTTAGCCGAGTCTATTGCATTAGAGTGTTCCAAGAGCCCAATACAATGGCCAACTTCATGAGTGACTACGCCTGCCGTTGATCCACAGTTTTTTTCAAATTTTGTCGCGGACCATCTCGACTGGAGGGTAGCGTCGCAGGTGAGAAATTGCCCGTTGGCTTTATAGGAATAAAAGGCCTGTCCACAAGTATATTTGTCCAGTTTCTTTCGAAAAACCTGGATACCTTTTCCTTTGGCTGGCTTTTTTTTCACGTACTTAAACTTCACGGCGGGGGTCCACATATTTATTGCTTTACGCCAAGCGGGTTTATTTGCCCCAGATACATAGATCGTCTTTGATTTCCAACGAACCGTGTGATTCGCTAAACGAAAAGCATTGAGCTTTTTAAGATGCACATAATTACCTTTTGGGTAGCGGCTTGGAGGAAGAGTCCCTGCCCCTAGTTTTCCGATATTTATATTGGTCGAGTCGAATTTATTATTCATTAACCAAATATAAAGAACATAGCTTGTGCCCTCGGGCAGATCTGATGGAACTCTCCAGCGATAGGATCCGGTGTTGTCCAATTTAAACGGATATTGTTTAGGAAACCCAGATTCGCTTTCCGACAAGATTTCAGTTCCTCGCCATAAACGAATACCAACTTTTTCACTCTTTGGATATCCTGAAGTTTTCCATCGAATAGTGTATGTCTTTCCTGGCTCATAAATGGTAAGGCCCACCGCCTTAGAAAACTCAACTGGTTTAGATGGTGGTTTGGCAATTGAAAAACTCCGGTCACTGTTGTCTTTTATCGATCTCCCGACATTCTGGATACGTATTTTGTAGTTACTACTCGCACTCACATTTGCAGGTATCTTCCAAACGAAGCGGCCATCATTCCATGTTTTTTTGGTTATCCATTGAACATGTCTGCCATTTTTTAAAAGACGGATGCTGATGTGAGGGTGGCGAATGTTAAAAGTCAGATTCCATTTGACGACATAAGATTTGCCAGTCGTCCATTTCTGACCGCCGTTAGGGGTAGTGACTTTAAGAGTGCCAGCAGACCATGCTGAAGAACTCACCAAAAACAAACTAGCCAACAAGATAAGAATGCGGGTCATTGACAGCATCAAGCTTTGAATACTACGACTCCGCCGGCTTGTCGTAACCGAAAAGACTATCGTTAAGAGCCTTAAGGTCATAGCCAAACCAAAGAATGGCCTCGCCGGACTTTGGCGTTTCTAGTAGAACTTGAAGGCCTAATCGTTGAGTTTTCACTCGACGTGCCTGCTGATCAATTGCGGTCAACAGAAACTTGGACATCCCTGAGATATGGACTTTAAGCCCTAAGTAGTTCTCCCCTTGGAAACCATGAATTCTTTGAACAGTTACACCACCAACCCCTCTTGTTTCGACAAAGAACTGAGATTGTTTCGATCTATCAAAAAATCTGGTGTCACAAACGCTGAATTCACCGGCTTTTAAGATGCAGTCTTTTAGGTAATTTCGTTCCAGATGTTTCCTGACGTCTGAACTTGAACGTCCAAACAATATATAAATTTCATCATCATTATCGGCCGAATAAAGCGACTCGCCATTCCCTACAGTAGAGTTATTTGTTAATGGCTCTTGGGTACTGGGTTCTCCTTGCGTATTTTCGTCTACTTCGTTTACCACAATTTGTGCCTTGGGCTGGGTTTCTTCCGATGCCTTTTGCGAAACTAGTTGACCGTTCCTCCACTCACCGGAGTCGGTTCGGCCATCTGCATAAAAGATCGTCCCTTGGCCGTGAAATTTATCCTGCTTCCACTCGCCAATATATTTTTCGCCTGTTGAATAGGTTAACGTTCCAACTCCATCGTGCTTGTCAGTTCTCCACTGCCCGTCATAGATTCTGCCATCTGCATAAAAGATCGTCCCTTGGCCGTGAAATTTATCCTGCTTCCACTCGCCAATATATTTTTCGCCTGTTGCATAGGTTAACGTTCCAACTCCATCGTGCTTATCAGTGCTCCACTGCCCGTCATAGATTCTGCCATCTGCATAAAAGAACGTCCCTTGGCCGTGAAATTTATCCTGCTTCCACTCGCCAATATATTTTTCGCCTGTTGCATAGGTTAACGTTCCAACTCCATCGTGCTTATCAGTGCTCCACTGCCCGTCATAGATTCTGCCATCTGCATATTTGTATACGCCTTCACCCTGTTTTTGATTGTTACCCCAATCACCAACGTACTCTTCCCCGTTGAATTTACCGGCTCCCCAGTTAAACTTTCCATAACCATGTGAGTACCCATTTTTAAACTCGCCTACATACTTAGACCCATTAGGCCACGTTTGTATCCCTTCGCCATTGGGTTGGCCGTTGTCAAACTCACCGGTATAAATTGACCCGCTGGCATACGTAAATCGACCCGTCCCATCCGGTAGGTCATCACGATACTCGCCAGAGTACTTGCGTCCATCGGCCCATGTGTAGATGCCTTCACCATGTCTTTTGTCGTCCTTCCACTCCCCGACGTACTTGTCTCCCCCATGTTTTCCTTTGTCAAATGTGTAGATGCCTTGGCCATGCCGCTTGCCGTCCTTGTATTCTCCAACGTACTTGGTTCCATCGGCCCATGTGAAGGTACCTTGGCCATGTTTCTTGTCGCCCCTGTATTCCCCAACGTAATTTCCTCCATCGACGTATGTGTAGGTACCTTGGCCATGTTTCTTACCGTCCTTGACCTCTCCGACGTACTTGTCTCCGTTGGCGTATGTGAAGGTGCCGTAACAATTATGGAAAACTCCCGGCGGACAGGGAGGAAGAGCAAAACTCTCTCCCACCAAAAACAAACTAGCCAACAGAATAAGGATGCGGTTCATGCGCAAATCATACCTTACATTCGCAGGGAAATTATCGGGGCTATTGTCTGCCCTTTTATTGGATCGAGTCGGGCTACAGGTGATATGCCGTCGTCTCCCCAGTCATGTGAGTCAGAGCGTGGGCGAATTGATCTGGACGCTCTTGGAATCTTGAATTCCCAGACCCTTTTAAGTCCTCTATAAAATAGCCGATGCCGTCTATATCCCACCCATTTTTAAAGCCGAAGGCTACTGCTTCTCGCATGAGGGCGTTCGCCATCATGCCCGATGGCATTCCTTTTTTTCTAGCCGAGTCAAGCATCTTGGAAACGTATTTTTGGGCCACAGCCTCGGCCTGATTCATGAGCAACGATAGGTGGTGATCTTCTTCCGTCCAATCCTCTCTATCATCTTCGAGTCCAAACATTTCTTTTCTCCAGTTTTGGTGAATCTCAGTCGGAATTATCAGAGTGTGGACACTTTTTCAGTAATCAATATCCGCCAACGGGCAATCAATTTCAGATAGTTTCTCAGTGACTGATTTGATTACATCTTGGCGTAGTTTGATTAAGCGCAAGGTCATACGTCCATTAAGATATTTCGTAGGTTAACTATGAGAGGACTATCACCAATGAACCACGCAACGCAGAAAGAACAGACCGAGATTCAAACCATGATTGACGAGGCAAGCCCTGCAAAACGAGAAGAGTATGCGGCGAACGCCCGAGAAGTATTGGAATACACGAAAGACATAGGGAGCCGAATGATTTTGTCCAATGCTCTTATGAAAGATTCCAATCTTGCCATTGAAACCTTGGTGCGGCTGGAGGCTACTGCATTTAGTAAGGGGTCTTTGTATCGCCTCAAACGGCGAGTCCAGTACGCGCGGGCTTGACGGCTTTTGTATCGTTATTAAGTTTACGTTTGTAGCGAGAACGCTGATCCTGTTCTCTTTTGCGGCTAGCCCGATAGTCAATATCCGCCAGTGGGTAATCAAAAGGGGTGTGAGTGTGTGTGTGGAATAGAAAAATCCCCTCAAAGTAACGATAAAAACAGCAACAAATGGATGTTGTTCGGCCTCTAACCGCTGTAATCCATTGCGTTACCTGTCAATGAAGAGTTTCTTGTTTTAATTGTTCAGCAACGGTAGCGAATTTATATACCCATTCCTCCCAATGTTCTTCTTCAATCATCAGGGAACGGAAAAGATAAATTGCATCCAACTCACATTGCTCCATATCGCCAAGCAAGATGTGCCATTTAGCCCAATCTTTCTTGGTCACTGGTATAGGGCCTCTGGCATTACCTCACCTGACAATGCCTCGTAGTTTGGCTCTACAGGCAATCTATCGGCCTTAGAACGCGAGAATGACGTAGGCCTGTACTCATACAGGGCGCAATCAGAGATTTCACAGTTCTCGACTTGGGTTCGCCACGTTCCCTGATCTAACTCATCGTAAATACATTCCTTACATTTCAGG
>Ga0209252_1001240_pt1:10000-17287 | contig 17287 bp, 10 predicted proteins | sample SaaInlV_135m_DNA_3_FD_184673 | JGI IMG/M metagenome (GOLD analysis project Ga0209252, IMG submission 184673) | Marine microbial communities from expanding oxygen minimum zones in the Saanich Inlet - Saanich Inlet SI074_LV_100m_DNA (SPAdes) (version 2) | ecosystem: Environmental >... | reverse complement strand
GCTCAGCTTCAGCGATCGGTTCGGGCGTAGCATCGACCGCGACCTCCGGTACGACCGGCGCCTCTTCAACAGGCTTCGGACGCTCGACTCGAATCACGTGACCGCACGAACTACAACGCGCGTTGACGCCCGCTTCCGGGATCTTGTTCGGGTCTACTGGGAATGTGGCACTACAAGTCGGGCATTCGACCGTGATGACCATGACAGGCTCGGTTCAGGTGTTCGCTTCTGCAGGCACAGTCGGACTCGGCGATCGCGCCACTGACTCCGCCTCCGTCGCGGCGGCGGTCTCCAATGTCGGCGATTGGTGCCGCTGGTCAACCACATACTTCGATCCGGGCAGAGATTTCGCGTACGTCTTCATCTCCGGGGCCAGCTCACCGATCATCGCATCGAGGCCCGCATAACACACGTTGAACTTCTCACCCACACCACGACGTTTTCCCACGTCGAGAGCGATGTGGTTCGTGCCCGGCAGGCGTGTCGTCGGGTGGACCGACACGTCACGGTCCGTACGCTTCAGGACCTGCTCGAGTCGCAGTTTTCGTTCCCGCTCGGGAAGCGAGTCCTGCACGACCTCGCCGGCTCCGGCCTGCAAGAGGTCAGCCGACCGTGTCGTAGAAGCGTCTCCACCCACCAAAACGACGAGCGGGATAATACCGGTGAAAAAATCTTCCTTCAACATTTTCACCAGAGCTACCATCTCCCCATTCTGATTCGATGTCTCAAGAAACAGACAGGCGGGCATGGTTCGATTAAGCAGCGCGCGTACCTCGGCAGATTGCTCAATGGACACGACCTCCAGTTCGTTCTCGGCTGCGAAATCGGAGACGTGAGAAGACGGGCCTGAGCGACCCCTTCCGTAATAGAGAACTGTCTTGTCGGAAGCCATTGAAACTCGCGCGGAGGGCTGCGCCGGAGGCTGAGGCGATCCGATCGCGGACGCGTGCGTCAATTCGTTGATGTGCCACTGCTTATCAGCATGAAGTCCACCTGGCGGGCCTCCTTGTCGACGCGCGCTACCTGAACGCTCACTCGATCCCCCAACCTGAACCGCCGCCGACCGCGTTCACCAATCAACGCATGCGCTTCCGCATTGAGTCGATAGAAATCGTCTCTGAGCGAGTTCACGTGGACTAGGCCATCCACGAAATATCGATCGAGCGTAACGAAAAATCCGAACGCTGCGACGCCTGAGATACGACCGTCGAAATCTTCACCAAGGTGACGCTCCATGAACTCGACCTTCTTCATGGCCACGGAGGCGCGTTCCGCCCGGACGGCCGACTGCTCTCGCATGCTGGTTCGATCCGCCAGGGACCGGAGTTCGTCCGGATTCCAGTCTCGCGCCGGCTCTCCCTCCACCAAGGACGCAATGACCTCTCTGTGTACCATGAGGTCTGGATAGCGTCGAATGGGACTCGTAAAGTGCAAGTAGGCCTCCGAGGCCAACCCGAAGTGGCCAAGGTTGTCGGGATCGTACCGAGCCTTGGTCAACGAGCGGAGGACGACGTTCGATACGAGATCCGCCTCCGGCTTCCCTTCCACAGCTCGCAAGAGTCCCTGTAAATCGCGCGGCATGAGCGCCTTCCTTTGGGACAGCCCGTGGCCGAGTCTCCCGAGGAGTTCGCGGAGCTCCTCGACCTTCCCTTCGGGCGGCGGCTCGTGGATGCGATACAACGCTGGGATCTTCTTAGTATGTAGGTCTTCTGCCACCGTCTCATTTGCGAGAATCATGAAATCCTCCACGAGCCGATGGCTTTCGAGCCGCTCTCTCCTCTGGATATCGACCGGAATGCCGCGCTCGTCGAGGATGACCTTGGCTTCGGGTAAGTCGAAGTCCAGCGCACCACGCCCTAGCCGCACATCACGGACCGCCCGAGCGATGTCGTCCAGTCGGCGTATTGCTGCATCAGCATCCGCACCCACGCTGCCTTCGCCGTCCAACACCTCTTGGACATCCTCATAGGCAAAGCCGTGGGTGCATCGAATCATGGTCCGCTCATACCGACGGCTATACACACGACCCGAAAAGTCGACCGTCATAAAGAGAGACACAGCGAAACGCACCTGGCCCTCCTGCAGCGAGCACACCTCGGCCGAGAGTACTTCCGGCAACATGGGCACGGTGCGATCAACGAGATATACGCTCGTGCCCCGACTTACCGCTTCGAGGTCGACCTCCCCTCCTTCTTCCACGAAGTGGGAGACGTCAGCGATGTGCACACCAACTTCGAAGCGGTTGTCGCCGAGATCGATTATTGAGAGCGCATCGTCATGGTCTTTCGCATCGGCCGGGTCGATGGTGAACACGAGCAAGTCGGTACGGTCTACACGATTCGCCCCCGGCTCATCCATGCCCAAACGCGCCGCCTCAGCGGCCGCCTCCGTCACAGAGGGCGGAAAGTCGAACGACACCCCGAAGCCATGGCCAACCGCGAGCACATCAACGCCGGGGTCGGTCAACGCTCCGAGCACCTTCTCGACCAGCCCCACGGGACCCAGTCGACCCTCCCCGTAGGATTCAATCCGCACGACGACGATGTCGCCGTCCTCCGCTTCGCCGGACGCCCCCTCTGGAATCAGCACGTCCTTGATCAGTCTACCATCCATCGGCACGACGAAATCGAGACGGCCGGCTCCATGGAACGTCCCGACAATCGTTTCCCGCGCGCGCTCCAGAATTTTGATGACCCGAGCAACGGGGTTGCGGTCCCTCGGCCGAGCCTCGATTCGGGCGACCACACGATCTCCGTCCATCGCAGTCGCCAGTTGCTGCCCAGGAACAAAAAGATCGGATCCACCGGAGTCGGAGCGCACGAAACCGTCCCCGCTCTTGGTGATCGAGATCACCCCAGGGGTAAGCTCCATACTTTCCGGCACCCCGAAACGGTGTCCCTTCACACGATAGATCTTCCCAGCCCGCTCGAGCCCCGCAAGCATCCGCTTGAACCGCCGGTAGTCATTCGTGGGAATGCGCAGCGCCTTAGCGATTTCTTTCGGCTTCATGGGCCCTGATGTAGACCCGGCCAAGAGACCCAAGACGCGACCCTCATCTCCGGGACCCTTTCCAAGGCCCCTTCCAGGGCTCTTTCCGGGGCCCTTCCCGGGGCCCTTCCCGGGGCCCTTCCCGGGGCCCTTTCCGGGGCCCTTTGATCGCCGACGAGTCATCGGCCCACCGGAACGTGCAGTCGAGCCGACCAGCCGACCCCAGTTCGTCCCTGGGCAACACCGAAGTCCAACGGCGTAACACCCGAAGGACTGTGCCGACCCAGGAATGCGTCCACGGCAGAAACGAGATGGTTGGCGATGACAACTCCCAAGACAGTTGTGGCCTGACGGAAGCGGTCATCACTTGCTTCGATGCGGCCACTCAACTCGGCCTGCCCCGCAGCATCATCGGACCAATCCCAAAGGAAGCCGTTTCCGTAGGCGTTGTCTTCATAATAGGCCCGCGCCTGTTCGAAGCCGGGATCACCAACTTGCCCCGGCGTGCCTCCCAGGAATAGGCCCTGCGCCCTCGCCCATATCGTGCCGTTGTAACTGCCCGCATCCGCCTCGGGCTGAAGACCTGGTTGAATCGGGTCGGAGTCGAACGCACCTGAGCGAGTCCACTTCGTCAGGGTCTCGTAATAGTCGAAGTCCCCGTCCACACGCGATCCGGCCTGAAGCCTTCCGTTTGACCAGGCGAAGTCGCGGTACCCCGTCCGGAGATCGTTTCCCGACGCACGACGTTCGAAAAACACCGCCCAACCCAGAACTTCGACAGCGCCGAACAACCACTTCCGCGCGCGGCCTTGCCGGTGCTGCCCGAGTCCTGGGACAAACAGAGACAAACCCGCGGCACGCGCGGCTTCCGACTCCGATCCTTGCAGCGTCGCGGCCGCCGCCCCGCCGCCGTCCCTAACGACCGCACTACCCTCAGGCCACTCGGGCACGGGCCGGACCTGTGCGTTCGCGAAGCCCGGAAGCACGACGCACATCAGGAATAACAAGCCGGATGGGCTGCGCATCAGAACCGAATGGAGAAGGTGACGTGAACGGGCTCCGATTCAGCGGTCAAGATCGAAGTTGCAAGAGACTTCGCGATCGAGAGGTCGAATTGTTCGTAGCGTAGCCCCAATCCGACCCGGGTCCCGTCCCGATCCTGATCGCCCAAGACGTAACCCGCACGTAAGTACATGGCGTCTTCGATACCGGCCGTGAGTTCTCCGCCCACGTAGAGCGACAGGTTGCCGGGGTCTCTCAGTCGATCCTGCACCTCGACTGCGATCCAGCCAGACAACTCGGGGTCATCCGTCAGGGCACTCACGAGATCATACGCCACAGCAACTCTGACCCTGGTTGGGAGCGGATCGGCCTGTTCTGCGTTGAGCACCTGGAGAGCCGGACCCAGGTGTGCGACCATCGCCGCGATTCGTAGACTCGGAGATGGCCTGATCTGCAAGCCGGCATCCATCGCATAACTCGTCGCCGTCGTGCCAACGTCAGGACAGAACGTCCCACGACACGCTGTTCTGAACTGGACCACCTTGAAGTTCACTCCCGCGTTGACCCAATCCAGCAGTCGAGCTGCCGCAGATACCACCCCGAGGTGATTCCTCACGGTCAACGTGCCCAGAAAATTGCCGTTCGAATCCGTCAGGTCCTGGTTGCCTACATCATGGAGGAAGTACGAAGCGCTGATCGCGCCCAGGCCAGATTGAGCCAAAACCGTAGAAATGGCTGTGCCGGTGCCCGCAACGTTGTCCCCGCGGTACAAGACGAACTGTCTCTCATCGACGTCCGCCAGCCCTGCTGGGTTCCAGAACACCGATTCCACGCCCCCCATAGCGGTCATCGCCCGCCCCAGAGCGACGCCCTTTGCCCCGATCGGCAACAACAGGAACAGTGCCCCCTCTGCGGAGGTCGATCCATGGCCTTGTGCTCGGACCGGCATCGGCACTGAGGCCAGACAGGCCACCAGAAGCACGAGAAGATTACGGAAGAGAGCTGTCATTCATCCTCAGGAATGCGAAAGCCGAGTTGATTGAGGTGTGAACGGTTCTTACGCCACCCCTTGAGTGGCTTTACCCATAGGTCGAGGTACACACGCTCGCCAAGAAAGTGCTCGATCTTCTTCCGTGCGCAGGTGCCCAGGGCCCGGATTGCCGCGCCCTGATTTCCGATGACGATGCCCTTCTGGGACTTTCGCTCCACAAAGACGTTCATCTGGATGTAGACGGGGTCCCCGCCCTCACGGAACTCTTCCACCTGGCACATCACAGAATAGGGAATTTCCTGATGATACTGCTCGAAAATGCACTCTCGTACGAGTTCGGCCACGAAAAAACGGACGGGGTCGGACGCGATATCGTCCTCAGGGTACAAAAAGGGACCGGCAGGGAGTTTTTCCCGCACCTCGGCCAAGAGCGCCTCAGCCCCATCACCCTCGAGAGCCGAAATGTGATGGACCGGGCCCTCGACGTTGTCCGCCAGCCAGGCGTCCCACGCAGCAACCATCGCGACCGGCGCCTCGTCGATCTTGTTCAACGCCACGACGATTGGAGCTCGTGCTTCTTCCAGCGCCCGCTCTATGCGTGCCGTCTCCTTGGTGTCGGGCCGCCGGCCCGCGTCGATCACAAGCAGGACAACGTCCGCCTCTGAGAGCGCTTCGAGGGCCGCGCCTAGCATGGCGCGCTGAAGGAGGTCTTTTGCCTCCAGTAAGCCCGGGGTATCTAGAAAAATGAGCTGATCGGAGTCCACGGTGAGGAGCCCCGTCACCCGTTGCCACGTCGTCTGGGCCTTCGACGTCACAATAGAGAGGTGTTGGCCAATGAGTCGGTTGAGCAGCGTCGACTTTCCGGCGTTCGGTCGCCCAAGCAGCGTGACGTACCCAGTCCGGGTAGCACTCAACTCGGAGTTCGATAGTTCAGAGACAGTCATAGCCCAATTCTAAGCGATTCTGGGGTGTGCCCAACCCGGGCTGCCGAATTCACAGAGCACCCGGGTTCCTTATCATGGGCGGGTGACCTCCGTTTTCTTTCCATCGGCCCTGCGCGGCCGGGCAGATTGGCCTTCCCGGAACATCGAATCGCCCCCATTGACGTCCTCGGCGCGGAATCGAATAACTGCATGAACGAACTCCCCAGCTTCTCGAAGAGCGACACCGACCGAATCCTCAGAAGGGCCGCGGAAATCGACGGCTCAGAGGAAGCGGGACCCGTGTCCGTCGAAGAACTCCGTTCGATTGCTAGTGAGGCAGGTTTCGGGGCTCAAGCAGTGGAACGGGCCATCGCAGAAGCCCAACGGGCAGCTGTGGCCACAATCCAGCGGAATCCGGTGCAAAAACCCGGCCTCGTATGGGTTTTCATGTCCACCACGCGGACGATTCCTATAGAGCTGAACTCTGAACAGCTCATGTGGGCCATTCGGCTCTTTGCGCCCTACCGGGAGGGCCCGCCTCAAGTGAACCTCGAGGCCGACCGAATCACCTGGCGCGAACGAAAGGGCCTGCGATTCACCGTCACGCCTGGTGGAGGGGTAACGGAGGTCAGCGTAGTGATCTCCCGCCCCCTGATCCGACGCAGACGTATGAAGGGCTGGATTAGCGACGCCGCCGACCGGCTCGAGTCGCTGATCTTAATGGTCGCGGCACTGGATCAGAAAACCGGCAATCCCCTGCTTCCGCCAACGACCTGACGTATCGCACGACACAGTCGGCCCTATATTACAGTGATATAACCACTTAGCGGCTTCTCGATTGCTCTCCCAATACCAGCTGAAGGGACCAATTCGTCCCAACGAAGAAAGCCCCCGGAATCCAAGATTCCGGGGGCTCTCCGTTAATAAGTCGGCGACGACGTACTCTCCCACCGGGCGACCCCGGCAGTACCATCCGCGCTGTAGAGCTTAACGGCCGTGTTCGGGATGGGAACGGGTGTAGCCTCTACGCCATAGTCACCGACAAAGGTGATAACAGAGGTCGAGAGAGTGAGAGCCTAAGCCATAACGGCGGCTACGTCCCCGTGGAACGCGGGGTTTAACCGCGAACGGGGCTGTAGCATGGTAAAACTGACCGGGTGGAGGAGCCGGTCAAGCCTCACGGGCGATTAGTACAGCTCGGCTTCACATGTTGCCACGCTTCCACCTGCTGCCTATCAACGTGCTAGTCTCGCACGGCCCTTCTGAGAGTCCGAAGACTCTGGGAGTATTCATCTTGGAGGGGGCTTCCCACTTAGATGCTTTCAGCGGTTATCCCTTCCCGACGTAGCTACCCGGCGATGCCCCTGGCGGGACAACCGGTAC
>Ga0209252_1001240_pt1:0-5000 | contig 17287 bp, 10 predicted proteins | sample SaaInlV_135m_DNA_3_FD_184673 | JGI IMG/M metagenome (GOLD analysis project Ga0209252, IMG submission 184673) | Marine microbial communities from expanding oxygen minimum zones in the Saanich Inlet - Saanich Inlet SI074_LV_100m_DNA (SPAdes) (version 2) | ecosystem: Environmental > Aquatic... | reverse complement strand
ACCAACTGAGCTACACCCACCAAAGGCCTCTGATTGGACCGTACTTATTGGCCTATCAGAGTACTCGCCTCTCAATCTGACCGAAGGGCGAGGCGGAAAAGCTAGCCAATAGAATATCGGGCGTAAAGCGCAGAAACGATGGATTCACCGACTACTGCGGCCTCCTCGCGCGGAGAGAGCCGGAAGACGAATACACGCAAGGCCCCGCACTCTTCTGAGCCCGGGGCCTTCGTTGATGTGCCTACGCGCCTGGTAGGACTCGAACCTACGACATTCGGCTTAGAAGGCCGATGCTCTATCCAGCTGAGCTACAGGCGCCTCAGGGTAAATCACCCGGGGCGAAAACTACCCTAGCGGCTGCTGTGGCTCAACGCGCGTCAGCAAACTGCCCCGCATCTGCCATGAAGACCTCTTGGCTCGTCGGACCATCACCTTGGAGACGCTCGAAGACGCCGTCTGCTCGGAGAACCCAGGCGGTCGGGTCGGCCAGCTGCGCCTCCAGAATCGCGCGCAGCACCTTCCTCGCAGCTGGGTCATCGACAGGGGTGATAACCTCGACCCTGCGGCGCAAGTTACGTGCTCGCCAGTCCGCAGAGCCGATGTAGTACTCGCTCTGGCCAGCGTTCTCAAAGTAAATGATTCGAGAATGCTCCAAGAAGCGACCTAGGATGCTGCGCACCTGCACGTTCTCAGAGAGTCCAGGGACGCCCGGCCGCAGCGTACACATGGACCGGACGATGAGGTCCACCTGGACTCCGGCGCGAGACGCCTTGTACAGCTTCTTCACGATCTTTCGATCTGCGAGGCCATTCAATTTGACTTGAATCCTGGCCGGCCGACCCGCATTCGCATGATCGATCTCGCGCGCGATCATCCGGTCGATGCCATGTACCAGGGAATTCGGTGCGATCAGGAGCCGACGGAACTGTTTCTGCGGCGGACCGTCCGAGCCCGTGATCTCATTGAAAAAGTCGTGCAGGTCGGCCCCTAGGTCGGGGTCGCAAGACATGAGGCCGAGGTCCGTGTAGAAACGAGCGGTCGCCGCGTTGTAGTTGCCTGTTCCGATATGGACGTACCGACGCACGCCATCCTCTTCTTTGCGGACAACGAGTGCGGTCTTCGCGTGCGTCTTGTATCCAACAACACCGTAGACGACGTGTGCTCCCGCTTCGGTTAGGCGACGCGTCCATTCAATGTTGCTCTCTTCATCGAAGCGCGCCGTCACCTCAACAAAAACAGAGACGTCCTTCCCTGAGTGGAGCGCCTTGAGCAGCGCCTCCATGATCGGTGAATCCTTGCCCGTGCGGTACAACGTCAGCTTGATGGCCATTACCTGCTCATCCACCGCCGCTTCGGACAAAAATCTCCCTACTGTGTTGTCGAAGGCCTCAAACGGGTGGTGGATCAGAAGGTCTCGCTTCTGCAGCACATCGAAGATCGACTCGTCCTCCGACAATGGATTACTCGGCTCGAAGGACTCGAACCGTCCATCCGGTACATCCAGCGATGCAAACTCCGAGAGTCCCGTGAGGTCAATGGGCCCGCTCACCTCGTAGAGATCATTCCTGGAGAGGACAGCAGCGTCGATGCCCCGCTCCGCCCTGAGCTCACGCAGGAGATGGGCGCGGACCTCACGCGGCATCGAGTCTTGGACCTCGATCCTGATCACTGGCTTGAAGCGACGTTCCTCGACCTCGTCAGCAACAGCCGAGAGTAGCGAGGCGGGATCCTCATTGAGGTTCACCTCGCTCCATCGGCTCACACGGAACGTATGCACGCCCTGCACATCGTACGAAGGGAAGAGCTCGGACGCGTTGGCCATGATGACCTCGTTAGTCACAACGACGTCCTTGCTACCCGGCACCGCAAGAATCCGCGGGAGCGAGCTCGGGACCGGCACATATCCGAATCCCGTCTTCGCTTCGCCCGACCTCCGAAGCACAGCCGCGAGCGACAGCCCCAGACTCGGCAGGCGTGGGAAGGATCTTCCGGCAGATGTTGACATGGAGAGCGGCGTCAAGAGCGGGAAGATCTCTTTCGTGAAGTGCTCGGAGAGCGCCTTCTTCTGATCTGCCTCAAGTGCCTCCCAGCGCACGACCCCGATGCCATGCTCGGCCAATCGCGGCAAAAGAACTTGGGTTAGGCAGGCGTATTGGCGCGACATCAAGGCGCGAACCCGTACCGCAATGAGATCGAGCAACTGCTGCGCGGTAAAGTCCTCTTCCTCGCCCTTTTGCCCTTCTGCGGCCGCATTCTTGATGCGTCCGACCCGGACGACGAAGAATTCGTCCATGTTCGCGGAGAAGATCGACAAAAAGAGGAACCGCTCTAGAAGCGGAAGCGAGTCGTCTTCTGCCATCTCCAGGACACGCTGATTGAACTCGAGAATGCTCAGCTCGAGGTCGAGATAATCATCATCCCCCTTCCCTGGCTTCGTTCCCCCGTCTCGTGCCTCGAGGGGCAGCTCGGTGGGAACCCCTAGACGGACCGGAGCGTCACGCAGCAGCTTGAGTCCGATTTCAGACCGAACAAGCAACAGCAGCGTCGCGACGAGGCCCGGTTCACGGAGCCGCGGTCCCCCGATGCGTTCCATCAGCTCATCGAGCGGGATCCAAACGAGGCCGGATGGCGGCTCGACCATGGACGGTAGTTGGTGGAGCCAAACCTCTAAGTCCCCTCCCCCCTGGCTCATCGGGGCGAAGCCTACGAGGTCAAGTTCCAGCTCGGCGCCCTCGTGCTCGAGCAACTCGGAGATGTATTCGCGAGCGAGATCCTCACCCGAACCCCTCGTGCGCGGGAGCGTCAGGCCCATTCTCGCTTCAATGAGTGCCACTTTTCCGTCAAGAAGCAGCAGCGGTGTAACGAGCACCTCTTGCGGAACCTCCGCCTTAGGCGCCTTCGGAGATGTAGAAAGGGCTTGCCGGACGCGCTCGAACGTGTCCAGACCATCGTTGTCGACGGAGAAGTCGGACCGAAGTCGACTCCCCAGCGTTTCAAGCGTAGTCGCGCCGGCACCCATCTCGATCAGGGTGATCTCTTGAAAGGCCCGAGTCGCCCCGGGAACGTGAGCCACGATCTGATCGAAGGAGATTCGATGTTGGGGTCGGCGCCAGAAACGGGCCTTCAGGTCTCGCGTTTCTCGATCGATGTCCAACGCGACCTGAGGCCGAAGTGCGTCCAGCTCGGTGAACTCCCGAACGCGGGTCGCAACTTCAGAAGTGCCAGCCAGTGTGCCATAAAGCCCGCCAGACACGACGGGTGTTTCAAGAATCGTCTCTTCGACGACGCCCTGCAGATTCACGGCATCCAGGACGCGCAGTTCCAGGACCTGGCGCCCACGCGCCTCGGCGCGCAGTCGGAGTGTGATCTGATTCTCGCGTAACGTCCCCTCTGGAGTGTCGAAGAAGGTCTCGCGAAGCAGCTGATAGGTCGATTGGCAGCCGGACATGCGGGCAGTCCGCTTGGCGCCCGCCATCGCTTCGAGCGTCAGAGCATCGGGGATCGGGATGTTGAGCCTGCGGCTCACCGGGAGACCTCCGGGTTCGTTGGATAGTACATCGTGATACGTGCACTTCGTCCGTTCTGCTCATCTGCTATGAACAAGGTGCCGTCAGGGCCGATCGCGAGTCCTTCGGCCTGTGCATGGCGACGACGCGCCAGTTTGAACCCAGCGATGATCTGGCCCTCCTCAGAGACTTCGATCATGGCCTCCTCTCGGGCTGCCACCAGAATCAGGCTGGGTGCTGAGGGATCAGAAACAACCGCGGATCCGTGGAAATCGCTGGAGAGCCCGAAGGCCCCAAGAAGGCTCCGCGAAATTTCAATGGGCGGGCGCCGTTCCTTGTCTGGATCAAGGGGAAGACGGTGCAGAACGATCGTCCCACGATCCGGCGTGGATGTCTTACAGAGGATGAGCAACTCGTCCCAGTTAGCCTGGTAGTCCAACCCCTCGACTTCACAGTGCCTTCCGATGCCCGTATCCGTGACGCGGTATGGCATCTCCTCCCTGTCAGCACCCTCCCGGGATTCGTAGAGGAGTCCGCCACTCGAAATCAGAAAGAACCGCTCCCCGACGATCGCCATCCCCTCAAAGTCGTCGCGGGCCGTCTGGTTCCCGAACATGAACCGTTTTCCGACTTCGCCAGTCTCCACGTCGATCTCATGCACCCACGCACGTTCATCATCGTGGGCGAACAGGCGACCATCCGGTGTGATGGCTAGGCCTGAGACCTCGGCCAACCGGCCTGGCAGGTCTGCGCGCAAGGATCTGGTGCCGAGGTCGTAGCGCGACAGCAACCCTGGTTCTTGCGTCGCCGCAAACGTCGCACTGAACGCTGCAGCGAACAGGACGAGGATTCCGATGGATCTCACTAGAGCTTCTTTAAGCCTTTGAGCGAGCGGAGTTCTGCACTGGTGATTACACCATCGGGTGCATTGTGCAGCCGGTCGACGACCGCGCCTTCTGCAGAAGGACCATCGAGCCGCGCGAGGTAGTGAAGGAGATGCCCTTGGCCTTCTACAGGACCGATCTCCAGGAGCTTGAAGCGGACCGCGAGTTCCTCTAACAGCTGATCGACATACGCTTGCGCGGTTTCTGCACTCGGCCCGTGCGCCAATACGAGGACGTTTGCGCGCTGTTCCTTCTTCTTTTCGCGTTCCCCAGCGAGGTATCGCTCGATTCGGACCGCACGCTCGGCGATTTCTGCGAGATCTTCCGGAGCTGCCGCATCTAGGATGGCAGGATCGCCGACTCGGAGCGCGGATGCGGCTGATGCCGGTCCAGCGAGCACATCCCCCAGGGCCAGAGGGCCAGATCTCGTGTTCTGGTCCGCATAAATGTTTCCGAACTGGGTCCGCCACAAGACGAGTACAACAACGTTGAATACAACCGAGAGTACGAAAGCGATGCCTAACGCCTGAACTCCCGAGGCGAGACCCACGCCAATAGCCAGAAAAACGTAGACCGCGTCTTTAGTGTCTTCGAGCGTGGTCCGGAATCG
>Ga0209252_1001230_pt1 | contig 17358 bp, 15 predicted proteins | sample SaaInlV_135m_DNA_3_FD_184673 | JGI IMG/M metagenome (GOLD analysis project Ga0209252, IMG submission 184673) | Marine microbial communities from expanding oxygen minimum zones in the Saanich Inlet - Saanich Inlet SI074_LV_100m_DNA (SPAdes) (version 2) | ecosystem: Environmental > Aquatic >... | reverse complement strand
CTCATGGACAACCCCGTACGAATCTACATCAAGGCCTCCCATCAATACGCCGCCATTGGAAACTATAACGAGAGAAGCCTCATATTGGCGCCCCATATCGTCCCATACGACTATTCGGTCGGCCTCGAACGAGGATCCGCTAATTCCGCTACAGCTATGAAGCGATGCCGTACCATTTCGCAGATGATTCGTGAGGGCCCGTTCCAGTCGCATTCCAGGTACGCTCGGTGGCAGAGTCGGTACTTCAAGACATGGCATTCCAAGTACTCTTTCCGCCGAAGCCAGGGTTCTATGGAAGTTGGACAATCCCATTACCGCAGGAAACAACATGACGTCTGCATATGACGGAATGGAATCTTTCAGTGCCGTAAAGTAGGAATCTGCCTCTTCCAGTTCATCGAACGCCTTCGCCAACGCGGCATTTTCAACAGCATCGCCTGGTGCAACGACATCGACAATCTCAGTTTTGGTACCTGTCTTGCCAAGCTCAATAGCGACCAGTTCAACAGGAAAATCCCGATAGCCCCGAAACCGCACAAGTGCTGCAGTTTTGCCACCAATTTTTCCAACTGTAGCCTGGTGTTCCGAAGTGCCATAGACGGGAATGGACAAACCCGTCGCTGAAACAGCCAACTCATTGTGACCACTGATCGTAATTTTCTGGTGGATTTCTCCTGAAATATTGACGAACCAGTCGAGGGCGTTTCTTATCTGATCGATGCCAACCTTCCGGTATGGATGGGACTGATCCAGTTGAGAAATGATGGCTAGCGGCTCGCATATGATCTCTTCGTCATTGCGTGGAGAAAAGCCAAGAACGTGAATCCCCTCGGGCGCATAGTGTAAAGACCCGCCACCATTGCCAATCATTCGGACCGAATAACCGTGTTCTCGAAGTCGTATTGCCGCAATCAGTCCGTCCAGTTCCGTACCGATGATGATAGCGTCCGTTTTCAACGGTGGTCTGCCGATGTAGCCAACTCCGGTTTGAGACGTACCCCCAGGGTTTCCCGGTAAACCGTATCACTCAGCAATGCCTGTCTGGCCTGCTGCCCCCAGGCCGTGTGAACGATGCCTTTAAGTCGCTCAACCCAAAACCTTCCCAGATCATCGTTGCTAGCGAAGTCCGGGTGATACCTGGCGATGAGTGCGGCGACGCGGCTACCACAAAAAGTTCCCTGACACGGTCCGAATCCAATTCTGAGACGCCGCCGCAGATCATGTATGTGCTTGATGCCATGATTTTCGATCAAATCAATGACTTCCGATTGAGTAACCGCTTCACACTCACAAACCAGTGACTGATAACACCGGTCCTCTTCGATACCGCGATAGTTATCTGCCGGTCGCCAACCGTGTCCATTTTTACCCCTGGTCAGGGGTGTAATTGCGCTGATGCATTTTGCATCGAACCCGAGTGACAGACATACCTGGTTACCAAGATCCTCCGCCATAGACCGATGCGTCGTCAGCGAGCCACCGCAGACGGTAAAAAATCCTACAAGTCCGTCATCACCGTGATTGATAACAGAATGCCGGCGCGGCACGGGTTTTTCCGAAGGCCAACCCTTGGGCTTAAACAACGGGCGTACACCCGCCCAGGCACGATACACCCGATAGTTTCTCACCTCGGGAAGCAGGACCTCTGCATTGTTCAGCAGTTCTTGAATTTCCTGCCCACGCACATTTGTAGTATCTGGATCGCCCACGACCTCAGATGTCGCACCAAACAGGCCTACGGTACCCGTCGGTACAATGATGTCGTGGCTGGTGGGAGGTCTACAGCGGTTGACTGCTTGCGATACCATGCGGTGAGAGAGCGCGATAATCGAACCTTTACTCAGTTCCAGATCCACAGTTCGCCCGACCATTGCTGCCACTCGAGCCGACCACGGCCCCGCCGCGTTGAGAACAACATCGGCTTCCAGTGTTACTTCACCTGCCGCACTGGTAACCCGGACACCACACATACGTCCGTTGCGCACCTTCATTCCGATCACCTGATGGCGGGTAAGAATTTTGCCTCCTCTGCGCCGAACATCATCAGCCAGAAGATTGACCAGCCTCCAGGACTGTACTGTGGCATCCGGAACTGAAAACGCTCTAAGTACGTGCCGGCTGATTGCCGGCTCTCGTGCCATAACCAAATCCGGATCGAGTTCCTCGACAGGAATGTTTGCGCTAAGGCATCCGTCATAGAACCTATCGGAAAATTCCGGTGGATCATCAGGGAGAGAGACAAAAAGCCCTCCCGTCTGTTCTACGACCCCGGCTGCCAGATCGGCGACAATAAGGCGCTCGCGCATACATTCAGCGGCATAATCAGTATCGCTGACTGCGTAGCGCGCGCCACTTTGCAGCATTCCGTGAAACCGGCTGCTGGTACCAGAACCCAGGTCGCCAAATTCAACCAGGGTCACACCAAACCCGCGCAATGCCAAGTCACGAGCCACCGCGCACCCGGTGGCTCCACCGCCTATCACAATCGCCCGGGGGTTATGGTCCACTTGTGGCATCAGACATGGCGAGTGATAGACGGTAAAGATCGTTTATCCATGCACGGCAAGCTTGGGTTTAGAGATGATAATTTTTTCAAGCGGTCAGCAATAGTCCAAAGATGTTTCATCTGGTGGAAAAACAACCTGCATTGGGTGTATTGTCAGCTACCGGATTACTGCGAATAACTATACAAGAAATAGGCGACCGAAGATCACGGCCGCACCTGCGGCTAACAAAAAAAGGCGCTTGAAAATACCAGACGGAGAAATTAATCCGTAAGAGATCAAGCCCAGGCCGGCCCCCACCTGGCAGAATGACAACAGCGCCTGCCACGGCGAGTATAAGCAGCATTAACGCCCCTTCCTGCCACCATTTGCTATAAACACTTGGCCGCTATCAATAGTAGAGTGCGGTTAAGGCCTGCTAAACTTCCACCGAGTTCCTCGGGACCGGCTATACGGGCCACCTGGGCGCGTTCACAGAAAAGTAAGATAGAACAGTAAATAATGTGCGTATAAGCAAAGTCGAAACATCCATATTGCAGGCACCAGAAGACGGCAGACCACACTGGGTCAGCCACTTTATTGTGCCGCGAGCCAACGAACTGCTGGTCCGTCTTGAGACCGATGAAGGGATCTGTGGGTTTGGTCTCGCCACCTGCTACAGCACTGTGGAACCTGTGGTCAAAGCGATTAACTCGGGTATCACAGCCGAGGTTGTGGGATGTGATCCGCTTGCACCGGAACGGGTGTACGAAAAACTCTTTTCGCTCACGGCCAAACGTCTGGCCCATGAGAAGGGCTGGAGTCGGGATGCTTTGCTAAAGATTTCGGCCGCTGTCGACCTTGCCTGCTGGGATATCATCGGTAAAACGGCAGGGCTTCCGCTATACCAGTTGTTTGGCGGTTACCGTGACCGGGTGCCCTGTTACGTGACTTGTGCCTACTACCGAGATGGCAAGGACGAGGTCGAGTTGCGAGATGAGATCCAGGCTTTGAAAGATCAGGGGCACCGGGGTTTCAAGGCCAAGGTGGGTGGGCTATCTGTCGCAGAAGACATCGAGCGGCTCGAAATTGTGCGCGACGTTATAGGGGAAGAGAGCGATCTAATGGTCGACGCAAACCGGGCATGGGATCTTCAGACCGCGACCGAAGCTGCTAACCGGATGGCTCACGTTCGGCCACGCTGGCTCGAAGAACCGGTGCGCTGGCAGGACGACCGACGTGAGTTGAAACTGCTCTCCCAACGAACGAGTATTCCCCTGTCGGCCGGTGAGAGCGAGCTGACCAGTTATGGTTGCCGGGCACTGCTCGAGGAACAAGCTATCCAGATACTCCAGTTTGACTGCACGATGTTCGGTGGATTCACTCACGGGCGGAAACTGGCAGCCCTTTGCGAGATGAACCACGTCCAGATCGCACCCCACCACGATTGTTTCATCCACGCGCCTTTGGTGGCTTCGAGCCCATCTGGGTTTATCGTCGAGTCATTCACGGATCCGGAGCGCGATCCACTGCAGGCCGAGTTGTTCGAGAACCCGCCAGTAATTAAGGACGGCTGGCTGACACTCAATCCGGATCCTGGCCTCGGCCTGACACTTTCTGAAAAAGCACTGAAAAAGTATGGCACGCTGATCGGTTGCTGACTCATTTGGCAATCGCCTGGCGTAGAATTTACTGACCAAATTGCGGGCCAACACCAACAACTACAAAGACTATAAACGCTTGGCCACTATCAATAGTGGAGCGCGGTTAAGTTCCGCCATCAATTACTATCAATAGGCTAATTGCTGCTAAAAATCTTATCCACCAGATACTGGCCCTCTGCGCTGGTTTTTCCGTCAGCTACTGGGCAGAAGCAGGCGAGTCGATTCAATTAGGACTCTTTATCTCCATTATCATCGGCTGGTTGTGGGTCAGTGAGGCAGTCAATATCAGCGTCACCGCGTTATTGGTACCGGTATTGGCAGTGCTCAGTGGCTTGCTTCCGGTCAGGGAGGCGTTTGCCAATTTTGCGAACCCGATCAGTTTTCTTTTCATGGGCGGGGTTGCATTGGCGGCTGGCCTGCAGAAACACCAACTCGACGAGGCCTTTGCGGTGAAGATATAGCCCTTTTCCGGCGGGCGCCCTTTGCCTGCAATTCTGGTAACACTGCTGTAAAGACCCAAGTAGCTCCAGTCGTCCAAGGACTTTCAACTCGACTACGCCGGCGGGGCTGTTCTGGACCCGGAGATGTGCACTATCATCTGAACTGAGCTGTCACACTATTCCAACAACACTGATGAGAACACAATGTACGAACAACTACTAACCGGTGCGCGGGCCCTGCAATCGCAGACGGTAGCAATGAGGCGAGATATTCACCAAGAACCGGAGCTGGGACTGGATCTGCCACGGACGCGGGCAACAGTTCTGGATGGCCTATCCGGTCTGGATCTAGAGATCAACCAATCGCAGGCGACAACGGGTTTAGTAGCGATCCTGCGCGGCGCTCGTCCAGGCCCCAATGTCCTGCTGCGTGGTGATATGGATGCACTGCCGATGTCTGAGGACACCGGGTTGCCGTATGCATCCCAAACACCGGGACGTATGCACGCCTGTGGCCACGATGCGCACACTGCCATGCTCGCCAGTGCCGCTCATCTGTTGAGTGAACATGTAGAACATATCAGCGGCAACGTCTTGTTTATGTTTCAACCCGGAGAAGAAGGATACGGCGGAGCCAAAGTCATGCTGGATGAAGGTGTGCTAGAAGCGGGCGGAAAACCCGACTCGGTTTTTGCTCTGCACGTCGCACCAGAGCTTCCCTCAGGCGTGGTGGGTTGTCGCAGTGGACCAATTCTAGCCGCAGCCGATACGGTTTACGGCCGCATCATCGGCCGGGGAGGCCATGGTTCCATGCCGCATAACGCTGCAGATCCTATACCGGTCGCATGCGAGGTGGTGCAGGCCATACAGACATTGGTCACCCGACGGTTCAGCGTATTTGAGCCGGTCGTTGCAACGGTGGGGCGAATACAGGCTGGTACAACCAATAATGTCATACCCGAAAGTGCAGAACTCGACATCACCCTGCGCTCTTTGTCGCAAGACACCCGAGAACGATTGGCATCCGGTGTTTGCGATCTAATCGAGCAGATCGCCGTTGCTCACGGTCTGCAGGGCGAGGTCAAGCTCAAACGTGGATACCCACCCACCATCAATCATGCTGCGGGCTCAGAACTCGTCGCAGCGGCGGCAAAGGCCCTGCTTGGCGAAAAAGGCTATCGCTTAATGCCGGAGCCGTTCATGGCGGCCGAAGATTTTTCCTACCTGCTACAGCGTTATAACGGCGCATTCGCATTTCTGGGAGTAGCACCACCGGGAACAGAAGGTGCGGCAGCGCCGTGCCACTCAAATCACATGCTGATCGATGAGGATGCAATGGCTGTCGGTGTTGCGATGCATGCGGCCATTGCACTGACGAGTTTTGATGGATCGGTTTGACCGACCAGGATGACGTGGAAAATGGCCAGTAAACGTACAACATCGCCAGCTCGACGGCTTGTGCTGGGGTGTAGACGCCAGGCTGAACAAAGACTAACGACACTTGGCTTGCCCAGCGGTTGGCCTGCCTGCCTTGACCTGTTGGATACCCATCAAGTGCCTGAAACAGACAATTCTGGCAGATCGCTTTTTTACTCTCGTAAGGGAGTTATTGATACTGCGCGTTTGCTTTACCAGACCTATTGTGTGGAACACTGGCTGAAAGAAAACGATGCTGAGCGTGCAACCGCAAGTATATTGGATTTGCTGGATTTGGCCTTAACCGCAGAGCTGACGGATGCGATAGATAGTGAGCACAAAGCCAGTACACAGACCAGAAGGCAACAGATCAAAAGAGGGGATCTACGCTGGTGGCGCCGGGTGGCAACAGCGCTGCGTAAGCGAAACGGCACATTATCGAATCTGGAGATAGCCCGACGTATCGATCCTCGGCGTCACCACACTATCCGTAAATATCTCTAAGACAGGCGATCACGAACCCGATCCGCGGACCGCAGTACCGGCGGTGAGCACGTCGTCGATGATCACGACACGTCCTGAAAGCTTGGCACCGACCACCGCACCGCCCCCGCCGTGATCTTTGGATTCCTTGCGGTTGTAGGCAAACCCAACGTTCCTGTCTTGGTCCTGATACAGTGCGGCAGTCGTGGCGGCCGCCAGGGCAATGCCTTTGTAAGCTGGGCCGAAGAGCATGAAGTCTTCAGTTTCGGTCTCTGCGAGTACCGCAGCATAAAAACGCCCGAGTCTGGACACCATGTGGCCTGTGTTTTTGATGGATGACTCTGCGCCGATTGGCGGCACCCCGAGCACAGTAAACTTGTCGTGAAAAACAGCCTACGAATTGCAGGTTCTTTTATGCGGCCGCTTGCATAGCGCCAGTGGAGGCTGGTGGGCACAGATACGGACAGCATCCACAAAGGGGTAAGCAGATTTATACATAAAGTAGGCGACCGAAGATCACGGCCACACCTGCGGCTAACAAAAAAAGGCGCTTGAACATGCCAAACGGAGAAATCAATCCGTAAGAGATCAAGCCCAGGCCCGCACCTACCTGGCAGAAAGACAACAGCGCCTGCCACGGCTTGTGTGCTAACTCGATAAGTTGGGGGTTTGCGATCATCCCGATAGGAATAACATACAGGCCCACCCCAAGAGCCATCGAAGTAAATGCCACCTTAAGCCAGTTTTCGTTAACCATCCCCGAGGCAATAAACACCGCACCACACACCGGCGGGGTGATCGTTGAGATTAGCGCAAACCAGAATACGAAAAGATGGGCCTGTAGCGGTTGCAAACCCAGATCTATCAGTGCGGGCCCTGCTACCGAGACGCAAATCACATAGGCGGCCGTAGTTGGCACCTCCATGCCCAGTACCAGGCAGGCGAGCGCGGTCAAGAGCACGGCCGGCCAGATATTTTCCCCCGATAAAGACAAAATCAAAGAGGTGACCTTGACCCCTAATCCTGTTATCCCCAGTACCCCGATAATTATCGAGGCACAAAGGATAATTGCCCCGATCAAAGCTATCTGTCGTGCACTGGTAATTAAAGCGCGTTCAATCCGGCGCAATATTTCGGTTGTCTTAAAAGAAAATTCTTTATCGGTCAGTAGCAATAGCGCGCCTGAAAATATTGCGAGGCAGGCCGAATACTGAGGTGTAAGGTTGGCGGCAAACATTCCCCAAAGAAGCACCGAAAACGGTATGAGAAAAAAGACTGATGTAATGGCCACATCACGTATTGAGGGTTTCTCATCCTGGGGGATCCCCTTAAGATCGTATTTGCGCGTATAGGCGTTTATGCCAACCCAGACGGCAAAAAAATACAGAATAGCCGGGAGCAACGCCGCTGCCATGATCCCGGTATAGGGTACCTGCGTAAGTTCAACCATTACGAAAGCCCCGGCACCCATCAGCGGTGGCATGATCTGCCCGCCCGATGAAGCCACGGCTTCGACCGCGCCCGCAAGACGTTTGGGGTAACCCAGGCGAATCATGGCCGGTAGGGTGATAGCGCCGGTCGATGCAACGTTGGCAGAGGCTGATCCCGAAATAGATCCAAAAAGGGCAGATGAGATGACAGATACTTTTGCGCCACCACCTCTCAGACGCCCGGCAGCACTGGCCGCAATGTTCATAAACCCGCGTCCTGCTTCTCCACTATTGAGCACTGCGCCGAAGATCACAAATATCGCCACGACGTTAACCGAAATGCCGGTGAGAATTCCCCAGATGCCACCCTCAGTAATGGTCAGGCTGCCCAGCAGGCTTTCAAGAGGCATGCCGGAGTGACCGAATTCCCCGGGGATATGTTCACCCCACAGGGCATACGCGAGCGCAGTTGCAGCCACTAACGGCAGCGGCCAGCCGACAGCGCGCCGAGCAGCCTCAATCACTACCAAAAGAAGAATCATGGCGCCCCCCACCTGGGCATTCGATTCTAAAAAGCCATATTGATCACCCAGTGAATCATGGGCTAAAGCGATCCAAAGAGCGCACGATATACCGGCGATAGCGAGGACATACCCGGTAATTCTTGCAAAGCTTGAGCGAGCCCCAAGACACAGAACCCAAGGCAGGACAAATGCCATATGGACAGGCCTGCTGACCAGGTTGGGGGTCAGGCCTGAGAAAATCAGAAAAAGGTGAAAAAAGACGCAACTGCTGGCGAGAATCAGGGCAGGGGCCCGATATCTCGCCAGCAGCGATTCTGATCCTGAGTCGATCAATACCCGAACTTCAGTTCGCCAAGTAAGCCGATGGCAATAAAGAAGTACCTGGAGATTTCGTCAGATGGCTTTGCTTTATGTGATGAGGAGTTTGTTATTGCTGCGCGGCCGAAAGGGTAAACCCTGCTTCCTGATAGTAGCGCACAGCCCCCGGGTGAATTTTGCCGGTGATATTAGGCATTAGCCCTTCGTTGACGCCATTCCACCACGCTGCGCTTGATCCCATTGAGCTCTTTTGCGCCCAGTAGGTTTTGGTTAATGCGTAAGCGGTGTCGTCATCCATGGCAGTCGTTGTATAGGCCACCACCGGCAATGAAGTAGTAATGATGTCCTGGTCTTGTCCGGCATAGGTGCCGGCTGGGATAACCAGGCGGGTGCGTTTGGTTTTCTTGATCTGATCACCCGACAACGAAAGTACGGTCACACCGGTAGATGCCGCAGCTTCAATGACATTGGGGGCCGGGAAAGACCCCGCGGTGACAAAGCCATCAATCTGACCATTTTTTAATGCAGAAACTGCATTTGATAATTCTGCATCAGCCAGGTTGACCTTACCCTCAAGTCCGAACAGTTTGATGTATTTGGCACCCTCTTTAGCGCCAAAGGACCCTTTGCCCAGGAGGATGGTTTTGCCCGCTAATCCGGCAAAATCCTTAACTCCGCTTTTACTGGACATCACAAAATGCATTGTCAGCGAAGGGATAGGAAAAAGTGCGCGAATCTCACCGAACTTAGGATCAGTCTTATCCTTAAACATGGCTTTGCCGGCTTGAGCTAGCCGCACCAGGACCGGTGGCGTGGTAAAAACATAATCACCGCCGCGAACTTTGGCCTCCATCACATTCTGAACTGAGCCCTGGCTCTCTTCTACTGTGACAATAATGTTGCCATTTGATCCTTGTTTCATAGCCTCTGATATTTGAACGGCCATTTGGTAGTAGGAGGAAGTCGATTTCGCGGATTTATAAGTCACGCGGGTTTCGGCCTGGGCGAGTGGGTTTATGAGTGCCATCGACGCGACGAACGCACAGCTGATAGCGCTAAGTTGAAATTTCATCAGTTAATCCTTTGGTTTAGTGTTTAGTGTTTAGTGTTTAGTCTATTTAGCCACAGCCACAGCCACGGCCGCTTTTCAAATTCAGACAAGAGCAAAGCGGCACAGCAGTTTTGTGAGTGTCGATTGCATTTATGGGATAGGGGCACTTCCCAATCCGTTAGCCTAAATATAGTATCAATCTATATAATCATCTGTGATGCCTGATCAGAGTAAAACAACAGTGCGCGCGCGAATACATTTTCTTTTTTTGAATATTGGCCATTTTGTCGACCATCTGTTGCCACTGGTTTTCGCCAGTGTCGCGGCCCTAACTCTGACTCGGGAATGGGAGATGAGTTATGCCGAGTTAATTCCCTATGCTACTCCCGGGGTGATCGCATTCGGACTAGGCGCTCTGCCAGCAGGTTGGTTGGCCGATCGCTGGAGTCGCGAGAAGATGATGGCAATATTTTTTGTTGGAATCGGTTTCAGCGCTATCGCCACGGCCATGGCAACCACGCCTGTTATGATGGCCTTGGGACTTTTTTTCATTGGGCTTTTTGGGTCGATCTATCACCCGGTTGGGCTCGCCATGGTGATCCAGGGGCGCCAGCGCACCGGTATGCCGCTGGCGGTCAACGGGGTGTTCGGCAATCTTGGTGTTGCCTGTGCGGCCTTGTTCACGGGTCTTTTGATTCAATCGAGTGGTTGGAAAGCTGCCTTTATCTGGCCCGGTGTTGTGACCTTACTGCTGGGTGGCGCCTACATCGGTTTTCTTTTTGTCTGCCGTAATGTCGGGCCAGGCAGCCAGTCTGAGGGCAAACGAGGCGGCGCGACTGGCTCGACCGGTTTTGCACGGACGCAGTTGATTCGTATTGTTCTAATTGTTTTTGCCTCGACAGCCCTGGGCGGGTTGATATTTCAGAGCACGACTTTTGCTCTACCCAAGATCGTGGGTGAGCGGATGGCAGATATTGCAGTTTCAGTTTCCGACATAGGCTGGTATGCATTTGGCATTTTTGCCCTCGCTTCTATCGGCCAGCTTATTGTCGGATTTGTGGTAGACCGCTGGTCGCTGAAGTATGTATTTGTGACTGTAGCGGCCTGCCAGTGCATCTTTTTCCTGGCAATGGTTGGATTGAGTGGGCCGTGGGCTTTGGTGACAGCTACCGCATTCATGCTGGTGGTTTTCGGCCAGATCCCGATTAATGATGTGCTGATTGGTCGGGTGGCCAAGACCCAATGGCGCAGCCGGGCGTTGGCTGCGCGATACATCATTTCCTTTTCGGTCAGCGCCACTGCAATACCGATGATTGCCTGGGTGCATGCAAATTGGGGCTTTGATATTTTCTTTTTGATACTGGCTGCCGCCGCTGCCGTGATATCAGCTATTGTCCTGTTTTTACCGCGGTTACAGGCCTCAGGGAACGCGGTGTAAATATGAAGGGCGAATTTCTGAATTAACCTACCGGTAGGAATTGAAAGGTCCGGCCAGATATCCAATATTTTCTGGGTCAAAGCGCCCAATAGGGCCAACCCAACCAGTACAGGAGCGCTCGCGCGGTCATGACAAGCGCCAAGGATTTTGGGCCCGCCCGGCCGAGCGCTGTAGATGAGTCAGACCAAGATAATACGCCTCACGCCGGTCTTATTGTCGGGTCCATCATAAATTGTGCGCCTTCATAAATTCTTAAAGAGTAATAAAATGATCGATCCCAGAGCTTTATCAAGAGCTACGAAAAAGGCAGCAAGACCATTACTGCGATGGGCCGGGTCAGTAGTGTCGCCTGGCGCCTGGAAAGCCCGGGCAGGGCGGTATTATTCTTTGTCGCTTAACAAGAAACTGATCGTCTTGGTTGCCTAAGGACAGCATCGACAATGGAAATTCTTCACAACCTATTAGTTGCGTTGAAGTACTTACTGTATGCGGCAGTGGTCTTAAGTCTGTTAGTTTGGCTCTTTTTAAACTACGCTCCGGCTTTTGGCGGCAAGCCAGACGAAGATAGCACCCAACGTATGGCGCACTCGAAAAACTTCAGGGCTGGGAAATTTGCCAACCTGGTGTCGACGCAAGTGAGCACGCCGTCAGGCAAGAGGAAAATCTCAATATTCGATTGGATTTTTCCTCCCGATGGGAAGAATCCTGCCAAGCCGTTGCCATCTGAGTCTTTTGATCGCGATAGTTTTACAGAGGGCAAATTCGTCTGGCTGGGGCATTCGACTCTTCTGATGAAAACAAGTGGTGTTGTCATAATGACGGACCCTGTTTTTAATCGTGCGTCCCCGGTTGTGCTGATAGGTAATCCGTTCTCATTGCAAAACCCAGTCGCTATTGATGATCTCCCCACCGTCGATGCGGTGATCATCTCCCACGATCACTATGACCACCTTGATTATCAGGCGATTAAAGATCTATCGGAACGTGTTGATCGTTTTTTTGTGCCATTAGGCGTCAAAGCGCATTTGCAACGATGGGGCGTCAACGGTGAAAGGATCAGCGAGCTGGATTGGTACGAGAGCGAACTTTACCGGGGTCTTAAATTGACATTGGCCCCGGCGCGCCACTTCAGCGGGCGACGATTCAGTAACCGAAACGAGACGCTTTGGGGTTCGTGGGTTATCGATTCGAAAACACTGAAGGCGTACTTCAGTGGTGACGGTGGATACTCAGAGACCTTTAAGATCATTGGAGACAAATATGGCCCGTTTGATATCGCATTTATGGAAAACGGGGCCTACAACCTCAATTGGGCGAACATTCATATGATGCCTGAGCAGACCGTGCAGGCGAGTATCGATCTCAATGCCCGGGTACTATTTCCTATTCACTGGTCTAAGTTTGATTTGTCGGTACACCCATGGGATGAGCCAGCTATTCGGATTACCGCAGAGGCAAAAAGACGGGATGTGACTGTCGCCACGCCACTGATCGGAGAAGTCTTTGATCTGGAACATTTGCCCCAAGCCCACTGGTGGGAGGCGCTAAGAACCCAAGTTGATAGGCCAGTCATGGCTGGCAATAACCAATAGTTATCGCAGGGATAGAGCGGCTGGAATCGGTATTGCGGTTTAAGTGGCGTTCATGGAAGACGTTTTCAGCCAGAGTATAGGCAGCATTAGCGCCCTTTCCTGCCACAATCTGCTATAAGCACTTGGCTGCTATCAGCTATCAATAGTCGAGCGCGGTGAAGTTCCGCCAGCAATTACTATAAATAGGCTAATTGCTCTTACATTTACTATAAATCTTCCGCCATTATGATATGGCTACTTAAGTGATGCCTCCCAAGACAACAAAAGGCCCTACCGATCTCATCCTTGAACAGCATTTGTCGTTACATTCCCTGTAATTGTTAGTAGTTAAAGAGGCTTACTTGAGGGGGCGCTCGCGTTTCTGGCAGTAGATTAGCTAAGCCTAGCGCCCTTGACTTTGCCTCCAAGTAATCCGAGTCTTGATGGCCAGCGGATCTTCAATACACGCGATAATCTTGACCGTCCCTATTCAGTTAGTTAAGTAGGAAAAACAAATGACACTAGATGCAACTCTACCATCAGCGATCACAGGCCCCGCAGCCTGGGTCGGTGCAGACATGGTGAATAACCAAGACACCTGGTTATTGAACCTCAGCAGTGAGAGCATAGGTGAACTTGAAGCTGCTGCACACCATTACCTGTTGTTGGGACGTGATGTAGGTGAAATTTCTGCTGCCGACTTCCCGCTTGGTCGATTCGCAGATCATTTAAGAGATTTACAGCAAAAGCTATTACATGGAAATGGAATTGAAGTAATTCGAGGGCTTCCAATTGGTGGTTACACCCAACAGTTCGCGGCGACAGTTTTCTGTGGCATAGGCGCTTATCTGGGCACAGCTAGATCACAGAATGCGGCTGGGCATATCTTAGGGCATGTGCGTGATACCGGAGCAACCTCAAATGACACCAACATACGAATTTATCAAACCACTGAACGCCAGAGCTTCCACACCGACAGTGCTGATGTCGTGGGTTTACTATGTATTCGAGAAGCCAAAGAAGGTGGCATGTCGTTGTTGGTAAGCGCAGTTACAATTTATAATAAGATGCGCGCACAACGTCCTGATCTGCTGGAAAAATTATTTGATCCTATTGCAACTGACCGACGCGGTGAAATTCCACAAGGCGCTAAACCTTACATGGAAATCCCCGTGTTTAATTGGCACGAAGGTCATCTCACTGTGTTTTACCAGCGCCAATACATTAACAGCGCCCAACGATTTGAAGGCGCGATGCGCTTGACAGATGTCCACATTGAAGCCCTTGATATGTTTGATGCGCTAGCCAATGACCCCGAACTTCATTTTGCGATGCAATTGCAACCTGGTGATATGCAGTTTGTCTACAATCATTCTCAACTGCATGACCGCACATCTTTTCTAGATTGGCCCGATTCGGATAAACGCCGACATTTGATGCGGCTTTGGTTATCGATTCTTGATGACCGCCCGCTGCCGGAATGCTTCAAACAACGTTATGGATCTCTCGAAATAGGCAATCGTGGCGGCATTGTTACTAGTAAAACTACGCTGCACGCGCCACTGGATTGATTTTATAAGTTAAATCCGCGACCCAATCATATAACCCCTTCAAGCCATACACGTACAAACTCTAAAAGAGTATAGGCAGCATTAACGCCCCTTCCTGCCCCAATCTGCTTCAACACTTGGCTGCTATCAATAGTGGAGCGCGATCAAGGGTCGCGAACAGAAATTTTGCACTGATCTTGAATCAGGCGGGCAGTCATGGTTGTTGACTTGTTGATGATCGTATCGTAAATATCTGGCTCGAGGGTAGAATCGACGCCTTGCACTTTGGGGTAAATCATGTTGCGACTCGGAATAATAGGAACAGGGAGTATCAGTCGTGATGCACTGACGCCAGCCATCGGCGAAGTTGATGGTGCCACATTGTGGAGTGTACTCAGCCGAGATAAGGCAAATGCTGCTCGCTTTGCACAAGAGCACAACGCGGCTTCCCCGGCGCCGGCTTTCGATGATCTGAAGCATTTCCTATCCGACCCAGACCTCGATGCTGTGGTGATTGCTACGCCAGATAAACTGCATGCCGAGCAAACCATAGCAGCAGCAGCTGCGGGTAAGCACGTTCTAGTAGAAAAACCCATGGCGACTACTGTCGAAGATGCTGATGCCATGATCCAGGCATGTCGAAACGCTGATGTTCGACTGGGTGTCGCCTACCATTTGCGATGGCACTTAGGTCATCGCGAACTCGCTGCGAGGGCACATCGAGGTGATCTGGGTGACATACGGTTTGCGCGCGCACAATGGACGTTTCAAGCTCCCAACGCGGCCAACTGGCGGGCCCATGATGAAGTTGGGCGCTGGTGGAGTTTGGCTGGCGTCGGCACACACAGCCTCGATTGGCTGCGTTGGATGCTGGTGCCAGTGTGCGGCGAGGTGACAGAGGTCGCAAGCACCATCACCCGAAATGTGCTGGGCAGCGCTCACGATGAATCTGCTGCCGTCAGTCTTCGATTTGAATCTGGTGCTGTGGCCCAGTTTGTGTCATCCGCATTATTTGTGGCCCCCAATCGCGGTGAAATTTGTGGTACTGCGGGTTATGCCTACTGTTCGGAAACTATTGGCCGCGGAGGAGGGGGCCGGATTGATACTGACAACGGCCAGATTTCATTTACCGAGGTCAATCCCTACGCAGGTGAGATTGCAGATTTTGTTTCTGCAATCAAAGAGGGCCGGGACCCAGAGGTGTCCGGCGAAGAGGGCCGTCGTAATATCGAACTATTGTGTGAAATTTGTCCGCAATAGTGTAGATAGAAATTCAAGTTTTCAGATCACCAACGCAGGCCCTTCAGTCATGGAATTATTCAGTGAGCAGGCAGTTTATGACGCTTGTCCGGTTGTCGTAGAACTGCCGGTGGTGTGGGGCGAGATGGACTCGATGCAACACGTCAATAACACCGTCTATATCCGTTGGATGGAGACAGCTCGGTTTGAATACTTCGAGAAGGTGGAATTGCGTGCGGCGGCTGCGCAGTCGGGTAGAACCGGCATACTTAAGTCTGTCGACTGTAACTTCCGCCTACCGCTGACCTGGCCAGATAAAGTACTCGTGGGCGGGAAAGTAATTGAATTAGGAAAAGATTATTTTGTGATTCAACATGTTGTGTTCAGTTGTAAGCATCAGAAAGTTGCGGCCCACGGCAGGGCGGTCGTCGTTGGTTTCGATTACGGCAAGCAGAAGAAAAGTGATTTCCCGCCAGGCCTGGTCGAGAAGATCCAGAAGCTTGAAGGTATGACCTGATCGAGTCTGTTGCCTCACTGTCAGCGGGGGCATCCGGAGAGACAGTCAATACAGATGTGACCGGATACTCTCTTGAATACGGTCATCGGCATCTGAGATATCGGTCGGATCGGCCTTTGTGCCAGTCGGCGTGGTCTGTTCAATGATCATTCGACCCAGGCTGGGCATTTCTTGTCGATTCTGAATGCTCTCGGGGTCCCATAAGTGGGATCGCTTGAGTGCTTTTGCGCAATGCAAAAATGCGGTCTCGATTTGCACCTTGATGCCGATTTTGGGTGACCGGCCTTTAACTGTGCTGGTTGCGTTGAGAGTTTGATTACGAATTACGGTGCCTTTGCCATTAACTCGGAGCGTTTCATCAAAGCCAGGTATCAGAAACAATAAGGCGATAGCCGGATCTTTGAGCAGGTTCGACATTGAATCGATTCTGTTGTTGCCTGGGCGGTCCGGAATGAAGAGCGTTTTATCGTCCAGCACCTGAACGAACCCGGCCGGATCACCTTTGGGACTCACGTCGGCTTTGCCGTTGCCATCGGTCGTACCGATGCAGACAAACGGTGATCGGCTAATAAATTCACGGCAGTGTTTGTCAAGCTGGGTGATGCTTTTCTTGACCGCAAGTTCGGAAGGGTTTCCCATGAACGTGCGCAGTTCGGTTAGTTCAGAATAGGTCTGTGTGGGTTTGGTATCCGTCATGGTGAATTCCTTGCGCAGTAATAAGGCTGTTCTCGATGGCCTCAGGGTCAGCATAGCCCAGCGACATCCCGCACACCAGGGATTGATCGAGTATAGGCAGCATTAACGCCCCTTCCTGCCATAATCTGCTAGAAACACTGGCATGATCAGCACCATCCACCCAGTCACAAGCTTTTTCATGACCGCCTATCCAAGGCCTCAAAGCAACGATTGGAAGTATCGTCTTGGTGGAGCCTGAGGAACGAGATAGAAATACTCATACTCCGATCTCCGTCACCTCGCCCCTGGCTGGATAATCCTTTGCAATCACGAAGTCGATAGCCTTCAAGATGTCACCGAAACTCGGCCTCGCAAACGGCATGGTCTGGACTGTCGCGAAGTAGAGGGTCTGATCTGGACGAACCAAAAAGATTCCCGGTTCTACAAATAACGAGGGCTCCTCGATACCGGCTGAGGTTTTGCCTCGACCCGAAGAGATATATAGACCCCATTCCTGAGCTTTTTCGAGCGTGAGGCCATACCCCATCTTAAGCTCGTT
>Ga0209252_1001229_pt1 | contig 17362 bp, 11 predicted proteins | sample SaaInlV_135m_DNA_3_FD_184673 | JGI IMG/M metagenome (GOLD analysis project Ga0209252, IMG submission 184673) | Marine microbial communities from expanding oxygen minimum zones in the Saanich Inlet - Saanich Inlet SI074_LV_100m_DNA (SPAdes) (version 2) | ecosystem: Environmental > Aquatic >... | reverse complement strand
GACGTGGTCAGTCCTGTAGGCAAAAAGGTTTTGGTCGGCGCGGGCGAGATGATTAATGAGGCGGTAGTTCTGTCGCTGGAAGAGCACAATATTAACCATGTCAAAGTTCGCTCTGCAGTGACCTGCGAGACCCGCTACGGCATTTGCTCGACCTGTTACGGTCGGGATCTGGCCCGGGGTCAGCCGGTCAACCGTGGCGAAGCAGTAGGCGTTATGGCGGCACAGAGCATCGGTGAGCCCGGGACCCAGTTAACCATGCGCACCTTCCATATTGGTGGTGCTGCTTCAAGGACAGCAGCCGTTAGTGGTGTTGAAGTCAGGAACGACGGGACAGTTACATTTACGCGGGTCAGGCGGGTTAAGCGAGCCGACGGCCGAAATATCGTAGTTTCCCGTTCCGCCGAGTTGATCATTCACGATCAGCATGGCGTCGATCGGGAACGTTATCGCATCCCCTATGGCGCGGAACTGACAGTCAACGACGGCGATGTCGTCACCGGGGGAAGTATTATCGCCTCCTGGGACCCGCACACCCATCCGATTATCAACGAAGTGGGTGGCAAGATCCGCTTCGAGAGCATGGTTGAGGGCGTATCGGTAGCAGAGCAGGTCGATGAGCTCACTGGGTCGAGTACTCACCTCGTCATAGACCCCAAGAATCGACGTGGCACCAGTGCTGATATCAAACCGACCATTGAATTGGTCGATGGGAAAGGCAAGCCAAAGGTTTTGCCAGGAAGCGAGTCACCGGCAAGATACCAGATGCCCCCTGGCGCCTCTATCGTAGTTGTAGATGGGGCGCAGGTAGGTGTTGGTGAGGTGTTAGCCCGAATTCCTCAGGAAAGCTCCAAGACGCGCGACATTACCGGAGGCCTGCCCCGTGTAGCCGAGCTATTCGAAGCGCGTAAGGCTAAGGACCCGGCTATTCTGGCAACACACAGCGGGGTGATCTCGTTTGGTAAGGAAGTCAAAACCAAGGTGCGTCTGGTGATCACTGATGAGTTGGGTGAACCACATGAGATGGCTATTTCCAAAGGCCGATCCATTAGTGTCTTCGATGGCGAACATATCGAGAAGGGCGACATCATTGTTGAGGGTGGGTTGACTGCCAGCGATATCCTGGAACTCAGGGGCCGAGAAGAGCTTACCGACTATATCGTCAACGAGGTTCAGGAGGTATATCGGTTGCAGGGCGTCAAGATCAACGATAAGCATATCGAAGTGATTATTCGCCAGATGTTACGACGTGTCCGGATAGTTGATCCAGGCGACAGCCGTCACCTTGCAGGTGATCAGGTTGAGCGTTCTGCACTGCTGGAGGCGAACGATGAGTTGGTAGCTGAGGGCAAAACGCCGGCAACCTTTGCCCTCATACTTCTGGGAATAACTAAGGCTTCCCTGAGTACCGATTCATTTATTTCAGCGGCTTCGTTCCAGGAGACAACTCGGGTCCTGACCGAGGCCTCCATGCAGGGCAAGGTCGACAGATTGCGTGGGCTCAAGGAGAACGTGATCGTCGGCCGTCTGATTCCTGCAGGTACCGGCCTGGCATATCATGAGGAGCGCCGCCGCCGTCGCGAGGAGCGGGTCAGTGGAGAAGCAGAAGTCGCTGAGCTGACTTTTGCCAGTAGCACCGAGACGCAAGACAAAGCCGAGCCGGCTGAAGCGGTGCTGGGCTGAGGCTCCGGTTAGAGGCAGAGCCCAGCAATTTTCCTGGAAATGTTGACAAAAAACCGAGTTCTGCCTAGAATCGCCGCCCTTTGTTGGGTTTGGTGATTATGGGCTGAAAGCGGGTCCTAAGAGCGAGAAAAAGAATATGCCAACGACTAATCAACTGGTTAGAAAGCCTCGGGTACGACAGACTCAAAAGTCGAATGTGCCGGCGCTGGCAGCTTGCCCACAAAAGCGCGGCGTGTGCACCCGGGTATATACCACCACACCCAAAAAGCCGAACTCGGCTTTGCGCAAGGTGGCACGGGTACGTTTAACCAATGGCTTTGAAGTAACCAGTTACATCGGTGGTGAAGGGCATAATCTCCAGGAGCACTCGGTTGTGCTTATCCGGGGCGGCAGGGTAAAGGATCTGCCGGGTGTGCGCTATCACACTGTACGGGGGACGCTAGATACATCAGGCGTAGGGGATCGGCGACAGGGCCGCTCGAAATACGGCGCGAAACGACCGAAGTCGTAACGTAAACAAATACACGGGTTTTGGACTGGTTGCTCCAGGGCGACTAGTAGTAATTAAACCGTAAATAGGCCGGCATAGCTGACTGGCCACGGTGATAAAGGCGACCTTGCCAGAATAAATAAAGGCCGCCACAGAAGTCGCGAAGGCAGCGTCACGCTGTTAGCGACAAAAAGCTGTCTCACCGTATGATTGCGCTCCGGTGGCAAAAGCCGCTGGTGCGAACTGTCTGTTGCGCCTGTTCGATGGGCGATCAAGACAGTTGCTACAAGGATTAGTAAAAAGTCGGTACGCCGGCCCAGAAACTGAACTGTCTGCCCCACTGTGGCAGCGGTTCTCTGATAGCGGAACTGAAAATAGATGCCCAGACGTCGTGAAGTCCCAAAACGGATAATCCTGCCGGATCCGAAATTCGGCGATCAGACCATTGCCAAATTCATTAACGTAATGATGAAGGACGGCAAGAAGTCTATTGCTGAACGCGTCCTGTACGGCGCTTTAGACACGATTCATGGTCGGGGTTCATCTGAACCGCTCGACGTGTTCTATCAAGCGCTTGAGAATATTCGACCCGTTGTTGAGGTAAAAAGCCGTCGCGTGGGTGGTGCAACCTACCAGGTGCCCGTCGAGGTTCGCCCTAGTCGCCGCAATGCGCTGGCCATGCGCTGGTTGGTTGAAGCCGCCCGCAAGCGGAACGAGAAATCAATGACCGACCGGCTGGCGGGCGAATTGATGGATGCCGCAGACAAACGCGGTGGCGCTGCAAAGAAAAAAGATGAAGTACACCGAATGGCCGAAGCCAATAAAGCGTTCTCTCATTTCCGTTTCTGACTTAAAGATCAACTCCCTGAAACTCTGAACGCGGATCCCTGACAGTGGCACGAAAAACCCCCCTTGAACGTTATCGAAACATCGGCATCATGGCCCATATCGATGCGGGAAAGACGACAACTACGGAGCGAATCCTTTTCTATACCGGTATCTCTCATAAGATCGGTGAAGTTCACGAAGGCAACGCCGTCATGGACTGGATGGAGCAGGAGCAAGAGCGCGGTATCACCATTACCTCGGCAGCAACGACCTGCTTCTGGAGCGGTATGGACCAGAACTATGACGAACACCGCATCAACATTATCGATACCCCCGGCCATGTCGACTTCACTATCGAAGTAGAGCGTTCATTAAGAGTGCTCGACGGTGCAGTCGGAGTTTTCTGTGCAGTCGGTGGCGTTGAGCCACAGTCCGAAACAGTATGGCGCCAGGCGGATAAATACAGCGTGCCCCGTCTGGCATTTGTCAACAAGATGGATCGAACTGGCGCCGATTTTATTCGTGTGATTGACCAGATCCGAGACCGTCTCGGCTCGAATGTTATCCCGATCCAGGTGCCTATCGGAGCCGAGGACGCATTCCAGGGTGTTGTTGATCTGATCAAAATGAAGGCGATTTACTGGGACGAGGAAACTCGAGGCGCCGAGTTTGAAGAACGTGATATCCCCGATGACCTGCTAGATCAGTGCACTGCGATGCGTGAGCAAATGCTTGAAGCGGTTGCTGAAGTCAACGAGGAACTGATGGAAAAGTACCTTGAGGAAGGCGACCTTTCCGCAGCAGAAATCAAGGCCGGCCTTCGACAGCGGACCATTGCTAACGAGATAGTTCTGGCAACTTGTGGCTCGGCGTTCAAGAACAAGGGTGTTCAGGCCATGCTCGATGCTGTTATCGATTTCATGCCCAACCCAACTGAGGTCCCTGCCATTCGGGGGATTCTTGAAGATGAAGAGACCGAGGAAGAGCGACAGGCATCCGATGAGGCGCCCTTTGCAGCTCTAGGTTTCAAGATCATGACTGATCCATTTGTCGGCCAGTTGGTTTTTTTCCGTGTGTACTCTGGAGTCGTTAAGTCAGGCGACAGCATTTACAACCCAGTGAAAGGAAAGAAGGAACGTATTGGCCGTATTTTGCAGATGCACGCCAACTCTCGCGAAGAAATAAAGGAAGTTCGGGCTGGCGACATCGCCGCAGCCGTTGGCCTTAAGACCATCACGACTGGAGACACGCTGTGCGACCCTAGCAGGATTATTACGCTGGAGCGCATGGAATTTCCTGAGCCGGTGATCTCGCAGGCTGTGGAACCTAAGACCAAGAGCGATCAGGAAAAACTTGGCGTTGCGCTGGGCAAACTTGCCCAGGAAGACCCTTCCTTCCGGGTGCGGACTGACGAAGAGTCCGGGCAGACGATTATCTCAGGCATGGGTGAATTGCACCTGGAGATTATTATCGACCGACTGCGTCGCGAGTTCAGTGTTGATGCCAATATCGGTAAGCCACAAGTAGCCTATCGTGAAACACTAAACGCGTCTGTCGAGCAGGAACATAAGTACGCCAAGCAGACCGGCGGCCGCGGCCAGTATGGCCATGTTTATCTCAGGGTAGAGCCGCAGGAGCGCGGCGATGGCTTCGAATTTGTCGATAAGATCAAAGGCGGTGTGGTGCCTCGGGAATATATTCCGGCGGTTCAAAAGGGTGTGGTCGAGGCTATGGTGTCCGGGATAGTTGCCGGGTATCCGGTGATCGACGTAAAGGTCACGCTGTACGATGGCTCCTACCACGAGGTGGATTCATCGGAGCACGCCTTCAAGGCAGCTGCTATCCAGGCCTTTCGCGAGGCCAGCCGAAAGGCAAAGCCCACATTACTCGAGCCGATTATGCGGGTCGAGGTGGTCACTCCCGAGGAGTATATGGGCGGTGTGACGGGCGATCTGAGTTCGCGCCGCGGCATGATTTCCGATATGGAAGATGTTCCTGCCGGCAAGATTGTTCGGGCCGAGGTTCCGCTGGCGGAAATGTTCGGTTATGCGACATCGTTGCGTTCCGCATCACAAGGCCGTGCCACCTATTCAATGGAATTCAGTCAGTACCTTCCAGCACCAAGCAGCATCACCGAGGTGGTGATGAAAAAGGCCAGTTAATCACGCACTGTTGAGGAAATCAGAAAGTGGCGAAAGAAAAATTCGAACGCAGCAAGCCGCACGTTAACGTCGGTACCATCGGTCACGTCGACCATGGTAAGACCACTCTGACTGCGGCCCTGACCAGGGTCCTGGCGGCCAAGCATGGCGGTGACGTCAAAGCCTTTGATGAGATCGACAACGCTCCTGAGGAGCGCGAGCGCGGCATCACGATTGCCACGGCCCATGTCGAGTACGAAACTGATGCCCGGCACTACGCCCACGTCGATTGCCCGGGTCACGCGGACTACGTCAAGAATATGATTACCGGTGCCGCGCAGATGGACGGCGCGATCCTGGTGGTCTCAGCAGCCGATGGCCCCATGCCTCAGACCCGCGAGCACATTTTGCTGGCGCGCCAGGTCGGAGTGCCTTATATCGTGGTCTTTTTGAACAAGGCTGATATGGTCGATGATGCCGAGTTACTTGAACTGGTCGAGATGGAAGTACGTGACCTGCTCTCCAGCTATGAATTTCCAGGTGACGACACCCCGATTGTGACCGGCAGTGCCTTAAAGGCACTCGAAGGAGATGAATCGGAAATTGGATCAGGCGCCATCATGCAGCTTGCTGATGCCCTGGATTCCTATATTCCTGAGCCCGACCGTGCCGTGGACGGCGCATTCCTGATGCCCATCGAGGATGTTTTCTCTATCTCCGGGCGTGGCACTGTGGTTACCGGACGTATCGAGCGCGGTGTAGTCAAGGTCGGCGAAGAAATTGAGATTATCGGCATCAAGGATACCGAAAAGACCACTTGTACCGGAGTCGAGATGTTCCGCAAACTCCTCGACGAGGGTCAGGCGGGTGATAACGTCGGTGTACTGCTGCGCGGCACCAAGCGCGAGGAAGTTGAGCGTGGCCAGGTTCTGGCTAAGCCCGGCAGTATCAATCCGCATACCAAGTTTGAGGCTGAGGTCTACATCCTGTCTAAGGAAGAGGGCGGCCGACATACTCCTTTCTTTCAGGGTTACCGCCCACAGTTTTATTTCCGTACCACCGACGTCACCGGCCAGTGTGAGCTGCCTGAGGGTATCGAGATGGTCATGCCCGGCGATAACGTCAAGTTGTCTGCCCAGTTGATCAACCCGATCGCAATGGAAGATGGCCTGCGCTTTGCCATTCGTGAAGGCGGTCGGACGGTCGGTGCCGGTGTGGTGTCGAAGATCATCGAGTAACGAGATTATGCCGCTGTGAGCGGTAAAAGAAGTTAGGCCAGTAGCTCAATTGGCAGAGCGGCGGTCTCCAAAACCGCAGGTTGGGGGTTCGATTCCCTCCTGGCCTGCCAGAACAGAGAATTGATCGAGGCAACCGGAACAGTGGCAGATAAACTGAAACTGGCAGTAGCAGGGCTTGTTATCGTCGCAGCATTGGTACTGTTCTACCTGCTGGGAGACAGCTCGTCTCTTATTCGTGCGCTCATTGTCGTTGCGGGCGTAGTGATTGCTGCGGGCATCGCACTGACTTCGGACTCTGGCAGGGCAGCGTGGCAGTTTGCTTTGGCGACTCGCACTGAGGTTCGCAAGGTGATTTGGCCGACTCGTCGTGAGACAGCGCAGTCGACTATGGTCGTAATACTGATGGTGCTGGTTGTTGGAATTTACTTATGGGTATTGGATGCCTTGTCGTTTTGGGCAATCTACGATCTTACCTTGGGGTTGTGATAAGACATGATGACTGATGCTGTAACAATGGATGCACCTATGAGTGAAGATACCCCGGGGACAGTTGTCGATTCGGACATGAAGTGGTTTGTGATCCAGGCCTTTTCTGGATTCGAAAAGCGTGTAAAGGAATCATTGCGCGAATATATCCGCCGCGGTGGGATGGAAGACCAATTTGGTGAGATCGAAGTTCCGACCGAGCAGGTAGTGGAACTTCGAAACGGGCAAAAACGCACCAGCGAACGCAAGTTTTTCCCCGGATATGTACTGGTCCACATGAAGATGAGCGATGAGGCATGGCACTTGGTCAAGTCGGTTCCTAAAGTGTCTGGTTTCATCGGGGGCAGCGGCTCCAAACCTGCGGCGATCTCCGACAAGGAAGCCGGGGCTATTCTTCAGCAAGTTCAGGAAGGTGCGGAGAATCCTCGACCTAAGTACACCTTTGCCCCGGGAGAAGTGGTCCGGGTTGTCGATGGGCCGTTCAAAGAGTTCAGCGGGACGGTAGAAGATGTCAACTTTGAGAAAAGCAAACTGAAGGTTTCGGTATCTATATTCGGCCGGTCTACGCCGGTGGAATTGAGTTTCACCCAGGTCGAAAAGGCCTGACGCGCTGCGAGCGCAGCGAAAACAAGTCGTTAATTAAAGGGGAGCTTTGCGGCGTTCGGACCCGACGGAGTAAAAAATGGCGAAGAAGATTGATGCGTATATCAAGTTGCAGGTACCCGCTGGCGGCGCTAAACCCAGCCCACCCGTAGGCCCGGCCCTGGGCCAGCATGGCCTGAACATCATGGAGTTCTGCAAGGCATTTAACGCAGATACCCAGGATGTTGAGCCCGGCCTACCCATACCGGTTGTCATTACGGCGTACTCGGACAAGAGTTTCACCTACATCAAAAAGACGCCGCCCGCGTCGTTTCTGCTTAAAAAGGCAGCCGGACTGGAAAAGGGTAGCGGAGAGCCTAACAAGAACAAGGTAGGCAAGGTCGGCCGGGCCGAACTTGAAGAGATCGCCAAGATAAAGATGCCAGATCTTAGTGCTTACGATATGGACCAGGCAGTAAAGATCATTGCCGGTAGCGCCCGCAGTATGGGAATTGAAACGGAGGGCGTCTGATGTCAGCGCACAGTAAAAGATACCGCCAGGCTGCCGAGCATCGCACAGCAGATAACTACTACCCCATCGATGATGCGCTGAAGGTTATCAAGGAAACCGCATCGGCAAAATTTGATGAGACAGTCGACGTCAGTATTAACCTGGGTGTAAATGCGAAAAAGTCCGATCAGAATGTCCGGGGCGCAACTGTGTTGCCCAAGGGAACTGGTAAGACTGTGCGCGTTGCAGTCTTTGCCGACGGTGCCGATGCCGAGGCCGCCAAAGGGGCAGGTGCTGATGTGGTCGGATTGGATGATCTTGCGGAGACCATCAAAGGTGGCAAGATCGACTTCGATATCTGTATCGCTACACCCGCGACGATGCGCGTGGTCGGAAAACTGGGACAGGTGCTTGGGCCGCGAGGGCTGATGCCCAATCCCAAAGTGGGTACGGTGACACAGGATGTCGCCAAAGCAGTCGGCAACGCCAAGGCCGGTCAGGTGCAGTTTCGCATCGACAAAGCCGGGGTCGTCCATTGCCCCATTGGCAAAGCGTCTTTTGATGCCGATGCCCTGAAAGAAAACTTGATGGCGCTGTTGAATGCGCTGAATAAGGCCAAGCCGTCCGCCGCCAAGGGTCAATACCTAAGGCGATTGACCTTGTCCACGACGATGGGGCCGGGCGTTAAAGTCGACCGTGCCTCAGTAAGTTAAATAGATTTGTTTTGAGGGGCTCGACCATGGCTTTACTGCCTTTTTAGGCAATAAAAGTTGGGTGGGTTCGTCGAAGACCGTAGGTGTGAAGCCGGTGACGTTACCGGGTTTGCTTAATGGTGCTCCACCAGCCTGCGCAGGCGGTGCCCCAGATCCGAAGATTTTTCCAGGGTCAGGACACCAAGGTGTAACCAGTAGGGAGTAGTGCTAAATGAGCCTTAATATCGATCAGAAAAAGGCCGTCGTCAGCGATGTGACACAGATATTTTCTGTGGCGCAGGCTGCCGTTCTGGCTGAGTATCGCGGGCTTTCCGTCGCACAAATTACCGAACTGAGAGGCGAAGCCCGCAACCAGGGAGTGGACGTGCGTGTTGTAAAAAACACTCTGGCCAAGCGCAGTGTTGCTGGCTCTGATTTTGAATGTCTGGCGGACCACTTTACGGGACCGGTGTTGATCTCCTCGTCGGAAGATCCGGTGGCTGTAGCTAAGGTGGTTGCCAAGTTTGCCAAGAAGAATGATGACCTGAAGATTACGGTAGGCGCTATGAACGGCGACTTGCTTGATTTGGCGGCCATCCAGGTATTAGCCAGGTTGCCCAACCGTGACGAATTACTCGCCACGTTGGTGGGTACGATGGCGGCGCCGATTAGCAAACTGGTCCGGACTTTAAATGAAGTGCCTTCGAAGTTTGTGCGCACGCTGTCGGCTGTCAGGGATAGTCGGCCCGAAGAACAGGTAGCGTGAGAAACGGTCGAGCGCTTAAGACAGGAAAAATCTCAAGTTAAGGAGAGTTAAATGAATCGCGAAGAAGTGTTAAATGCAGTAGCAGAAATGTCCGTCCTCGAATTGTCACAATTAATCAAGGATATGGAAGAAAAGTTTGACGTTTCCGCCAGTGCCGCTGTGGCAGTAGCTGCCCCCGCAGCTGGCGAGGCAGGTGGTAATGCAGGTGCTGCCGAGGAACAAACCGAGTTTGATGCCATGCTGACCTCTTTTGGTGAGAAAAAGGTCCCCGTCATCAAGGCGGTTCGGGCTCTTACCGGCCTGGGCTTGAAGGAAGCCAAGGATCTGGTCGAGTCGGCACCCGCCGCTGTCAAGGAAGGCGTCACCAAGGCTGAAGCTGAGGAGATCAAGAAGCAGATCGAAGAAGCCGGCGGATCTGTTGAGATTAAGTAGTAACCGGTTGTACACCTGCTGTAACTGGCAGGTGTGGACTGGTCTTGAAAGCGCGCCCGGGCAGCTTAGCAGCTCCTTGGCGCGCGCCTTCTGTAAAGCGATCGATCGGGTTACCCGACGGTTGCTCACGCCCTAACGCTACGAGGTCTTCATGGCTTATACCTTTACCGAGAAAAAGCGGATTCGTAAGAGTTTCAGCACCCGGCCGGCATCCGATCAGATACCCAATCTTCTGGAGATCCAAAAAGCCTCCTATCGCAAGCTGCTGCAAGCTGGCGTTGAGCCTCTCCAGCGAATTGATCAGGGTCTGCAAGCCGCATTCAAGTCGGTTTTCCCGATTGAGAGCTATAGCGGTGCCGCCTCCCTCGACTTTGTCTGCTATCGCCTGGGCACGCCGGTCTTTGATGTTCGCGAATGCCAGCAACGTGGAGTGGTGTATTCGGCGCCACTACATGCGACGCTACGACTGATTATCTTCGATAAGAGCGAATCTGGTGGCGCCAAGGTTCTGCGCGATATTAAGGAGCAGGAGGTTTACATGGGCGAGATGCCCCTGATGACTGACAACGGCACCTTCGTGATCAACGGGACAGAGCGGGTCATTGTTTCACAGTTGCACCGTTCGCCTGGTGTCTTTTTTGACCATGATAAAGGCAAGACCCACTCGTCTGGCAAGCTGCTTTTAAACGCCCGGGTTATCCCCTACCGTGGGTCGTGGCTTGATTTTGAATTCGATCAAAAAGATCTCTTATTTGTCCGGATTGATCGGCGGCGCAAACTTCCCGGAACCGTCATTCTCAAGGCACTGGACTACTCTAACGAGGAGATCCTGAGCCTGTTTTTTGAGACTGACCGCATAACGTTGTTGCCTGAGTCGGCCCAAGTTGACCTGATCGCGGAACGCTTGCGTGGTCAGGAGATGGATTTTGACATCAAGACGCCCAGTGGAACGGTTGTGGTTGCGGCAGAGAAGCGCATTACTGCTCGGCATATCCGCGACATCGAAAAAACCAGCCTGACTGCTCTGGACGTGCCTGATTCCTATCTTATAGGCCGGGTGTTAGCGACAGAGCTGGTGGATACTGAAACAGGCGAGGTTCTGGCTGCAGCCAACGACGAGGTGACAGAAGAACTGCTAGTGAAACTTCGTGAAGCCGAGGTCACATCATTCGAGACCATCTATACCAATGATCTTGATCGTGGACCGTATATCTCAGACACCCTTCGGTCTGATCCGACTAACACCGTGCTGGAAGCGCAGGTCGAGATTTATCGCATGATGCGTCCCGGTGAGCCGCCGACCAAAGATGCAGCTGAACAACTGTTCCGCAACCTATTCTTCAACATCGATCGCTACGACCTGTCTGCAGTAGGTCGAATGAAACTAAACCGACGATTGGGCCGTCCCACCGATGAAGGCCCTGGGATTCTCAGCCAGCAAGATATTGTTGATGTGATGCGTACCCTGGTCGAGCTGAAGAACGGGAATGGCGAGACAGATGATATTGATAACCTGGGCAATCGCCGGGTTCGGTCAGTGGGTGAACTGGTCGAGAATCAGTTCCGAATCGGTTTGGTGCGAGTTGAGAGGGCAGTCAAGGAACGCCTTTCTATGGCCGAATCCGAGAACCTGACACCACAGGATCTAATCAACGCCAAGCCGGTATCAGCGGTAATCAAGGAATTTTTTGGGTCGAGTCAGTTGTCACAATTTATGGACCAGACCAACCCACTTTCAGAAGTCACACACAAACGACGTGTTTCGGCGCTTGGACCGGGCGGATTAACCCGCGAGCGTGCCGGGTTTGAGGTGCGAGATGTGCATCCGACCCACTATGGCCGAGTTTGTCCAATCGAGACACCAGAAGGGCCCAATATCGGGCTGATTAACTCTTTGGCTATTTTTGCGCGTACCAACGAGTACGGCTTTCTTGAGACTCCGTATCGTAAAGTGGTTGATCGCAAATTGACTGATGAAGTGATGTACCTGTCGGCGATTGAAGAAGGTAAATATGTGATTGCCCAGGCAAATGCGCGACTCAACAACAAGCGAGAACTTGCTGACGATTTGATTTCATGTCGGCATGAGAATGAATTTACGCTTTCGAGCTCTGAGAGCGTCCAGTTCATAGATATTGCTCCCTCGCAGATTGTTTCCGTCGCGGCAGCTCTCATCCCATTTCTCGAACATGATGATGCGAACCGGGCATTGATGGGCTCTAACATGCAGCGCCAAGCTGTGCCGACGATAAAAAGCGAAAAACCCCTGGTAGGCACAGGTATCGAGCGCAAAGTCGCTTCTGATTCCGGCGTTGTGGTCATTGCCAAACGGGGTGGGGTCGTGAATGTGGTCGATGCCTCGCGCATTGTTGTAAAGGTTAACGATAAAGAAGTCGACTCAGGCGATGCCGGTGTAGATATCTACAACCTTGTAAAGTACACCCGTTCCAACCAGAACACCACGATCAATCAGCGCCCGCTGGCGTCGGTCGGCGACAAGATTCAAAAAGGTGATGTGCTCGCGGACGGGCCATCGACGGACTTGGGCGAACTGGCCTTGGGGCGTAATATTCTTGTCGCTTTTATGCCTTGGAACGGCTACAACTTTGAGGATTCGATCCTCATTTCTGAGCGTTTGGTCCAGGATGATGTGTATACCTCCATACATATAGAGGAACTCAACTGCATTGCCCGTGATACCAAACTCGGATCGGATGATGTGTCCCGGGATATTCCGAATGTGAGTGAATCGGCCCTGTCCCGTCTTGATGAGTCCGGCATTGTCTACATTGGTGCTGAGGTCAACCCGGGGGATATCCTCGTAGGAAAGGTTACCCCGAAAGGTGAAACCCAACTTACGCCAGAGGAAAAGTTACTGCGAGCGATTTTTGGCGAGAAAGCATCCGACGTAAAGGACACATCTTTGCGCATGCCTTCGGGAACCTCTGGAACGGTCATCGATGTTCAGGTCTTTACCCGGGATGGCGTTGAGAAAGACCCCCGGGCCTTATCAATAGAAGCCGATGAACTTGATGGCGTCAAGAAGGATCTGAAGGATCAGTTCAGCATCGTCGAAGACGATACCTTCGACCGGATAGAGCGCTTACTGTCCGGCAAGGTCGCCGAAGGCGGGCCTGGCGAGCTGAAAGCGGGTGAGAAAGTAACCCGCGGCTACCTTCAGGCTATGCCTCGTGACAAATGGTTTGAGGTTCGCTTGCGTGACGAAGCAACTAATACCACGCTGGAGCAGATTCGTCGCCAGTTAGCGGTTCAGTCAAAGAGATTTGATGAGCTGTATGACGAGAAGCGCGGAAAACTTGAGGCAGGTGATGATTTACCGCCAGGCGTGCTGAAGATGGTTAAGGTATTTGTTGCGGTCAAACGGCGTTTGCAGCCAGGCGACAAGATGGCTGGCCGTCACGGCAACAAGGGGGTGATCTCTAAGATTGTTCCTATCGAGGATATGCCTTACATGGAAGACGGCACTACCGTCGATATTGTTCTTAATCCTCTTGGCGTACCATCGCGAATGAACGTTGGCCAGGTGCTGGAGTGCCACCTGGGTTGGGCGGCCAGTCATCTGGGACGCCAGATCGGCCAGATGCTTGATGCCGAGGCAAGTTCCGACAAGCTACGCCAGAAACTGGGCAAGATATACGGCACGGGCCATACCCACGAGGATCTTGGGGATCTTTCCGATCCAGAGATTATGGAACTGGCTGGCAACTTGCGTGGCGGAGTCCCAATTGCTACCCCAGTGTTTGATGGCGCTAGTGAAAAGGACATCAAGAAATGGCTGGAAATTGCCGGGTTGCCCGCAAGCGGTCAAGCGACCCTGGTGGATGGCCGTACCGGCGAAGTCTTTGATCGCGAGGTGACTGTAGGCTACATGTATATGCTTAAGCTTAATCACCTGGTCGATGACAAGATGCATGCGCGCTCGACTGGTCCGTATAGCCTGATCACTCAGCAGCCACTCGGTGGTAAAGCGCAGTTTGGAGGCCAGCGTTTTGGCGAGATGGAAGTCTGGGCGCTCGAGGCTTACGGCGCAGCCCACACGCTGCAGGAAATGTTAACGGTTAAATCGGATGATGTCGGGGGTAGAACCAAGATGTACGAGAATCTTGTGAGAGGTGATCACAGGATGGAACCTTCGGTACCTGAATCATTTAACGTTTTGGAAAAGGAAATCAGGGCCCTGGGTCTCAACATAGAACGACGACAAGATAAGTAGTCGAACTTATAGCGACCCCGTTCAAAGTAATCGATCCAGACACCCCGAGGAAAGTAATGAAAGATCTTTTCAGCCAGTTCACAAGACACGACTCCACAGACGAGGAGTTCGACAATATCCGGATTGGTCTGGCATCGCCAGATAAGATCCGCTCGTGGTCATGGGGCGAAGTGAAGAAGCCCGAAACCATTAATTACCGGACTTTCAAGCCGGAGCGCGACGGTCTGTTCTGCGCTAAGTTGTTTGGGCCGATGAGCGATTACGAATGTTTGTGCGGTAAATACAAGCGCCTCAAGCACCGAGGCGTTGTCTGCGAAAAATGTGGTGTAGAGGTGACTCTTTCCACGGTTCGTCGTGAGCGTATGGGCCATATCGAGCTGGCCAGCCCAGTAGCACACATCTGGTTTTTGAAGTCTCTGCCATCACGGCTGGGTGTGCTTTTAGATATGACGGTACGGGAAATCGAGCGGATTCTCTACTTCGAGGCTTATGTCATTACCGACAGTGGACTCACTGATCTTGAAGAAGGCTCGCTGCTGACAGAAGAGCAATACTACGAGGCCATCGAGATGTACGGCGCCGATTTCGACGCCGGGATGGGTGCAGAAGCAGTCAAAGAACTGCTTAAATCCATGGAGCTAAAGTCTTTGTCGCCACAGTTGCGCGAAGAACTCGCCGAATCTTCATCTGAGACTAAGACCAAAAAATTGACCAAGCGATTGAGAGTCGTCGAGGCGTTCCTGCACTCCGGGAACAAGCCGGAATGGATGATCATGGAGGCTTTGCCCGTACTACCGCCGGATTTACGTCCGTTGGTGCCTTTGGACGGCGGGCGTTTTGCAACGTCAGATCTCAATGACTTGTATCGCAGAGTAATCAATCGTAACAATCGCTTGCGACGACTACTCGATCTTAATGCGCCAGACATTATCGTGCGCAATGAAAAACGCATGTTGCAAGAATCGGTCGATGCCCTGCTGGATAACGGTCGCCGCGGTAAGGCGGTCACCGGCCCTAATCGACGCCAGTTGAAGTCTTTAGCCGATATGATTAAAGGTAAGCAGGGGCGCTTTCGTCAAAACCTGTTGGGTAAGCGAGTTGATTACTCTGGCCGCTCGGTGATCGTAGTTGGACCCACGCTTAAATTACACCAGTGTGGTTTACCGAAGAAGATGGCGCTGGAGTTGTTTCGGCCGTTCATCTACAGCAAGCTCGAACTGCATGGCTTGGCAACCACTATCAAGCAGGCAAAGAAGTTGGTGGAATCCGAGGAGCCGGAGGTCTGGGACATTCTTGAAGATGTGATTCGCGAACATCCTGTGCTGCTTAATCGGGCGCCGACGTTGCATCGCCTGGGTATCCAGGCTTTTGAGCCGGTGTTGGTCGAGGGCAAGGCCATCCAGCTACATCCGCTGGTGTGCACTCCATATAACGCCGACTTTGACGGCGATCAGATGGCGGTACATGTTCCGCTTTCTATTGAGGCGCAGATCGAGGCTCGGACCTTGATGATGTCTTCTAACAATGTCCTTTCGCCTTCGAACGGCGAGCCAATTATTGTCCCGTCCCAGGATATAGTGCTGGGCCTGTATTACATGACCCGCGAGATGGTGAACGCGCGTGGTGAGGGCAAGATATTTGCAGATATTGCTGAGGTTCGCAGGGCTCTGGACAGCGGGGTGCTGTCACTGCATGCCAAGATCAAGACGCGTGTCCGGCAAGTGCTTGCCGATGACGAAGGTCAGATGAACGAAACCCTGACTTTAATAGAGACCACCACGGGCCGAGCTTTACTATCGGAGATCCTCCCGGATGGATTACCGTTTGAGCTGGTCAACCAGTCAATGAAAAAGCGTGCGATATCCAATGTTATCAACGAGTGTTATCGTCGGGTAGGGCTCAAGGATACTGTGATCTTCTGTGACCGTTTGATGTATACCGGATTTTCCATGGCCGCCAAGTCCGGCGTCTCAATTGGTATCGACGACATGGTGGTTCCCGACAGTAAGACACAAACACTTGCCGTCGCTGAAAACGAGGTGAAGGCGATTCAGGATCAGCACCATCAGGGTCTACTGACAGATGGCGAACGCTATAACAAGGTAGTCGATATATGGACCCATGCCAGTGACAAGGTGGCGGGTGAGATGATGACTGAACTCAGTATCGAAACGGTTGCCAACGCCCAGGGTGAAAACGTCGAGCAAGAATCATTCAACTCGATCTACATGATGGCTGACTCCGGCGCTCGCGGCAGTCACGCACAGATTCGCCAGCTGGCTGGCATGCGGGGTCTGATGGCCAAGCCTGATGGCTCGATCATCGAGACACCAATTACCGCTAACTTCCGCGAGGGACTCAATGTTCTGCAGTACTTTATTTCAACCCATGGCGCTCGTAAGGGTCTTGCAGATACAGCGTTGAAAACCGCCAACTCCGGCTATCTCACCCGAAGACTGGTGGATGTCTGTCAGGATCTTGTAGTTATCGAGGCCGATTGCGGCACCACCGACGGCATTCTGCGTGAAGCGAGGGTTGAGGGTGGTGAGGTGGTTATTCCGCTCAGAGATCGGATTCTGGGTCGATCTGTAGCCGTAGACGTGGTCAGTCCGGTAGATAAAAAGGTTTTGGTCGGCGCGGGCGAGATGATTAATGAGGCGGTAGCTCTGTCGCTGGAAGAGCACAATATTAACCATGTCAAAGTTCGCTCTGCAGTAACCTGCGAGACCCGCTACGGCATTTGCTCGACCTGTTACGGTCGGGATCTGGCTCGGGGTCAGCTGGTCAACCGTGGCGAAGCAGTAGGCGTTATGGCGGCGCAGAGCATCGGTGAGCCCGGGACCCAGTTAACCATGCGTACCTTCCATATTGGTGGTGCGGCTTCAAGGACGGCAGCGGTTAGTGGTGTTGAAGTCAGGAACGACGGGACAGTTACATTTACGCGGGTCAGGCGGGTTGAGCGAGCCGACGGCCGAAATATCGTAGTTTCCCGTTCCGCCGAGTTGATCATTCACGATCAGCATGGCGTCGATCGCGAACGTTATCGCATCCCCTATGGCGCGGAACTGACAGTCAATGACGGCGATGTCGTCATTGGGGGAAGTATTATTGCCTCCTGGGACCCGCACACCCATCCGATCATCAACGAAGTGGGCGGCAAGATCCGCTTCGAGAGCATGGTTGAGGGCGTATCGGTAGCAGAGCAGGTCGATGAGCTCACTGGGTCGAGTACTCACCTCGTCATAGACCCCAAGAATCGACGTGGCACCAGTGCTGATATCA
>Ga0209252_1001228_pt1 | contig 17363 bp, 12 predicted proteins | sample SaaInlV_135m_DNA_3_FD_184673 | JGI IMG/M metagenome (GOLD analysis project Ga0209252, IMG submission 184673) | Marine microbial communities from expanding oxygen minimum zones in the Saanich Inlet - Saanich Inlet SI074_LV_100m_DNA (SPAdes) (version 2) | ecosystem: Environmental > Aquatic >... | reverse complement strand
AGTCATACGATTGTCTGTAATTGGTAATACGCCATCTTTTGCAATTGACAAAAAGAAAGGGATGACAGACCCGCGAGACCCCATAACATTCCCATATCTTGCTACTGAAAAACACGTCTCGTAACTGCCTGTATACGAATTACCAGAAACAAATAATCTGTCCGAAACAAGCTTGGTTGCCCCATAAAGATTTGCTGGACTGCTAGCTTTGTCGGTAGAGAGCGCCACAATTCGCTTAACGCCCTTATCAATACATGCATCAATAAGGTTCATTGCACCTATAATATTGGTTTTTACGCATTCAAACGGGTCATACTCAGCAGTAGGAACGATTTTAGTTGCTGCGGCATGTAGGACATAGTCAATACCATCAAGCGCACGGTATAGCCTATCTCTATCTCGCACATCTCCAATCACAAAGCGAACACGAGGGTCACCCTTAAATAGTTTGGCCATTTCCCATTGCTTCATTTCATCACGGGAGAATATAACTATCTTTCTTGGATTATATTTTTCTAAAGTCATTGGTATAAAAGTGTGACCAAACGAACCTGTTCCACCCGTAATTAATATTGCTGAGTCTTTTAACATAATCTAACCTTTGTTATTACTATTGTATTCTTTATACCAAGCCACAAAGTTCTCTACGCCCTTCTTAACACTCGTGCTTGGCTTGTATCCAAACTGTTTTACTAAGTCATCTACATCAGCATAGGTATCTAGTACATCACCGGGTTGGAGTGGCAGAAATTCTTTTTCTGCTGTTTTCCCTAGAGAGGTCTCTAATGCTTTAATATAATCCATTAGCTCTACTGGATTGTTATTACCAATATTATACACTCTATAGGGCGCACTAGAGGTTGCAGGATCAGGACTGTTACTGTCCCAATCTGTATTTGGCTGTGCAGGTCTATCTAGTATTCTAATAATGCCTTCTACAATATCATCGATGTAGGTAAAGTCTCTTCGGTGTTTACCATTATTGAATACCCTGATACGCTCATTATTCATAATAGCTCTAGTGAATTTTTGTAGTGCCATATCCGGCCTATCGTAAGGGCCATACACAGTAAAGAAACGTAATCCTGTGGTTGATAGGCCATACAGATGAGAATAGGTATGCGCCATTAGCTCATTAGCTTTCTTAGTTGCAGCATACAGGCTTACTGGGTGATTAACCGTGTCATGTGTAGAGAATGGTTGTTTGGTGTTAAGGCCGTATGCCGAGCTTGATGATGCATATACAAGATGCTCAACTTTGCTATGCCTACAGCCTTCTAGTATGTTTGCAAAACCTACTAAGTTGGTATCAATATAAGCTAAGGGATTTTCAATAGAATACCTAACCCCTGCCTGTGCGGCAAGATTCACCACTACCTCAAATTGCTCGTCTTTAAAGAGTCTAGCCATGGCTTCACGATCTTCAAGATTCATTCTGATGTGAGTATAGTTTGGATTATCAGCATGTCGTGCCAATCGTGCTTCTTTTAAAGCGGGATCATAGTAGTCATTATGATTATCAATACCTACTACCTCATTACCTCTGTCAAGAAGTCTGATTGAGAGAGCTGAGCCAATAAAGCCTGCAGAACCTGTTACTAATACTTTCATTTGGATCCTTATTAGTTAGTCTGAGTTAAACAAATCTCTTGTATAGACCTTAGCCTTAAAATTGCTTAGCTCACCTACCATTCGATTAGCCTCAATAGCGTCACTTATTTTTTTAAAGTCATTTAAGTTGTCAATCACTTTAGAACGGTATATTTGCCAAAAATTCTTCAATTTAATCAGCAATAGGTGATTATTATTCAACAAAGCTATTTTTTCGGATACAAGTCAAGAGCTATCACTTCACACTCTCAACAATTTCTTGATAACTACCAACCCGTGAAATTTTTCCATTGTCTAATTCTACGATCTGAGTACACTCTTGAAGTGTGGTCAGGCGGTGGGCCACAATAATCAGCGTGAGATCATCACTCAGGTTTTGAATGGCATCCATTACTTCTCGCTCAGTATTATTATCCAACGCACTAGTGGCTTCATCAAACACAATTACATCGGCCTGTTTATATAACGCACGGGCAATACCTATACGTTGACGTTGCCCTCCAGATAGCCGCACACCATCCTCACCAACTATTGTGTCGTATTGCTTGTCCCATGACTCAATCGTTTGAGCAATCTGGGATTTTTGAGCGGCTTGGCAGATGCGAATATGATCTATTTTATCTATGGGTACACCAAAGGCTATGTTCTCTGTAATACTGGTGTCTGATAGAAAAATATTTTGTGGTACATGAGCAATATGTGACTGCCAGCTACGATGATTGTCCTCGGTAATATTTACACCATCGATCATTAAACTACCTACGGTTGGTTGCAACAACCCCATAATAATGTCTAGCACCGTACTTTTACCGCTACCAGTGATACCAATCAAACCAATTCGATCGCCTTTTTTGATGCTTAAATTAAATCCATGCTGCAACACCCAAGCTGTATTTTCTGTGTATTTAAAAGACAAATTATTTAAGGTGATACTGTTCTTAAAAGGCATAAGTGAAGGCAATGGTCCATCAGCATAAGCTGGCAATGGCTGATCTAGCATGTCTAGTGCATCTTTCATGGTGGGTTGGTTGCCGCGAATGAATGACCAATTTGCATAAGCCAGCTGTAGCACTGGCAACAGGCGTTGTGCACCAATTGCTAGCGCTGCTAACACAGGTATGGCATCAAGAATGCCACCGGAACGCCCAGCCATAAAATATGCCAGAAAAGCAATGAGAATCATACCTAGCGCCTCGATGCCATAGCGCGGAAAATTACTTATAATTTGAATGTTAGCTTCAGCACGGCGATGCGGTAGATCGGCTTTGCTGTAGATATTAGAGTAGATTTCCTGGGTGCCATCAAGGAGGACGTCACGAATACCTCCCAAGCCTTCCTGCAAGGATTTGATAACCTGAATTGACTCCCTATTAACACGCTGACCGTTTCGTATTATGGAGTTTTTTGTTAATTTGACAAACAGCACATAGAGAGTAGCAAAACCGCCAAAAGCGATACTCGAAATGAATGGCTCAATCGCAAGTAGGGCTGTCATAATTGAAAGCATCATCATTATTGAGCTAACTATAACCATAAGAGGAAACATGGTGTGGGAAACTAAGGAATTTGCCTTACCTCTAACAGTAGCAATCACTTCACTGGTGTTGCGTGACACATGGACAGCATAGGGTTGATAAAGAGTTCTTCGATAGACACTTAAGCTAAAATCAGCGCCAACAGCTTGACTGAGTCGGGTCTGCACCCACAGCAACACCAAACGCAAGGCGCCCGATAATAGCGCACTTATAGAAAAGATAATGGTGAGAGGTAAAAGAAGCTGTTTAGGCTCCGTGAAGCTAAATAACTGAATCAATGGTTGTACGATTGGACTGACAAATATTTTTTCTGGGGTGGTCATTACCCCTAAAAATGGCACCACCGCGCCAATACTAATCACCTCAGCTAAAGATGCGAAGATAGTCAATAAAAATAATAGCCCAAATTGTATACGCCTCCGTGGGGTTATGTGCGACCAAAGACGACGTAGAAGTTGTGACAAGGTTGGTTGGAGCATATTAATTTCTTATTTCAATGAGGAAGTTTATTAAATTCATAACAATATAGAGATGATTAATCTTTGCCAAACAAATCACGGCTATATACTTTTTCAGCAACATCTTGCAAATTATCGGTAATGCGATTCGCAACAATCAAGTCAGCTAGTTGCTTAAATTGAATGAGGTCGTTAACCACTTTTGAGTTATAAAACTTGGCTTCATTTAATATGGGTTCGTAAACAATAACCTCAATACCTTTGGCTTTAATACGCTTCATAATGCCTTGAATGGATGATGCGCGATAATTGTCGGAACCGCTTTTCATGGCGAGGCGGTAGATGCCAACTACTTTTGGTTTTAGCTTGAGTATGCATTCGGCAATAAAATCTTTACGCGTGGTATTAGACTCTACAATCGCACCAATGAGCTGATTTGGTACATTTTGATAATTGGCGAGTAGTTGTTTGGTATCTTTTGGTAAACAGTAACCGCCAAAGCCAAACGACGGATTATTGTAATAGTCGCCAATACGCGGGTCTAACGATACACCTTCAATAATTTGTTTGGTTTTTAGTCCGTGCATGGCGGCATAAGTATCAAGCTCGTTAAAGTAAGCTACACGCATGGCGAGGTAGCTATTAGAAAATAGTTTAACGGCTTCGGCCTCGGTTGAACTGGTGAATAACAGAGCGATGTTTTTTTTTATAGCACCTTGCTGAAGCAATCCAGCAAAGGTTTTCGAGCGGGCAGAGACTTCGCCTAAGATAATACGTGAGGGATAAAGATTATCGTACAGGGCCTTGCCTTCACGTAAAAACTCGGGTGAAAAAATGATATTGTCGCAATTTAAGCGCTGCTTAAGGCCAGCAGTATAACCCACCGGTACGGTTGATTTTATAATCATCACCGCGTTCGGGTTAATTTCAATCACATCGGCTATAACAGCTTCTATTGAGTGCGTATTAAAATAATTGGTTTCAACGTCGTAATCTGTGGGGGTAGCAATAATTACATAATCAGCACCTAGATAAGCCTCGTGCTTATCTAGCGTTGCTTTGAAGTTGAGGTGCTTTGTTTGCAAATACTGTGTAATCTCAACATCTTCAATAGGCGATTGCTTACGGTTAAGCATGGCAATTTTTTCTGGGATAATATCAAGCGCTACGACTTCATTATACTGTGAAAGTAATATGGCGTTAGATAGCCCAACATAACCTATGCCTGCAATTGCTATTTTCATAAATAATTCTTTTTTGTTAGATGTTACTATTCATGTTGCTTATTATCGCTTGCGTTGCGCTCACTTTGATAGCTGCCATTTTTCACATTCTGCCACCAATTTTCATTATCTAAATACCATTGCACAGTTTTTCTGATACCACTCTCAAATGTTTCCATAGGTTTCCAATTAAGTTCTCTAGCAATCTTGCTAGCATCGATAGCGTAACGCAGATCATGCCCTGCACGGTCTTCTACAAAGACAATCAAGTCTTTGTAATATTTGATATCTCCCGGCTTGTCAGGCACCAATTCTTCCAACAATTCACAGATGGCATGAATAACCTCAATGTTTTGCTTTTCATTATGGCCACCAATGTTGTACGTTTGTGCTATTTCGCCTGAAGTGGCGACCAAAACTAAAGCTCTTGCATGATCTTCAACATACAACCAATCTCGAATTTGATTACCTTTTCCATAAACAGGCAAAGACTCACCTTGTAAGGCATTTAAGATCACAAGTGGAATCAGTTTTTCAGGAAAATGAAAGGGTCCATAATTATTGGAGCAATTGGTCACAATAGTCGGCAAATTATAGGTCCGATTCCATGCCCTCACTAAATGATCTGAGCTCGCTTTAGATGCCGAATATGGGGAACTAGGTGCATAAGGTGTTGTCTCAGTGAACAAAGGTAATGCTTCGTGCTGATCTGCGTTGCTGTTCGACGGGTTTGATTCCTGCACAAAATTTTTGAGGTCATCAGGGTGAGGTAAATCACCATAGACTTCATCCGTCGAAATATGATGAAAACGGAAATCCTCTTTCTTTCCTGGTGCTAACTGAATCCAATACTTTCTTGCTTGTTCAAGAAGATTATAAGTTCCAAGTATATTGGTCTTAATAAACTCATCAGGGCTATCTATTGAGCGATCCACATGAGATTCAGCTGCAAGATGCATAATGATATCAGGCTGATAGTCTTGGAATACTCGTGCTACTTCTTTAGAATCACAGATGTCAACCTGCTCAAAACAATAACGTGGATTATCATTAATTGAAAGCAGTGATTCTAGGTTGCCTGCGTAGGTCAGTTTATCAACATTGATAACAGTGTGATGAGTGTCATTAATAAGATGACGAACAACTGCCGATCCTATAAAACCAGCGCCTCCTGTAACAAGTATGGTTTTCATATTAGTTATAATAGTTTTAGTTATGGTCGATACAGTCCGTAAAATCTACAGAAACAATTTACCCAGACACTGGAGGTAGTTTTTTATGATAAAACCTTGATGATTAAACGCCTTCCTCAGCACGTTTAAGTAAATACTGGCCATATTGATTTTTAGCTAATGGTTGTGCCAGATGTATGAGTTGCTGCTTGGATATATAGCCTTTCAGAAAGGCAATTTCTTCTAAACAGGCTACCTTAAGTCCCTGTCTTTTTTCGATAATTTCGATAAAGTGTGCCGCTTCTAATAAGCTTGCATGGGTACCCGTGTCTAACCAAGCATATCCGCGCCCCAATAACTCTACTTTAAGCCGACTTTCAGCAAGATAAATTTGATTAACTGAGGTTATTTCTAATTCACCACGATGTGAAGGGGTGATGGTTTTAGCCTTTTTAATAACATCATTAGGATAAAAGTATAGGCCCGTAACAGCATAGTTACTTTTCGGTAATAAAGGTTTCTCTTCAATGCTGATTACGTTACCTTGCTCATCAAATTCAGCAACACCATAGTGCTCCGGATCGCTTACATGGTAACCAAATATAGTGGCTTTATTTTCCAACTGAACATTCGTCACAGAGGTAGCAAGTAATGACATTAATTCATTGCCGTGATAAATATTATCACCCAGCGCTAAGCAAACATCTTCCTCACCTATGAAGCTTTCACCAAGAGTAAAAGCCTGAGCAAGACCATCGGGAGATGGTTGAACCATATAGCTAAATGCCATACCTAATTCTGATCCATTACCCAATAATCGCTGGAAACTAGATTTATCCTCCGGTGTAGTAATGATTAAAACATCTTTGATCCCCGCCAACATAAGTACAGATAAAGGATAATAAATCATGGGTTTATCATAAATAGGGATAAGCTGCTTGGAAATACCACGAGTAATCGGATACAAGCGGGTACCGCTCCCTCCAGCTAAAATAATTCCTTTCAAAAGACTCTCCCGCAACTGATTAATCTATATTTTTAGATATCCTATACCTTTTAAAGCCCTCTTTAAAGCAGCTGAATCTGTCACTACAGAGCTTCCCAACACTAAAAGCTATATTACTCTTTTCTATAAAAGTGCATTAACAACAAAAATAGAATCGACAGCATGACTCCCATTAACGTCACTGTGATACAAATTAGAGCTCTATTAGGTGCGAATTTTTTTTCAGGCGCCATAATGGGGTTAATGGGATCAAAAACATAGTTAGGGCTGGCTTCAGCCAACATTTTGCTTTTCAGCTGTTCTTCAATAATAGAGAAAATCGCACTCTGAGTTGTAACGGTGGCAGCCTTCTCTATCTGAGCTTCAAGGTAATTAATATTTATAGTTGCCTTTGCAACTCGTCGCTCTCCCATATGAGCATTAATCGCAGCAATATATAAATCTAAGAATCGCTTGGCAAGTTGAGGGGAAAGAGACGAAATAGATACAGATGTTAGCCCAGATTCAGTGTTTTTGATCTCAATCATTCCAGAAAATGTCTTAAACAGGCTCCAGCTGCTGGGCCTACCATTCTCTACAACCCACTTTTTGTTCTCTACATCATATATTTCATTATTTATTAATAAGCTTTGTGTCTCTTTATCCCACTCTTTAATAGCCGCCAATTCGAAAGCCAAATTGTTTTTTTCAATAAAGTTTTCAATAAAGTTTCTAGACACCATTATTTCTTGTGCAATTTTAACTTCACTAACGCCACCACTGTCACCGATATTCACACCAGCTAGCGATGCAAGGCCGCCTAATCGGCCCAAGGCCCCAGAAAGCCCATCCGTTGATGACTGCACAGGGACCAAAAGTGTCGTCGCTTTGTACTGATCAGCGATTGACAGAGCATACATTACAGAAGCGAGAGCAAAAACAGCTGTAATGGCAAATACCTTTACTTTACCAGCCCAAATAACCGCAAAGAGCTCCCATAAACTTATAATCTCAGTATCATAGTAAGGATCATTTTTTTTCATTTCTTTATCTCTCTAATAGTTCATTTTTAAGAGTTTCAATTTCTTTTTTAAGCCTATTATATTCTATAGATTTCCTCTTTAAAAAGTGTTGTGCAAGTATTGATTTTTCTTCTATTCCTTCGGGAGTTAATAGGTAAAGATAACCTATTTTATTATCAGAACGTTTAAAATTACTGAGCTTCATAAAACCTTTGTCCATGAGTGCATGAAGCACATAGTTTGTTTTTCCTAAGCTTAAACCCAATTCTTTAGAGAGCTGGCGTTGAGTCATTGTTGGGTTGTCATTTAAAACTTTTAGAACTGTGTACTCAGTATCAATTTGTTGTATTTTCATTTTGAATAGCTACCGCAGGACTTGATTGATAAATCCAATTTCTTTTTTTTACTTTCATATAGTGTGTTCATTCTGTGAACATTTATATTATAGTGTGCGTTCAATGATAGAACAAGTAAAAATTATATTTGTAATTTTAACTACAATTTGAACTTTTCAAGAACTGTTTTACGTCCAATATCATGTTCTGGTATCTCAGCAATTATTAGTTCATTCATTAATTTTAACAATATTCTTACCCTTTCTTTGCCTGTCATGGACAAAAATTTTGCTTCCTTTCCTTGAAAAACCCCTTTATTAATGACTAGCTTGTCACCTTTTTGAAATAATTGTCTTGTAACATTATGTTTGACGATAGAATGATTATTAACTCTTGTTTTAATAAATTCTATTACAGCATTTGGAACTGCTGCAAATTTATTACCAAATAAAACCAACTGGCTCACCCCTCTTGTTGATTTAATAAGATGCCAGTTATCTTTTTCTACATTGATTGTAATGAAGAGATAACGTGGAAACATTGGCTTCAATGAAAATGATTTTGGCTGGCTTATTTTTTCATAAGCTATCATTGGTAAGAATGTTTCAAATCCTTGATTTGCACAATTCTTTTGAGCTATTTCTTCTTCCTTTGCTTTTGTATAGACCAAGAACCATTTAAAATTTTCTATTTCCATTGATATCTTCTTAAACCCAATGATGGAATCTACTGATAATAAGGCCTAAAAACTGTTGACTGCAGCTGCTGCTATTGCCATTTGGTAGATAATTTGTGAAATTTCAGTTGTTGCTTTTACCCCGGAGAAAGGTTGAATATTCATTGGAATAACAATTGTATCTCCTGCTTCAAGCATGGATTTACCTACTCTAAAAAACCCTGATCCTGATAATTGAGAAGGTGAGACTATGCTTCCATCAGATTTAATAAGATAAGTGTTACTTACATCAGCAAAATCAGTAGCGCCGCCACTCAGACTAATATAATCTTTTAGGTCTAAGCTGTTCTTATATAAATGTGAGTTTGCAACATACACTTCGCCTATTACAGATATGCTCTGTGTTCTCTTTGGAATCATTAGACTATCCCCATCTTCGAGAATGATATCTTCAACTTCTTGATCTAATATAGCATTAAGATCAATAACTAATCTTCCTAATGATGCATCATTCGCTCCAGTGTCTCCAGTAATAAGAGATGTTAGCTGATTAATTGCATCACTACCCAATGTATCCTGCCCTAAACCTCCTGATTGACTAGACAATAATATCTTTTTTCTTAGTTCATTTTGTGCACTCTTGAATCTTTCTTTCTCTGCTTTCTTTAGGGCATCCCTTTGATAATAAGCAGCCTTTGATGAACCAAAATCTGTTAGTCCTCCTGCACGTTTGACTAACTCTCCTAGGGTTTCATTCTCTGAAATAGGATAGGTTCCTGGGAAAAACACTTCGCCACTGATGTTAACAGTTTTTAAATCAGATGAAACCTGTTTAAGATTAATAGTATCCATTTCTTGAAGCCTGGTTTCATTAGCTACAATCAATGAAGCATAATTATTTGTAGTGGAAAATTTCTTACCAATATTATTTCTACTACTCAGTTCTATCTCTGCTTCATAGGTGCCATTCTTAGGGCCGCCACTTGCTTTTATTGCATCGGAGAGAATCATATCTTTTGTATATGGATATGTACCTGGAAAATGTACATTACCAAATACAGAGACTATTTTTAACTTATCATCTACATCATTTCTTTTTATTAAGTCTAGAACTGGATCAAGTAGTTGTTTTCTGCAAATATTTGTAATGGAGATTGATATATCTATTTTTTCATCATCACTGTTTTGTAGATTTACCCTTTCTTTCTCTAGAGTTTGTTGCAATGCAACAAAATCTTGAGGTGTATTTAGTTTTTCTAATTCAGTTATAGGAATTGATTTTTCAGTCCTAAATCCTGACTGTTCTATTACCCTAATAGCTAAATCCTCTGGGATTATGCAATATTCATAAATAGAATACTCATAATATCTCATGATATTTTCGTTAGGTTTATTTTCTATCTTGGTTGTCCCATATTGATTCTCATTGCCTATGAAAGCATTCTTTTCTTCAACAGTTAATATTTCTTCGTTCAGAGACTTTCTGAGATAAGTCAGTGATGTCCACTGATCTTCAAGAATCATCTGATTGGTTTCTTCGTCTATTACATACTTATCTTGTATCATCTTTGTAGTAATAAGATCGGAGGAAAGCAAACTAGGAAATAATATAATCTCATCTTGATCGGATAATAGAATATTTTCCTCAGATTGCGGGTTGGAAAATAATTTTTCTAGGTCAACCTGCAAAAATCTAAAATTTTGAGACTGAGTTTCCTTTCTCTTTATAAGAATATAATTTAAGTCTGTCATTTCTAACAAGTCATTGGGCGAATCAAACAAATCATACATTCTCATACCTGGTTTCCATGGATAAAATCCTGGTTGCTGAGAATGACCAACAATTAGAATAGCTTTATTTAAATTATCCGGGACTGGATATATTGATATAGTGTCGCCATTGCTCACTTTTAAGTTTTCATTATCCTGGTTGTTTAAATTTACTGATATCAAATCAAATGAATTTGTTGAGGGATTGATTCTTGTTATTTCAGCAGTTAATAAATTAGCTTTTGGTTTTACATTGCCAGCGTATCTAATTAATTCACTTAAAGTTTCACTATCCTTAAGTTCATAGATTCCTGGTCTATTAATCTCTCCAGCTACTGCCGCAGTTTTCCCAATTGTTTCTATAAAAACAACATCGCCTTGCATTAATCTTTGGTCATTGCTTGTGTCCCCATTGAGAAGTAATTCATAAAAATCAAAAGAGACAATAGTCCTTCCATTTCTCTTTAATTTTATATCTCTCAAAGAGCCTGCAACATCAATACCTCCACTTTGTATAATTGCATTTGTTAGAGTAGATAAAGCACTTATGGAGAACATGCCAGGATTGTTTGCTGCACCGAGTATGAAAATATCTATAGACCTTAATGCGCCCAATGTAACGCTTACCTTAGTGCCGATTAGTTGATTATTTATGGTTGTTGTAATTAGATCCTTTAAATCTAAAAAAGAAATACCAGCAACATACAAAGGTCCAATTTCAGGTATAAAGATATCTCCATCTCTCGTAACTTTTAGTGTATATATTTTATCAGTATTACCAAATAAGATAATTTTTATATTATCGTCTGGACCTATTAAGTAATCTGGAGGAATGGGTGTGTTATTTTTTGGTGCAAAAGTACTAGGCTGGTCTACAAAATAGTTGTAACCAAAGTATTCTAAGGCTTCATCTGAAAATTTAGTCTTTGGTGGGTTTTTAAAATTTTTACCGCCAGTGTAGCCATATTGACCATCGGTAAGATTCTGTCTTTCTTTCTCAATATCATTATTAGGTCCCTCTTTAGGGTCAGAGTTTGTTGTATCTCTTATTTCAGGTGATATTGATTCGACGCCGTTAGCTAAAGAGCCTAGCACTGCTAAACTATCTAACTGCGCATTAGCTATAGAGCTATTAGCAATAAGAAATAATATGATTACTCTCGTTTTAGAATTCATATAAAAATCACCATTATTGAAGCTTCTAAGAAATTGAATTTTAATACATTAGAGTGAAATAAGAAAGATGATTACCTCTTAAAAGTGACATTAGGTATAATCAAATTAACCATAAAAATGGGATATCAATATTTAAAACTCTATTAAAAAACCTATCAAACAATTAAATTCTATGAAAGCTGATGTTCTAATTATTGGTGCTGGTCAAGCTGGTGCAATGACAGCAATTGCCTTAAGACAAAAAAAATATAAAGGCTCTATTACAATAATAGGTGAAGAAGAGCATCTACCTTATCAAAGACCACCGCTTTCCAAAAATTTTCTAGCTGGTATCTCCCATACAAAAAACCTTTATCTTAAATCCTCTAGTTATTATGAAAAAAATCAGATTAATATCTTATTAAACAAGAGTGTCATAAGCATTAATCGAACCAATAAAAATATTGAATTGAAAGATGGAACTAAATTTTATTATAAAAAACTCGTAATTGCCGTTGGAAGTAAGCTCAATATACTTGATATGCATTGTGATAAAGAGAATATCTATTATTTGAAAACTATAAATGATTCAATCAAAATTAGATCACTACTAGATAAACAGAAAAAAATTGTTATTATTGGTGCAGGTTATATAGGTTTAGAGATAGCGGCAGCTGCATGCAAAAAAAATCATAAAATTACAATTTTAGAGGCAGATAACAGAGTGATGAGTCGTTCTGTATGCCCTGAAACATCTCATTTTTTTGAAGCCATTCATGAAAAAGAAGGTGTAAACTTTTTTTTAAATACTCTAATAAAAGACATTCATCAGCATGATAATGAAAAAATTATTACCATAAATAATAATGAGTTAATAAATACAGAGGCAATAATCATAGGAGTCGGAGTAAGGGCCAAGACAAACCTTGCAGTTAAAGCAGGCTTAGATTGTCAGAATGGTATTAAAGTTAATGAATTCTGCCAAACATCTGATGATAATATCTTTGCTGTTGGCGATTGTGCTAATTACCCCAATTCAATCTATGATCAGAGACTTAGATTAGAATCTGTTCAAAATGCAATAGAACAAGCAAAAATAGCTGCTTCAACGATTAATGAGATGGATTTACCTCATTATCAAATCCCATGGTTTTGGTCAGATCAATACAATATTAAACTGAGAATAGCAGGGGTTGCTAAAGGTTATGACAATTATGTTATAAGAGGAAGTATGGCTGAAGAAAAATTTTCTGTATTCTATTTAAAAAATGGACGGCTTATAGCACTAGAAACCATTAACGATAATAAATCTTTCTCTATAGGGATCAAACTAATAAAAAACCAAGTCAGCATAACTGAAAAAGCCTTGGAAGATAAGGAGTTAGATCTTAGAAACTGGGTCCGTTAGCATTTGCATAAAGCTCATTAATATCTGATGTAATCCTCAACAAAAGTCTTAAAAGATTGTCTATCATCCATTTCTAATACCTTTTGCTGATTATGTGAATCTATGGATTCTTTTTCCAGTAAGCCCCAATTAATGTTCTTAGATTTTTCGAGATTGATATAATATGTCTTATTTGACTCACCTATGGTGTTGCCAAAGTCAACAAAACTTAAATTTTTTGATAGAATCTCATCAAGAAAGCGTCCTGATAAAGTTAGATTAGGATCGTTAATTTTTGTCCTCATTAATTCTATAGCATTTGTATATTGCATCTTATCGGAATCTAGCACAGCAGCTATTTGTAATAGATTGTCTATAATTTCTTTTCCCCAATCTTTCAAGCTTGTTTTTTCTCCATTTTTTAACAAACAAAGTTTGGACTCTCTTCCTTTTTCAGCCACTAATGAGTCATTGTGATTAATATTTCTTATCTCATCATTTGTAAAATTTTGACCCTGTTTTATAAAACAATAAGTAAGCAATGTTTCTAGAAATAACACTGTTTCCTTATCAATACCTATTCGACTATAGGGATTTAAATCTAAAGATCTTAGTTCAATGTAATCAACACCGCCTTGGCTTAATTTTGAAGTTGTGCGTTGTTCAGAAATAGTTTTACTTTTTGCTCTTGCAACAGCGTAATATTCATCATCAATTTGTAATACATTTTCATTAAGTTGTTTTTGGAGCTTAGTATTTATTTTGTCTATAGTTACGAACTCATCGAGAGGAGTATTGGTTGCTTTTCGCAAATCTGAAACATATTCTTGCAGAGAATTCATTGATACCTGCAACTTATTTCTACTAATATTACAGTATCCAAAATCACTCATTCTGAGCGACGTGGCATATGGTAAATAAAATGTCTGGTTGTCTAGTTGTTTTAATGATTGACTACCTTTTGTTATAAAACTTCTGGTTATAATAGGAGAGGCTCCAAACAAATAAAGAATAAGCCAGTTGATTCTAGAAATATTTCTCAACATATTAAAATATGCAGAAGATCGAACCTCAATTGAATTTTCAGACATTTTCTTTAACAATGGTCTTTGCCAAAGAGTTTCAGGAACTGAGTAATTATAATGTATCCCTGATATAGTTTGCATCATCCTACTGTAACGGTGTGATAGCCCTTCCCTATATGTTCTTTTAAATAAACCTAAATTTGATGACCCATAATTTGCAATAGGGATGTCTGTGTCTTTATTAATAACAGTTGGCATGCTGAAAGGCCATAAGATCTCATCCTCAATATTGCATGAGACAAAATGATGAATATCTTCAAGAAAATTTAGACCTTTTATTTTATCATTGCGTGGAGGAGTCACTAATTCTAATTGTGCTTCTGAAAAATCTGTTGTTATGTAATGATTACATAAGGCAGAACCTAATAATTCTGGGTGAGAGTGTTGAGAAATATTTGAATTTATAACTCTTAAACTTTCTTTTTCAAACCCAACTTTACTGAAACGAAGCAAATCTTTAAGTTCTGAAAAAATATTTTTTTCCATACCTTTATTAAAGTCACTGACCACTATTATTGTGTCCTATCGTATTTCTTTGTACTAAAGCCTGAAAATATTTTTTGTATTGATATTTGCTTCCTGCTTGGTTTTTTTGAGCTAAAACTTAACAATTTTTTTTCTGTTGCAGTTTTAATAAAAGCATCATAGCGCGCAACTCTTGTGTCCCACCAAATATTGCCGCTAAAGTTTTCAAGTCTTTGTCCGCCATCTCGCTGAATAGGGCGCAAACGAGTACTATAATTTTTTCTGGTGCCCGAACCCAAAAATGCATTTAATGGAATTTTAAAAAACATACCTTTATCAAAGCTACCCTCACCAAAATCTGTTGCAGACACATCTGTTATGGTTGCCCAGAGACCAACCATCCAGCCATTATTAAAGGTACGGAGCACTTCTAAGGTTGACCCAACATCTTTTGCTAAATATTTACCAGTATGCAGCGCCAAGTCAAGATTATAAAAGGGTGATGCCCAATAGATACTGGCAAAAGCCGTAGTGGTTTGATAGTCAAGGTGCTTAAAAGACTTATCGTAATCTCTCTGTTGCACCCAATTGGTACTTACGCCAAAAGCCAAACGAGACTGAAAGGGCTGATACAACACCTCACCACCAACACCACTGTACATTTCTTCTAGCACCCCTCCAAACACGCGGTAATAAATATCGTTGCGTATATTGCCACGTTTCTCAAGATATAAATAATGTAGCCCAGAATCGCCTTCTATGAGGTATTTAACAATATCAGATCGTACATGCTCAAGTACAGAGTCTGGGTTTAAACGATTGCTCTCATCAAAGTTATGTGTAATATTTTGCCCATATTCGCCTCTCAACGTCCAATCATCAGGCAATGCCATGCTCATTCCAATTCTACCATATAACTGATAGCGAGCTGGGTCATCTGGGTCAAAAAATTGGAATCGCGTAGCTAACCCCCAATCAAAATTCATCTTTCTCGTAAAAAAATTGGTCCTGTGTTGCACAAAACTTAAAGGCTTTATCGGCTCAATGCTAATCTCTCGCTCTACCAGTTGCTGACTTTTGCCATGATGTAATGAGGGGCGGCTCAATCTTATTGATTGCAGGCGATAACCCTGTTCTTCAATCACAATATTAAAGGTATTTATAGTTGAGGGAAGGTGCAAATCTGCCAAATTAGTCATCATTGTTAATGCATCTGCCCAAACAGGGAAGCCAGTATTGCCCATAACAATGGTTGCACTGTGGGTGCTCTCATCAATGGTGGCTTCTAATAATAAAATACCAGATTGTTCAACATCATATAAAAGCCTGTCATACCAGCTGTTTTTGTTGATGCCAGATGGTAGTTCGCTTTGTGCAAGATCTAAACTTGATCGAAATAAAGGGGTAGGAGGTCTTGAGGGTAAGGATTTGCTATCTAGAGCAGCTGAGAACTCAATGCCCCACTCTTCTTGATGTTGGTGCGATAAGGTGAGTGAGAGGCCAGGTCGAGCATCCCATCTAACCGCAGCGCTAATAGGAGATTTTGGTTTCAAGCCTCCATATAACAATTCAGAATAGTATTGATCGGGGTTGTATTCCACCATAAATGAGAAAGGGAGGCCGGGCATTGTATAATTCAACCCACCAAAAAAACCTGCTTTCTCACCACTAAAAAAAGCACCTGTGGATAATGTACCTCCCCTGCCAGCAAATTCTTCTCGAGTAACAAACCTGTCTGACAAATAAGTCAGTGGGTTTTGGATGTCACCTTTACCTGCCAGACGACCCCAGCCCATACCCAAGGTTAGATCGAAATCGCCAAATTGCTTAGAGGCTACTACGTATTCAGACCCCCAAAGGCCTGTCCCGACAATATCACTAATACCCACCGCCACTTGAGGTAAGTAGTCATTCTCCTCCCACAAACGAACTTTAACCTCGTAATTACGATCGTATGATAAAGTGTTGAGTTTTTTCCAACCACTGTAGCGAAAGGTAGCTTCTATCCAAGGTGTTGCTTGATAGGTTATAGTAATGGATTTGGTGCGTGATTGGACGGCAGTCGTGGCTGTCAATGTGCCATCTTGCGACATGCGTGCTGTGGGAATATCGATAAGGCCCATTGTGCCAAAATCAGATGCCATAGAAGGCATAGAAGTGGCAATCAATAAAAAAAACAATGTTCGTTTATACATTGTCAGAGGATAACTATTTTCTGTGGACTAATAAAGTGGCATCATGTGATGCCGTTCTTTTATATCTATCAAGTTCCAGTGGTTGTGGTCGTTGTTGTAGTTGCCGTATCTGAAGTACCTGTAGTTGTAGTTGTAGTCGTTGTCTCTTCTGTCGTAGTCGTGGCTGTTGCCTCTTCTGTCGTAGTCGTGGCTGTTGCCTCTTCTGTCGTGGTCGTGGCTGTTGCCTCTTCTGTCGTGGTCGTGGCTGTTGCCTCTTCTGTCGTGGTCGTGGCTGTTGCCTCTTCTGTCG
>Ga0209252_1001227_pt1 | contig 17372 bp, 16 predicted proteins | sample SaaInlV_135m_DNA_3_FD_184673 | JGI IMG/M metagenome (GOLD analysis project Ga0209252, IMG submission 184673) | Marine microbial communities from expanding oxygen minimum zones in the Saanich Inlet - Saanich Inlet SI074_LV_100m_DNA (SPAdes) (version 2) | ecosystem: Environmental > Aquatic >... | reverse complement strand
AATTAAAGTTTTTGTTCCTTCAAAATCAAATTTAAATCTCACTTCCTCCATTCCAGCACTAGTTAAAGCTTTTCTTAGCTTATTTCTATCATCAGCCATAAACATTAGAAATCCTCCCCCACCAGCTCCAACAAGCTTTCCTCCAATTGCTCCGTTTTGCATTGCAATATCATACCAATCGTTAATCTTTGGATTGCTCATGCCACCAGATCTTTTTTTCTTATTTTCCCAATGTTCATGCATCAACTCTCCAAAAATCCTTGTGTCTCCTGATTCCAAAACCTTTTTGCTTTCAAACCCTAGTTTCTTTACCTTATGAAGGTTATTTAGCATATCTTCATCATTTTGTTTTGATTTACTGTCCTGATCTTTTAGAATTTTGCCTGCACTTCTAGAATATCCAGTAAAAAATAACATTAAGTTATCTTCTAAGTCGTATAAGGTATCGTCTGAGATATTTAAAGGTTCGGCATCTACAGTATCATCTTTATTAAACCTAAATGAGGAAATACCACCAAAGGCTGCTATATACTGATCTTGCTTTCCAATTGGTTCTTTTAGTTTATTTATTTCTATATCGCAAGCTAATTCGGCTAGCTCATCTGGATGAAGATTTTTAGATGAATTCACATATAGCGCTTTCAAAAGTGCGGTAGTAAAACTTCCTGAGGATCCTAAACCAGTTCCAGATGGTAAGTCAGCTAGAGTTGTTATTTCAAGATTTTTTTTGAACCCAAGTTTAAGACTTTCTCTTATGATCGGATGTTTAATATCTTCTATATTATTCACATTTTCGTACTCTGAATATTTTAATGTGTATCCATCTTTAAATGGATTCATTACAGATACAAAAACATATTTATTAATTGCAGCTGCAATTAAAAAACCCTCATTTTCTTTATAATAGGATGGTAAATCAGTACCACCGCCTCCAAGAGATATCCTTAAAGGACTTCTAACAAGTATCATTGAGTTGCAACTCCTTTCTACATTCTTTTAAAAGCATCATAATTTTTTTACCAGCTATATGATCACATGGATATATTTTACTATCTGAAATATTCTTTGAAGTTAATGAGAATAATGAAATTATTTCCTCATAAAAAGAATCTTCAGCTGTATAGTTTTCTAGATGATATATCTCTGATTCAGCCTGAGAATTTCCAGATTGCCAACCCCATCTCTTACCAGTTTTGTATACTTGATCCCCATAGCTTCTTCCTCTTCCAGAAACAATTCCATAGCCCTCTGTTCCATTAACCTCTAATATAAAATTACTTCTCCACCTATTTAGTGAAGTTTGAATATTAAAGATAACATTGTTATTGCCCTCTAATATAATGTGGGCTTCTTCTTCGATTCCTGTTTTCCAAAAACCTTTCCAAAAGCTGCCTCCTTTTACTTTTAGTTCTGAATTAGAAATTGATAGTGCAATATCTAAAAGATGAACTCCTGGATCAATTAAACAACCCCCACCACACATACTTGGATTAAGCTTCCATGAATTTTCCATGCCAGGGGAATTTCCATGCCCCAAAACCATGTTTACAGAAACAAGATCACCGAACATATCGTTTCTTATATGGTTTAATAGTAAATTAATTCCTAAATAGAACCTATAATTAAGTCCAACGTGAAGATTTACATCATCCGGTTTCGCCTCAATAATTCTATTACACTCTGCAAGATTTCTACCTAGAGGCTTCTCAACTAAAATATTTTTACAGTAATTAAATGAGTCAATTAATAAGTCTGGTGCTACTGAATGAGGGGTGCAAATAAAAATCCAATCAGGATTTTTAACTAGCTCATCATTAAAATTACTATTTACTTGTAATTTAAACTCATCTTTTAATTCATCTAAAAGTTTTTCACTTTTATCAACAACTGTAATATCTAAGTCAATTGAATAGTTAGAAGATATTTTTTTAAGAGCCGTTATTCTCTCTTTACCAATTAAACCAGCTCCAACTATTAGAATCTTCAATCTATTCTCCTTAACTTAAAGTGATCTTCATCAAGCTCTTCTTGAAAATATTTTTCGAGATCATCGCGCACGTGAACAAAGCATCCATTTAATTTGATAGAAGGAATTTTATCTAAGATGAAGTTTGAAACAAAATTTGTTGGTTCATCAATACTTGTTCGTGTTTTTATTTCAGCTCCATGTGACTCAACAACTGCAAGCATATCTGTGCTTACTGCTCCTGGAGCAAGGGCAATTATTGAAGCATTTTTATAATCTTTTTTAAACTCAATACCAATATTTTCAACAGCTCTGACAACAGCAACTTTTGACAATGAATATCCAGAAAAGTCAGGATACCCATATGCAGCACCTCCGCCTCCAAAAAAAATAACACGAATGAAAGTATTAATGTTGGCAAATTTTAAGATATTATTTAAAACAGATAGATTGCCTAGTACATTAGTTCTATATAAATTTTCCCAATCCATAAAATCTGCATCTGCTATTCCCCCAAAATTGCCTAATTTAGAAGCACATAATGTCAAACCTATTGATGAAGGATTATATTTTTTTAAAAAATCTGATAACTCATCAAAATCTTTATCTATTCTTGATATATCTCTTTTTATTGTATAGATATGTTTCTTTCTGTCTGAGACATCATTTATTAAATCAGAAGATCCGATAGCTAGAACCTTTTTTGCACACTTTGATGAATTAATTACGATATTTTTACCAATACCTTTTGAGCCTCCCGTAACTATTAATAGATCAATCATCTTTTATTATATTATCTAGATTTTGATGCATTTCTTTTACTGATTTTCTTATAGCTTCAACAGAGTTCATTGAAGATTTCCAACCTAAATCTGATATTTTTTGAGTATCTAATCTCACAATGGGTACATCGCCTTTCCAACCTCTATTTCCCCCAGTATATTTGTATACACAATCTGATTTATCAATTTTCATTTGATCTAAAACAATATCAGCAATCTCATTGACAGTTGCAGGATCTTTTGGAGCAACATTATAGACATCATACACTTTCCTTTGATTTTGTAATGCAAAGAACATAGCTGAAATAACATTTTCTACATGAATATATGGTTTGCTTTGCATTCCATCTCCAAGTATTTCTAAAAATGATGAATCGCCCTTCAGCCTTCTCATGAAATCATATGCCACTCCATGAGTTTGCCTTCCTCCAACGACATTACCAAATCTAAAAGCAGATGCCTTAATGTCGAACATATGACAATAGCTACATATTAATGCTTCGCATCCCAGCTTACTTGCTCCATATGTGGAAATTGGTTCCATTGGACTAAAATCTTCCTTTACAAATTCATATCCTGTTTCGCCATAAACACCAGAGCCAGAGGCATACAATAACTTCTTACAGCCTCCTTTCCTCATAGCCTCCAGAACAATTTGAAGTAGATATGTTCCTTGATTAAAATCAATTTGAGGGTCAGTCATTGCAGCGGCGATATCTGCATTCGCAGCAAGCATAATTGTTACATCAATATCTTTAGAATACTCAAATATTTCATCATCATATATATCTTTTTCAACTAATTGAAATTTTTTATTATCTATATGTTCTTTAAGGTGCCACTTTTTTCCAGAGCAAAAATTATCATAAACAATGACTTTCGAAATAGATTCATCGCAAAGAAGTTTGTCTACAACATAACTGCCAATAAAGCCACCGCCACCAATTACTAAGTACTTCATTTAAACCTCATTATAAAATACACGTGCTGTTTCAAAATTTACTAAATAGATAAATATTAAGATTTATTAAATATACTTTTTATATTCCTAATAATATAACGTCCTTTTCGTAAGAGGGGGTGGATCGCAATAATACCAATCAAATATAAAGGGTTCCAAGTGAGAAGAAACTCGGTAAAACGAAAACCGCCATTGTCACAGAAAGATTGCTTTGCTTTGCTCATATCTGTAGCTTGGATACCATGTCGCCTATAGCTTAACAACTGATCTGGCAAATTTTTAAATAAGTTATTTGGATTTCGAGCTATCCTCAAATAGAGTTCATGATCCTCTGAATTATTGCCATATAAATATCCCTTGTTAGCAAATAGAGTGTCAGCACGAAACATCATAACAGGGTGACATAAAGGCATTCTATACTTAAGAGCTCTTCTTATCTCCTTATCATCTTCAAAAAACTTGAAATTTTGGTTAATTTTCTCACCATGCTCATCAACAATTATTACTCTAGAACCCACCATAACGTAATTAGGGTTTTCTTCGAGAAATTTAAGTTGCTTTTCAAAGCGTGTGGGATGGGTAATATCATCACTATCCATTCTCGCTACATATTTCGTTTTTACTAAGTTAATACCATAATTGAGGGCGAATGTAATACCATCCATATTTAAGTAATGAATAACAAATCGACTGTCATCTGAAACAAGCTCACTAAGTCGCTTCTTTTCATTATCACTTAATTGCGCACATAAAATATGGCAAATAAAGTCTTTAAATGTTTGATTTTGTATAGAGTCAACTGCAATTGGCAGAAATTCATCTACAACCGAAACGGGCATAAGGACAGTTAACATGATAGGCCTCCCCAACTATTTAGAAAAAATCTTATCACTTTTTGCTTCCTCGGCGAGATAAAACAGCATGCCAGACTCCGAGAACAATGTTTCCTATCTTAATGATTTTCTTATCCTCGAATAACAGTACTGTTACGATTCTCCTGAAAAATAGGTAATAAGCTTGGTGTAGTGACCAGCTTACGTCGCGCCGAAAATTTTCTCTAATTAATGTAACCCCGTTTCTCGTCCAGTAATAGTGCCGTAGAGGTGGGTAATTCGTTATCATTGAACTACCGCGCATCCACTTGTGAAGTTTACTGACTCGATAATATCCCAGTGGGTGGGTCATCCCTATTTTTGGCGAGATTAGTACTCGATACCCTTTATTTCTCAACCGCATACAATATTCAGTATCTACATGATCAATAAACAAATCTCTTCGAAAATCTCCCACCTCAGAAAATGCGGCTAGCGATGTAATACAACCAGAAGTCGGCAAATTTTTCACTTCCTCCCAATTTTCATCTGCTTGCGTGTTTTTGTGAAGGATGCGCCCTGTTGTTTTCTCTTGATAATTAGTTCCTATAATTCCAACTTCGTCCCGAAATGGGCAGTCCTCATATGTCGATGTCAATTGTTGTATTAATGTAGAGTAGCAGGATGAATCCTGATCAAGAGTAAGCACCCACGAATATCTGCCACCAAAATGCTCAGCATATTTAAAGCCTTGATTAAGGGCCTCTGCAACGCCAAGATTGGACTTATTCTCAATTACATCAACATCTAAATCTGTCGAAATTTTTTGAATCATTTCAACACAATCTGTCGCCGAGTTGTTGTCTACGATCAAAAGTTTATCTACTTGGTGCCTTATTTGCTCGATTCGCTCGCGTAACCCGATATCTGGATGGTATGTAGTAATCACCGCACAAATATTGTTGCGAGACGGCTTAGGTTCTTTTCTCTTACGCATGTATAATTGCGACCTTTGTTTACTTTGCCTGAGAATTTCGGCTGACTTTTAACCTCTTTACGTATAAGAGCACAAAGCCTCTTTCATCAGAAGTCAAAATTTTCTTCCAACTATATGCGAATAGCGAAACAAGCCCTATCGATGAAAATCCCAGCTTAAAGTATATCCCCTGGGGGAGAAGCATTGAAACAGATAAGAAAGCTCCCATTATCGACGCGATTAATACTATGTGAGATATGGGATAGGTTATTTTTAATTCTCGGCCTGCCATATGAAATAATATAATCGTATCGAAGATAGAACGGAGGACCCATGCTATCGCCGCACCTTCAATTCCGTATCTTCCAATTAAAACCCAAGCCACCATAATATAGATCGGGGTTTCAATTAAATGAAGTGTTGCGGTAAGCTCTGGCCGTCCAGCAGCATGCAATACCGCAAAAGGAAAATAGGAGAGGCTTTGCATCAATGCTCCGATAGCTAGCCACTTCAATACTACCGCTCCCTGAAGAGAGAATTCATCTCCCAACCAAACGCTTAATCCCTCCTGGGCAAAAATAAAAATAATCAGAATTACAGGGAGTACTGAAAAGAACGTGTACCTTACCCCGCCAAAAAACAAAGTTGCGGCTTTGCTTGGATTGGGGCCAATCAAAGCTCCTAGGGCTGGGAACAGCACCCCCACTATGGCTCCGGGGAGAACCATCAAACGGCTGATGATTTCGTAAGAAGTGGCATAATAGGCAACAGCACTAACAGAAATAATTGACCCAATCAAAAATCGGTCCAGGTAGATCATTAGAGGGCCAATTATATTGCTTATGGTCATCCATCCACCAAAGATGAGGAATAAACCAATATATGAGTGCTTCAAATGAATATTCTTAAGCATTTTCGGAACAACACGGATGCAAAAGAAGAAGTTTATTGCGCATTCCAACAGCCGCGCTACCACCAATGCGACGACTATATGTGAAAGCTTTTCGGAAAATGGTAAAACTAAAACAGGCCCTAAAAACGTGAGTGAACCAATGGGAGCTCTCACAATGTTTATAAGATCAAATCGCTGGTATGACTCTAGAATACCTCTAAGTGCTGCATTACAGATTACTATAGGCACGGAGATCGCTAGAATATAGAAGCTTTTCTCAACATCGTCTTGCAAGGCTGACGGTATTTTCAATACATCATATACTAATGTCGAGGAAGCTAGACTAATCAGTAGAGCTCCAAACAAGCCCATCAAAGCTGTCAACATTAATGCAGTCCAGATTAGATCTGGGACGTCTTCTACATCACCTCGCCCTAATTTTTCGGATAGCATTTTAGTGAGTGCACGCCCAACTCCTAGATCTAATAAGCCAAAATAGCCCGTGACCATCCATGCCAAAGTCAGAACACCAAACCCAGCGGTTCCCAATGCGTTGATAAGTATTGGGATTGAAAAGATTGCAGCCAAGACTGGAACAGCTTGCCCAACGAGACTGTACAACGTGTTTCTCGCTAACAAGCTACCGTCTGTCAAATTGTTAGCGCTTTCGGACATCTAAAAAATGTGTTTGTGTATTCCGCATGCGGTTTATCCTCGCGCGCTTGGTTAGTTTATTTTTGATTCATCTAGGAAGATATGGTTTCCCACCCAAAGTGACGAAACACATGTGTGAGCGTGAAGTTCATACAAGCGGTGCGTAGCGCATCACTTCATTTTTACGGTAAGGGATTTCTCCTTGTTTCAATCTTCCTGTCGCACCGAATTTCTTCCACTGCTCCTCGGCAAAACTCTTAAGTGACATTGGCTTGCCTGTCCCAAGGTTATGAATCACAGGTTCACCCTGCGTAATAATTGCATCTGCGGCATAGTTAATGAACTTTTCTGCAGCAAATTCTACTGGTGTAAAATCCCTAATTTGTTCGCCAAAAGTCATAGGGAAATCTTCGCCAGCTAATGCTGCTTTTTTTAGACTTGGCCATAGGCGCTCTTGACTTTCCCCCTCACCAAAAATATGAAAGGGCCGCAGGACAGCTAGTTCGAGTTCATTTTCCCGTGCAAATGCCATTGCGGCAATTGTTGTTGCTGCTTTAGATGCTCCATAAGCATTAACTGGCTCTAGTGGAGCATCGCATGGAACATATTCATAACGCTCTGCGGACCTCCCATATTCAGAGCAACTGCCCGCAATTACAAATCTTTTTACACCCGCCTGCTTCGCCTGGCCCAAAAAATTAAAGCTTGCAGAAACATTCCACCGATACGCTTCCTGCCAGGAATCAAAATTAGGATTTACTCCATATGCTGCCAAGTGAATAAGAGCTTCGCAGCCCTCTAATGCTTGTCGCATATCAGTTTCTAATGTTCCTTCGACCCATGTAGGTTGACGAGGCAAATCTATCTTTGCTAAATTATTGGATCGACGAAGCCCGACTATTTCATGTCCGGAGCTTAATGCTTTTTTGACTACATGGCTTCCAATAAAACCATTACTTCCTGTTACAAAGATTTTCATCTGATATTCTGTTCTCGTGCAAAAATCGGAAAGTTACTTTTCACTGAGAGGTTTTTAAATTTAATTTTATGTAATTAGCCTTGAGTATCTACGTATTTGTTCCAGGCTTTTTAATTGCATGTCTTCATCATGTAATGACGCCTTGTGCCACTCAATTACTTGGGAAAGAGCGTCTTTTAGAGACAACCGTGGAGCCCAGTTTAAATATTTCCTTGCTTTCGAAATATCCAACTTCAAGTAGTTAGCCTCGTGAGGGTGATCTCCGGGCTGGTTTGTCCAGAGCGTGCCGATTCCCCAGCTCTCGCATAAATGCTCAACAACCCATCTCACTGAGCGCGCGTCGTCATCGTTTGGACCGAAATTCCACCCGTCTGCAAACTCGTGACCCTCTAAATACAATTTCTCAGCTAACAGCAAATAACCCGATAAAGGCTCCAACACATGCTGCCAGGGGCGTACAGCGTTAGGATTTCGGACCTGAACGCTTTGACGCTTTTCTAACGCACGAAGTGTATCTGGTACCAAGCGGTCACAGGCCCAATCACCACCGCCAATAACGTTGCCAGCACGTGCAGTTGCCATCGCTATGTCATCATTTGTCAAAAATGAAAGTCTATAGGCAGCGCTTACCAACTCAGCGCAGGCTTTGCTGCTTGAGTACGGATCATGCCCTCCCATACGATCGTTTTCTCTATAACCCCTATCTGTCTCAAGGTTTTCATAGCATTTATCGGACGTGATATTTACTACTACTTTTACTGAACCACAGTGTCGCGAAGCCTCCAGCAGGTTCACCGTGCCCATCACATTTGTTTCATATGTTTCAATAGGATTATGGTATGACTGTCGCACTAGCGGCTGCGCTGCCATATGAAAAATAACCTCTGGCTTAAAGTCATCCAAAAGTTTTCTCATCAAAGCAAAATCTCGAATGTCTGCAATATTATGCTCCATACCCTCAGCCACCCGGGCAAAGTCGAAAAGCGCGGGGTTGGTAGGAGGAGGCAATGCGATCCCCTGTAAGTTCGCGCCCAAAGACTGCAACCAAAGGCTCAGCCAACTTCCTTTAAAACCAGTATGTCCTGTAACAAGTACACGTCGCCCCCGCCAAAAATCTGAGTTTATTCCCATATCTGCCAAGGAGCTTTCCCGCTATCCCAAAGTTCTTCTAGTAACTTTTTATCCCTCAAAGTGTCCATACACTGCCAGAAACCATCGTGTCGGTATGCTTTTAACTGATCAGCTTTAGCAAGCAGCTCAAGCGGTTCACGCTCCCAAATTGTATGATCACCTTTGATAAGATCAAGCACCTTGGGGCTCAAGACGAAAAACCCTCCATTAATCATACCGCCATCACCGATTGGTTTTTCTTTGAACGAGGTGACACGTTGGTCCGAGTGAATATCCATAGCGCCAAATCGTCCGGGAGGATGTATGGCAGTGATGGTTGCTTGCAGCCCATGATCTCTATGGAACTTGATTAATTCGGTAATGTTGACGTCACTCACTCCATCACCGTATGTGAGACAAAATATTTCCTCTCCCTCAAGATAAGAAGCAATGCGCTTTAAGCGACCGCCAGTCATTGTCTCCTCACCTGTGTCTATTAAAGTGACTCGCCAAGGCTCTGCATTACGTTGATGTACCTTCATTTCATTACGCTGGATGTCAAAGGTCACGTCTGAGGTATGAAGGAAATAATTAGCAAAGTATTCTTTAATTAGATATCCCTTATAACCGCAACAGATTACGAAATCATGAATACCGTGGGCAGAATACATTTTCATAATGTGCCACAAAATGGGCTTACCCCCAATTTCAATCAATGGTTTCGGCGTAAGCGCAGTTTCCTCAGAAATGCGTGTGCCGAATCCGCCAGCTAATAAAACCGCCTTCATAGTTAATTCCCATTTAGTTTAGTGAAATGTTTCATGTTTCTGTCGCACCTAAGACCTGAGCGACATTAACTTAATAATCTACAGATAATTCTATCAAAAAAGATATCAAAATAGTCCAAGGCAAAGCAAACTAATCTCGAACGAACCGCCCTACCGAACCAACTTACGCGTCGGCTAAAAGAGCCAGAAAACGACCATAGTCGTTTTTACTGAAGAGCTCCGCTCGTGCGCAGAGTGCTTCTTTTGAAATCCAAGCTTTACGGAAGGCAATTTCATCAGGAGAGCCCACTTGCATACCTTGGCGCTCCGTTAGGGTACGCACAAAGTTACTCGCATCTAGCATGCTGGCGTGAGTGCCCGTATCGAGCCAAGCGATACCTCGCCCCATAGTTTCTACGTTGAGGCTACCTTCCTCCAAATAGATTTCTAGAAGAGAGGTAATTTCAAGTTCACCTCGGGGAGAAGGGTTTACCTGCTTAGCCCTTTCACATGCTTTTTCATCAAGAAAATATAATCCCGTGACTGCATAGTTTGAAGGTGGATTAGAGGGTTTTTCAACAATAACGTTTGCCTGCCCATGAGCATCAAATCCTACAACACCATAACGCTCAGGGTCACTGACGTGATATCCAAAGACCGTACCGCCTGAGGATACAAGAGATGCCCGCTCAAGCATTTCTCTAAGCCCATGACCATAGAAAATATTATCTCCAAGCACTAATGTAGAAGGCGAGCCATTCAAAAACTCTTCCGCCAATAGATAGGCTTGAGCCAATCCATCTGGTGAAGGTTGCACTAAATATGTTAAATTCAATCCCCATTGCCCGCCATCCCCTAAGAGGCGCTGATATTGAGACTGTTCGTCGGGAGTGGTAATGATAGCGATCTCCCTAATGTTCGCTGACATCAGCACTGATAGTGGATAATAGATCATGGGCTTATCAAAAATTGGCAACAGTTGCTTGGATACACCCATAGTGATGGGTGAAAGGCGGGTGCCAGACCCACCGGCAAGAATGATTCCCTTACGTTGCATCAGATTGCTCCTTTAATTCAATGATTACGCTCTCAAGGTCCATGGCCCAAGCAGGTTGAAGAATGCCATACGCATCAAGTAGCGAATAGCCATCCATCCGTGAGTTCAAGGGGCGAGGTGCCACCGTCGGATACTCTTTAGTTAAGATGGGCTTAATCTCGCAGGATAGCCCCGCCAGGCTCATGATCGCTCTGGCGAACTCCGCCCAGCTCACATCAGGAGCACCCGAAAAATGGAAGGTACCACCAGTCTCGCCCTCAAGCAGCGCCTTGATTAGGGCTACAACTGACCTTGCGATAGAGCTAGCCGAGGTAGGTCCACCCACCTGATCTCCCACTATATTAAGAAGGTTTCGCTCCGTACCAAGACGTAGCATAGTTTTTACGAAGTTCGACCCATGAGCTGAAAACACCCAGCTCGTACGTATAATGATGGCACGCGCACCACTCTCTTGAACTAACTGCTCCCCTAAGAGCTTCGAACGACCATAAGCACTCAGAGGCCGCACGGGATCATGAGGTCGCCACGGAGAGTCGCCGCTCCCATCGAAAACATAATCAGAGGAGATGTGTAAAAATGGAATGGAAAGCTTGGCGCAAGCTCGAGCCATAGCACCCGGCGCTTCACCGTTAATGACAGATGCCTCAGCTTCCGCAGTCTCGGCTGCGTCCACCGCTGTCCAAGCCGCAGCGTTTATTACTGCAGCGGGTTTTCGGGTAAGAATTATCTCTCCACACTTATCTGGGTAGGAGAGATCTGCGTCCTGTCGCCCCAAAAAAACAAAAGAAAATGTTAGTTCATCAGCAAGCCGCGCGAGTTCTCGAGCTACTTGCCCAGAGCATCCAAAAACTAAGACGCTCATGCCTTCAAACCCAAGCGCGACCCAACTCCACTTCGATTTAATAGGGGCCGCCACCAAGCTTCATTGTCCAGATACCACTGCACCGTCAGAGCAAGCCCCTCTTGGAGTGTCACTGAAGGCCGCCAGCCAAGCTCTTCACGGATGCGCGAAGGGTCGATAGCATAGCGGGCATCATGGCCAGGGCGATCAGCTACAAAGGTGATTTGCTGAGCGTAGTTACCTTTCCCTTTGGGCTTTTTTTTATCGAGTATGGCACATAGTGACCGCACCAAATCAATATTGCTAAACTCGTTCTCACCACCTATGTTATAGCTCCCTCCTACACGGCCCTCCTGGAGCACCAATAGAAGGGCATCTGCGTGGTCCTCCACGTATAACCAATCCCTGACATTCTCACCCTTGCCATAAATAGGAATAGGATCTCCAGCCAAGGCTTTTAGAATCACTACTGGGATGAGCTTCTCCGGAAAGTGATAGGGCCCGTAGTTATTAGAGCAATTAGTTAGCACCACAGGGATATCATAGGTTTCATACCAGGCACGTACCAAATGATCAGATGCCGCCTTAGATGCTGAGTAGGGGCTACGCGGATCATAAGGGGTTTCCTCAGTGAACAGTACGGAATCATCCTCCGGCAAAGATCCAAACACTTCATCGGTGGAAATGTGGTGAAAACGAAAGTTCTGGGGTCGCCCTTTTTCTATCCAAAAAGCCCGAGCAGCCTCAAGCAAGTGAAAGGTGCCCAATACATTGGTCTCAATAAAATTAGCAGGGCTATCTATAGATCTATCAACGTGGGATTCTGCTGCCAGATGCATAACCGCATCTGGCTTGTGCTTAGCAAAAATAAGATCAAGAGCTGCACGATCTCGTATATCTGCTTGCTCAAAGGCGTATCCATGATTATTAGCTATGGAGTCTAGATTCTCCAGGCAAGCCGCATAGGTCAGCGCATCCACATTTACCACTTCAAAGCCCCGAGAGACTGCATTTCGCACAACAGCTGAACCAATGAAGCCGGCACCACCCGTTACTAAAAGCTTCATACTTTATCCTCCCAAAAGAAAGGGGAATCGAAGGCATCGAAGGACTGCGCACCTTCATCCTTCGCGGAGAGCTTAGGCGATATACCATCAGGTAACGGCCAATCGATATCTAAACTACTCCAAAGCACCGACCCATCACATTGCGATGCGTAGTGGTCGCTACACTTATACTGAACTTCTGTATCCGGCATAAGGGTCACAAAGCCGTGAAGGAACCCCTTCGGAATGAGTAGCTGCTCCCCATTCTCTCTAGAGAGCTCCACACCAACCCATTGTCTATATGTGGGTGAGCCCTTTCGTATATCCACTGCCACATCAAAAATTGCTCCACGGGTACAACGCACAAGCTTATCCTGCGCGTGAGGAGGCGCTTGATAATGAAGCCCTCGCAGTGTCCCTAGCTCCTTTGAGTAAGAGTGATTGTCTTGTACAAAAGAAATTTTGACTCCACATTCCACTAAGTCACTCGCATTCCAGCTTTCTTCGAAGAAGCCTCGTTGGTCCCCAAAACGCTCAGGTACAAGTATAAAAACCGATGGTAAAAGGGTATTGCGAACTTCGATGCCCATATAATGAAACCCTCTAAAGTCTGATATAACAATCCATAATTACCAACTGACCCGACGGGCCAGACAAACAGAGAAACCTTCGATAACAGCCATTATCGTATCTCAAGTACTTAAACGGCCGTTTGTTTCTCTTCCATAAAGTGGTAATGCCTGATTAATACTATAGCCACGCTTAATATACCACCTAGTATTGTGCCTAAAAGACAGATGACCGATCTACTTGGCTTTGATTTTTTTTCAGGAACAAAAGGTGGTTCTATCTGGATTAAAATATAATCTTTATTGATTTGAGTCAGCATCTGTTTTTCTAGTTGGGATTCTATCAAAGAATTGATTGACTCTTTGATTTCAACAAAGGGTGTTTTTGATAACTCAGATGTTAAATATTTTAAACCTTGTTTAGATTCTTCCATGTCCTTTTTGCGTAGGATCTCATTAGATTCCCTGATGATTAAGTCTAAAAATTCTTTAGCAAAAACAGGCGATATATGCTCAATATGTATTGAAATAAAACCGGTTAATTTGGCTTGGGAAATAGACAACATCTTGTCTATATACTCCTTATGAGCGTCTAAGTATGATGGGGTTATCTTCCATGTTTTAGTTTCTGAATCGTATAGCTTTTGATCATAAAATAACTGTTGAGAGTCAGTGTTATAACTTTTTGCAGCCATCATTGGAGGCAGGATATTTTCAAACGTCAATAGGTGCTTCACAAACTCTCTAGATTGTATTAGCGCTATAGTCTGGGCAGCTTTATCCTCCCCTGATGATGGGAGACTCACTCCCGCCATAGCTGCCAAGCCGCTATATTGTGACAAGCCTTGAGTTGCTGAACCGCTTCTTGCATGTAATAGAGTTTCTGATTTATAGTAATTAGTAAGCGACAGAGAAAATGCTACCGAACCAATAGCGAAAATAGCAGTTATTTGAATAATGAGTTTTTTTGCTGTCCATATGACATTAATCAATTCCGTCAAATCAATTTCATCATCAAAGTCAGGATCGTGTTTTTCCATTTGTTCAGTCTTCCTTATAGTTCGTTTTTGAGGGTCTCAATTTCTTCTTTAAGTTTACTATATAGAGCAGATTTTCTCTCCAAAAAGTTTTTAGCAAGTATTGATTTTTCTTCTATCCCTTTGGGGGTTATTAAGTAAAGATAACCTAATTTTTTATTCGAAGTTGTAAAGTTACTTAGCTTCATCAAGCCTTTATCCATAAGGGCATGAAGCACATAGTTTGTTTTTCCTAAACTTAAACCTAATTCTTTAGAAAGCTGGCGTTGAGTCATCTCTGGATTATCTTTTAAAATTTTCAGAAGAGTATATTCAGTATCAATTTGGTGCATTTTCATTTGAAATAGCTACCGCAGGACTTGATTGATAAATCCAATTTATTTGTTATCTTCATATACTGTGTTCAATCAATGAACATTTCTATTATAGCTTGCGTTCAATGAATGAACAAGCATAAATATATTTGCGAATTTAACTATAATTTGAAAGTTTCAATAATTTTTTTATTACCAATATCGTTTCCTGGTAGCTCTGCCATTATTACTTCATTCATTAATTTTAATAATACTTTCACCCTCTCTTTACCTGTTTTAGAGAAAAATGTTGCTTCCTTTCCTTGAAAAATCCCTTTATTAATGAATAGCTTGTCACCTTTTTGAAATAACTGTCTTGTAACGTTTTGTTTGACGATAGAATGACTATTCACTCTTGTTTTAATAAATTCTATTACAGCATTTGGAACTACTGCAAATTTATTATCGAATAAAACCAAATGGCTCACCCCTCTTGTCGATTTAATAAGATGCCAGTTACCTATTTCTACATTGATCATAATGAATAGATAACGTGGAAACATTGGCTTCAAAGAAAATGATTTTGGTTGACTTATTTTTTCACAAGCTATCATTGGTAAGAATGTTTTAAATCCTTGGTTTTCAAGATTCTTTTGAGCTCTTTCTTCTTCTCTTGCTTTTGTATAGACCAAAAACCATTTAGAATTTTCTATTTCCATTGATAACTTCTTAAGCTCAATAATGAGTTCTACTTATGTTAAAGTCTAGAAACTATTAACTGCTGCTGCTGCTAATGCCATTTGGTAGATAATTTGTGTAATCTCAGTTGTTGCTTTTACCCCAGAGAAAGGTTGTATATTCAGTGGAACAACAATTGTATCTCCTGGTTCAAGACCCGATTTACCTGCTCTAAAAAACCCTGATCCTGATGATAATTGTGAAGGTGAGACTATGCTTCCATCAGATTTAATAAGATAAGTGTTATCTGCATCAGCAAAAATAGTAGTGCCTCCACTCAGATCAATATAATCTTTTAGCTGTAAACTATTCCCATATAAATGAGAGTTTGCAACAAACACTTCGCCTATTACAGATATACTCTGTTTTCTCTTTGGAATAATTAGACTATCCCCATCTTCGAGAATAATATCTTCAACTTCTTGATCTAATATAGCATCAAGATTAATCACTAATCTTCCTACTAATGCTTCACTCTCTCCAGTGTCTCCAGTAATCAGAGATGTTAGCTGATTAATTGAATTATTATCCAGTGATTCTTGCCCTAGACCTCCTGATTGGCTAGACAATAAAACCTTTCTTCTTAGTTCATCTTGTGCTCTCTTAAATCTTTCTTTCTCTGCTTCCTTTAGGGCATTCCTTTGAAAATAAGCAGCCTTTGCTGAACCATAATCTGTTAGCCCTCCTGCACGTCTGACTAACTCTCCTAGTGTTTCATTCTCTGAGATAGGATAGATTCCTGGGAAAAACACTTCGCCACCGATTGTAACAGTTTTTAAATGAGATGAAATCTGTTTAAGATTAATGGTGTCCATCTCCTGCAGTTTAATTTCATTAGCTACTATCAATGAAGCATAATTTATTGTAGTAGAAAACTTCTTACCAACATTATTCCTACTGCTCAGTTCTACCTCTGCTTCATAGGTACCGTTTCTAGGGCCTCCACCAGCTTTTATTGCATCGGAGAGAATCATATCTTTTGTATATGGATATGTACCTGGAAAATGTACATTACCAAATACAGAGACCATATTTAATTTATCAGCTACATCATTTCTTTTTATTAAGTCTAGAAATGGATCGAGTAATTGCTTTCTGCAAAGATTTGTAATAATGATTGCTATATCTGCTTCTTCATCTTTACTATTTTTTAAGTTTACTCTTTCTAACTCTATAGTTTGTTGCAATTGAAGAAAATCTTGAGGTGTATTTAGATTTTCTAATTCACTTATAGGAATTGATTTTTCGGCCCTAAATCCTGATTCTTCTATTACCTTAATAGCTAAATCCTCTGGGATTGTGCAATATTCATAAATAGAATACTCATAATATTTCATGATATTTTTATTAGAGCTATCTTGCATATTGGCTGGCGCATTTAGATTCTGATTACCTATGAAAGAATTCTGCTCTTCAAGAGTTAACATTTCTTCCATCAGAGACTTTCTGAGATAAGTCGGTGATGTCCACTGATCTTCAAGAATCATCTTATTAGTTTCTTCATCTATTAAATATTTATCTTGTATCATCTTTGTAGTAATAAGATCAGAGGAAAGCAAACTAGGAAGTAATATAATCTCATCTTGATCGGATAATAGAATATTTTCCTCAGACTGCGGGTTGGAAAATAATTTTTCTAGGTCAACCTGCAAAAATCTAAAATTTTGTGACTTAGCTTCCTTTCTTTTAATAAGAACATAATTTAAGTCTGTCATTTCTAACAAGTCATTGGGAGAATCAAACAAATCATACATTCTCATGCCTGGTTTCCATGGATAGAAGCCTGGTTGCTGAGAATGACCAATAATTAGAACAGCGTTATTTAAATTATCTGGAACTGGATATATTGATATAGTGTCGCCATTGCTCACTTTTAAGTTTTCATTACTTTG
>Ga0209252_1001217_pt1 | contig 17457 bp, 16 predicted proteins | sample SaaInlV_135m_DNA_3_FD_184673 | JGI IMG/M metagenome (GOLD analysis project Ga0209252, IMG submission 184673) | Marine microbial communities from expanding oxygen minimum zones in the Saanich Inlet - Saanich Inlet SI074_LV_100m_DNA (SPAdes) (version 2) | ecosystem: Environmental > Aquatic >... | reverse complement strand
CAAGACGAATTACCAATTGTTGCAAAAGCAATCTCATTTCCTTTATTTGTAAATCCAGGATTCCTTTTTGCAATCTCAGGATTATCTCTATATACCTGTGAAGCTTGCGCTAAACCTACCAATCTTGGAAACTGAGAAGCTAAACAAGCCATATCTGAAGTAGAATTCTTTTGATTCATTAGATTTCTCCAACTACCGTCATCATTTAGAAAACGTGTTCCAAAATGATTCATCATTTGACGAGACCCAGAGGAAGGCTCTCTTTCTAATTCAGGATCACCATATAAAGCTGAAAACATGTGTTTTGGAGAATATTGTCCAATAGCAGTCATTAATGCTTGATCTCTGTAATAACCCGCTCTAAAATCACCATTACGAAATACTTTAGCCATAGCAACTTGAGCTAACTCCTTTCCGTCTCCAAAAATACCAAAACTACCTTTTCCAGAAAGCACATCTCTTCTTCCTTGAGATCCAGATTCTCTAACATCACGTATCAATCGATAATCAGCAAGAATTGTTTCTTTAAATTTATTTTTTGATATTTTCAATGAAGATTCTTTTGTTTTTGTAGACATACTAATTGTTTTTCAAATTTCTGGTTTGCAAAAATAGTTATTTTATATGAAATCTATCTAAATTTAATACAGAAGAAAAATATCTCATAAAAAAGTTTCTTTAATTAAAAATATAGTTACTTTTGCGGCCCCTTAATAATGAGGACTAATCACGAGATGTTTAAACCAAATTAAAAAGAATAATGTCAACAAGAATTAGATTACAAAGACACGGAAAAAAAGGAAAGCCAGTTTACAACATAGTTGTAGCTGACCAAAGATCTCCAAGAGATGGTAAATATATTGAGAAATTAGGAATTTACAATCCAAACACAAACCCTGCAATAATTAACTTAGATTTTGATAGCACTCTAGATTGGATGATGAAAGGAGCTCAACCATCTGACACTGCAAAAGCAATACTTTCTTACAAAGGAATTTTAATGAAAAAACACCTTTTAGAAGGTGTTAGAAAAGGATCTTTTAATGAAGAAGAAGCTGAAAAAAGATTTACTACTTGGATGGAAGAAAAAAACCAAAAGGTAGCTGACAAATCACAAAATGTATTAAAAGCTAAAGAAGATGCTAAGAAAGCTAATCTAGAAACTGAAAGAGCTAAAAATGAAGCAAAAGCTAAAGAGTTAGCAAATAAGAAAACTAAAGCTGCTGAAGAAACTACTGAGGAAGTTACGGAAGAAGCTCCTGCTGCTGAAGAAACTACTGAGGAAGTTACGGAAGAAGCTCCTGCTGCTGAAGAAACTACTGAGGAAGTTACGGAAGAAGCTCCTGCTGCTGAAGAAACTACTGAGGAAGTTACGGAAGAAGCTCCTGCTGCTGAAGAAACTACTGAGGAAGTTACGGAAGAAGCTCCTGCTGCTGAAGAAACTACTGAGGAAGTTACGGAAGAAGCTCCTGCTGCTGAAGAAACTACAGAAGAAGAAAAAACAAAAGAAGCTTAAAAACCAATGGAAAAGCAAGATTGCTTTTTACTTGGTACAATTTTTAAACTTCATGGTTATAAAGGGGATGTCAATATCTATAATGATAATGACATCCTTTTAGTTTATACAGATATTGAATTTTTCTATATTGAAGATAATAATGAACTTATCCCTTATTTTGCAGAAAGTGTTCGTCCGAAAAAGAAACAAGTACTACTAGTGAAACTAGAGGATGTGGATTCAGAAGAACAAGCACTTAAAATACTAAAAAGAAAGGTTTACCTTCCAAATAAATTTCTTCCAGAAATAAAAAATATAAATCCTGATAAATTAATTGTAGGTTTTGATGTTATAGATAATACTCTGGGTAGAATTGGAATAGTAAATTTTGTTAATGATAAAACATCCCAAAAATTAATTGTTGTAAGGGATGGGAAAAAGGAGTTTTTTATTCCCTTCCATGATAATTTTGTGATTAACATTAATCTAAAAAAGAAAATTCTAGAAGTAAATATTCCTCAAGAATTAATTGACATTAACTAATCTCTTCCTCTATAAAATTAATTCCATTTCCTGAAAGCTCTTTAAGTACAGGATTGTAAATATCTTTGGTGGTTGGAATCTGAACTCCAATAGATTTTATCTCTCCATTTAAGATAAGTTTTGTAGCAATTGCAACTGGCAGTCCAACTGTTTTTGCCATTGCAGTATCTCTTTGGCTGTCTCCAAAAACCACTAAAGAAGAATTTATTTTTTTTGTTTCACTATCTAGTAAATACTCAAATTGATGTTGCATTACTACCATATCCCTATCCTCTTTTGAAAGAGTCCATTTTTCCTCTGTTATTTTTTGTAATATTTTCGCAGGAGTAGACTTCTCAATTCCAATAATATTCTTAGAGAAAATCCCCATCCATTCTGCTTTTTTAAACTCATCAGAATTATTGGAAACATTTAAATAATTACAGAATTTCTGCTCAACAGTCAACTTATTATTATAGGGGAAAAATAAATTTGTAAACTCCCTATATGTTAAATTTTCTGAATTCTCTACACTATAAGTGTCATCTGTCATCCCAAGTTGAACAAACATATTCCATGATTTGCAAAAACCTTTTTTTCTTAATGTTCCTCTGAATATTGTAGGTATATTTTCTAAACCATAAGAATCTCTATAACTTAAAGAATCCCTATTAGCGTACCCTTCAAACTCTCCAACATCAAGAATATTCATACATTCCGTTCTTTCAAATAACTTTGTGTAGGGAATATACTTGTATTTTCCTTTTTTTATGTACTGAGCAGTTCCTTGTCCTGCCAAAACAACATTTCTTGGATTCCAAGTAAATTTATAATTCCAAGGATTGTGATCATAATCTGGGTGAACTAATCCTCCACAAAAAGATTTAAAAGAAGTTAACTCCCCTCCTTTCTCTTTTATTTCATCAATAAGTTGCATGGCCGACATATGATCAATACCGGGATCTAAACCAATTTCATTTAACAATAAAACTCCTGATTGCTTTGCTTTTTCATTCAACTGCCTCAGCTCATCAGAAACATAAGAGGCTGTAACTAAATTCTTTTTCAAGTTTACACAATCCTCAGCTACTAAAAAATGCATTCTTGCAGGAAGCATAGATACAACAATATCAGAATTTCTGATTTCCTCTCTTCTCTGATTATCATCTGTAACATTAAAAAATATTGCTTTCGCTTTTTCAGAATTACCAACTGATTCTTCTGCTAATTCAACAGAAAAATCCCCTACAGTAACAAACCAGTTGTTTTCTTCAGAATTAGTAATTAAGTAATCAATTAATGTAGTTGCCGATCTTCCCGCTCCTAAAACTAATATTTTCTTCATTCTTATTTTAATTATTAAAGATTGCTAAAGTATTATTTATTTAATTTGCTCCAATAAAAATTTAAATAAAATGGGAAACAAATATTTTAAAGTTGGAGTAATATTTGCGTTAACATCTGTAATATTAGGAGCATTTGGAGCTCATCTATTAAAAGACTTGCTTTCTGCAGATGAACTTTCTTCTTTTAAAACAGGGGTAAGATACCAAATGTTTCATGCTTTAGGAATAATAATCTTATCATTAAACACTAATAAATTTACAGATAAATTAAATAGAGTATTACAAATCATGTCCTTTGGAGTTATTTTATTTTCCTTCTCTATTTATTTCTTGTCATTACAAAATATCTTAAATATGTCACTATCATTTCTAGGTGCAATAACTCCTATAGGAGGATTGTTTTTAATTAGCTCTTGGATGTTGCTATTTTTCATTGTTAAAAAGAATGACTCATCACATATTTAGATGTATATAAATACATATCTTTGCACTACAAATCGTACTAAAAAAAATAGATTATGACCGAGACAGGCAAGAGAGCACAAGATGCTACCATCTCTGATTTAGGAATAAAAAACGCAACAGCTCACTGGAATCTATCTCCAGAAGAACTCACAAAGATTGCTGTTGAAAAAGGACAAGCTATTATCACCTCATCTGGAGCAATAAATATAAATACTGGAGAATTTACAGGTAGATCACCAATGGACAGATTTATTGTAAAAGATCAAATCTCAAAAAATTCTGTTTGGTGGGGAGATGTAAACCTTTCATTTGAGGAAGATAAATTTGATAAGTTAAACCAGAAGGTATTGAATTATTTATGCGACAAAGAATTATTTGTGAGAGATTCTTATGCTTGTGCAGATCAGAATTACAGAATGAACATCAGAGTTGTAAATGAATATGCTTGGAGTAATATGTTTGCATACAATATGTTTTTACGACCGACAGATAAGGAAATAGAAAACTTTGAACCAGAATGGACCATCTTAAATGCTCCTGGGTTTATGGCAGATGCAGAAGTAGATGGTACTCGTCAGCATAATTTTGCAATATTAAATTTTACAAAAAAGATAATTCTAATCGGGGGGACAGGTTATACAGGTGAAATTAAAAAAGGAATTTTTTCAGCACTTAATTTTATATTACCACATCAGAAAAATGTACTTCCAATGCATTGTTCAGCAAACGTTGGAAAAGATGGAGATACTGCAATCTTCTTTGGTTTATCCGGAACTGGAAAAACGACCCTTTCTGCTGATCCAAACAGAGATTTAATTGGTGATGATGAACATGGTTGGGATGGAGATACTGTATTTAATTTTGAAGGTGGATGCTATGCTAAATGTATTGACTTATCTGCCGAAAAAGAACCAGATATTTTTGCAGCTGTAAGAGAAGGAGCTCTATTAGAAAACATTTCTTTCTTTGAAGGTACAAATAATCCAAACTATGAAGATGGTAGTATTACTCAAAATACTAGAGTAAGTTATCCAATAGATCATATCGATAATATTGCTGTTCCATCACTTGCTCACAATCCAAAAAATATTTTCTTCCTTACAGCAGATGCATTTGGAGTATTACCTCCAGTATCAAAACTTACAAAAGGACAATCAATGTTCCATTTTATTTCAGGATATACTGCAAAAGTAGCCGGAACAGAAGCTGGAGTTACAGAACCCCAAACTACCTTCTCTGCTTGTTTTGGAGCTCCATTTATGCCACTTCATCCTACGAAATATGCGGAGATGCTAGGAGAAAAAATGGATGAAAGCAATGTAAATGTATGGCTAATAAACACAGGTTGGTCTGGTGGAGAATATGGTGTTGGAGAAAGAATCTCATTAAAACATACAAGATCTATGATTTCTGCAATTCTGAATGGTGAGTTGGATGATGTAGAATATTCTACTCATGTAGTATTTGGATTGAAAATGCCAACATCATGTCCAAATGTACCATCTGAAATTTTAAGCCCTAAGAACACTTGGGAAAACAAAGAAAAATACGACAATAAAGCAAACGAATTAGCAGATGCTTTTAACAAAAACTTTTCTCAGTTTGCAGAATTTGCAAATGAAGAAATATTAGATGCTGCACCAAAATCAACTATAAAAAGTTAATTTCGTTTTTATATTGAAATAGAACCGAGTGAGAACTCGGTTTTTTTTATACTTTTGTTTTATGCAATTATTCTTTACAGAAAACACTGAAAACGATTTCACAATTTCATCAGAGGAAAGCAAACATATTACTCGAGTTCTCAGAAAAAAAGAAGGTGATATATTAAACTTTACAGATGGTAAAGGAAATTTGATTGTTTCAGAAATTACTAGTTCTGACACAAAAAAAACAAGAGTAAAAGTAATTGAGAAGATAAAGAAAGAGAAAGGACATGATTATTATTTACATATTGCAATTGCACCTACAAAAAACATGGATCGTTTTGAGTGGTTTTTGGAAAAAGCAACTGAAATTGGTATTGATGAAATTACTCCTATTATTTGTGATAGATCAGAGAGAAAAGTAGTAAAAACAGAAAGATGTAATAGAATTTTACTCTCTGCTATGAAACAATCTTTAAAGTACCGTCTACCAAAACTAAATGAATCTATTTCTTTTACTGATTTTATACAAAAAAACTTTGATGGTAGCAAATATATTGCCCATTGTGAACAAGGAGAAAAGATAGAATTAAAAGAAAAGAATACAGAAAAAAGGACACTTATATTAATTGGACCAGAAGGTGACTTCTCTGCTACTGAAATTAAGAAAGCTGCTAATAATAATTACCAATCAATTAGTTTAGGAAACAGCCGTTTAAGAACAGAAACTGCAGGGGTTGTATCCGCAACTACTATTAATAATAATCAATAGATTATGAAAAAAATATTTATAATATTATTTTTATCTCCAATATTCTTATTTTCTCAAGAAGTAAGTAATTTCTTACCAACATGGAATGGAGAGTTGGTTCATCACATCTACTATTCCCTTTCTTATTCCGAGCAGCACGAACAAGCAGAGTGGGTTTTTTATGAGATAAAAAAAGAAAAGATTTTAGGTCTGGTTAGTAGAACAGATGATTTCAGAATTGATAAAAAGATAAGTAGCAATTCTGCCACCTTATCTGATTATAAAGGTTCAGGTTTTGATAGAGGACATTTAGCTCCTGCTCATGATTTTAGTTTCAGTTCTACTGCAATGAGTGAAAGTTTTTACATGAGTAATATGAGTCCACAAAACCCATCTTTCAATAGAGGTATTTGGGGGAATTTAGAAAAATTAGTTAGAAGTTGGGGGTCAGCAAGTAGTATTTATGTAGTTACTGGCCCTATTTTAAGTTCTTGTAGTTCCTATATTGGAAGTAATAAAGTGTGTGTTCCAAAATATTATTATAAAGTTATTTATGATCCATCAGAACAAAAGATGATTTCTTTTATGCTTCCAAATGAGAGCGGAGAAAAAGATTTAGATTATTATGTGTGTACAGTTAATAATCTTGAAAAAAGAACCAATATTGACTTCTTTCCTGCAATAGAAGATAAAATAGAGGAAAAATTAGAATCAGAAGTACATAAAGAAGATTGGAATTGGATCGTAACTACTACAAAATACAAAACAGAAAACACTACTTTAGCAACTCAATGTAAAGGCACTACACAAAAAGGAAAAAGGTGCCAAAATAAAACAAAAAACACAAGCGGACATTGTCATCATCATGATTAAGAAAATTCTTTTTATTTTACTTCTTTCTCCATTAATTCTATTTTCACAAAACAGCTATCAAATTGCCGTTTTAAAATACAATGGTGGTGGAGATTGGTACGCAAACCCAACATCATTACCAAATCTGGTAGAATTCTGCAATAAAAATATTAATACCAATATAAAAAAAGAAATTGCTACCGTTGAAGTAGGAAGTCTAGATATTTTCAATTATCCGTTTTTACACATGACTGGGCATGGAAATGTTGTTTTCTCTGCAAAGGAGGCGGAGAACCTACGAAACTATCTATTATCTGGAGGCTTCCTTCATATTGATGATAATTATGGAATGGATCCTTTTGTAAGGTCCGAAATAAAGAAAATATTTCCAAATAATGATTTAGTAGAAATCCCTCCCTCTCATGATGTTTTTCATCAGATTTATAAGTTTACAAACGGATTACCAAAAATTCATGAACATGAAAGAAATAACCCTCAAGCTTTTGGGATTTTTATAGAAGGTAAATTAGTTCTTCTTTACACTTACGAGTCAGACTTAGGAGATGGTTGGGAAGATCAGGAAGTACATAATGATAGTCAGCAAACAAGATTAGAAGCTCTGAAGATGGGATCGAATATTTTAGAGTTTGTTTTTACTCAGTAATTTACCTAACTAAATTTATAGTTCCGTGTTTGGTGTTTTTCCATCCATCCCACTCCTGAAAATATAATTCATAAACATAGATTCCAGGCATAATATCATTTCCATCATTATCTTTACCGTCCCAACCTCCATTTTCGCTACATTTTAATGATTTAGAATAATTAGTCTCAAATAGAATATCCCCATTTCTATTTAATATATAAAAAGAGAATGTATTCTCTCTTATTCCAGAATATTCAATACAGAATTTATCATTTATATTGTCATTATCAGGAGTAAATGAATTTGGGAAATATATCCAATAGTCATTTTCAATAAATATAGTTTTAGAGGTAGTATCCTTACAATTATTATCATCTATTACAATTAGCGAAACCGTATATGTAGCAGCAATTCCTAATCCTTGTGAATCTAAAGGAAAGGTGTGGACAGGGTTATCTATTGTATCAAAAAGAGCGTCATAACCATAATTCCATGATTGTACGCTTATATCTCCCACAGAATTTGATGTAAGATGTAAAGAAGGATTAAGAATACTTATAGTATCAGTAATAGTAGAGATGATTGCAGTTGGTGCCTGAAGAATTGTAATCATTGCGTTACCATTAACTGTTCCTGCAAATCCATTTGCCGAATAAGAAACTAACGAATAAGTTCCTTCCTCTGATGATAGAATAAAATGCGGATTTATAAATGTGGTAATAGATGATTGATTTATTCCGTTTATTGCGTACACAAATTCAAACGGAGCAGTACCATTAAAAGAGATTTTAACCTCAGCATCTCCTTCATTATCGCAAATAGTATCATTCCCGCTAATAAAAGCATCTTGAGACTTTAATAAAAATGGTACAAATAATAAAATGACAATAATCTTCTTCATAGTACAAGCAAAAGTAAATAAAAAAGCCCACTAATAAAGCGGGCTTCTTTAAGTATTATGAAAACTGATTTTTATTTCTCGTCTTCTTCTTTCACTTCTTCAAATTCTACATCTGTTACATCATCAGATGGTGTCTCATCAGAATCTGTATTTTCTGGATTAGCTCCTTCTGTTTGAGATGCTTTATACATTTCCTCAGAAGCAGCGGTCCAAGCAGTGTTTATTGTTTCCATTGCAGAATCAATTGCTTCCAAATCTTTACTTTCATGAGCTTTTTTAAGTTCTGACAAAGATTCTTCAATCGGAGCTTTCTTATCATCAGATAATTTATCCCCAAACTCTTTAAGTTGTTTTTCGGTTTGAAAAATCATACCATCCGCTGCATTTACTTTCTCAGCAGTTTCTTTAGCTTTATTATCTTCATCTGCATTTGCTTCTGCTTCTTTTTTCATTTTTTCAATTTCATCATCCGAAAGTCCTGAAGAAGCTTCAATCTTAATGTTTTGCTCTTTACCAGTAGCTTTATCCTTAGCTGTTACGTTCAAAATTCCATTTGCATCAATATCGAAAGTAACTTCAATTTGCGGAACTCCTCTTGGAGCAGGTGGGATATCTGCTAATTGGAATCTACCAATTTCTTTATTCCCTTCAAACATTGGTCTTTCACCCTGTCCTACTCTAATATCAACTGCTGGTTGATTATCTGCAGCTGTTGAGAAAACTTCTGATTTTTTTGTAGGAATAGTAGTGTTTGATTCAATCATCTTTGTAAATACACCATTCATGGTTTCAATTCCTAAAGAAAGTGGTGTTACATCTAAAAGTAATACATCTGTTACATCACCAGTAAGCACCCCTCCCTGAATAGCTGCTCCAACAGCAACAACTTCATCAGGATTTACACCTTTTGATGGATCTTTTCCAAAATATTTTTTTACTGCTTCTTGTATTGCAGGAATTCTGGTAGAACCTCCCACTAAGATAACCTCATCAATGTCTGACTTAGACAAACCAGCATCTTTCATAGCTTTCTTACAAGGAGTAATAGTAGCTTGAATCAAACTATCTGCTAATTTTTCAAATTGCGCTCTACTCAATTTTTTTACCAAGTGTTTAGGTCCTGAATCTGTAGCTGTAACATAAGGTAAATTTATTTCAGTTGAAGTAGCAGAAGATAGTTCTACTTTAGCTTTTTCAGCAGACTCTTTTAGTCTTTGTAAAGCTGCAGGGTCTTCTCTTAAATCAATTCCTTCTTCAGATTTAAATGCTTCAGCAAGCCAATCAATAATTACTTGATCAAAATTATCTCCTCCTAAATGAGTATCTCCATTTGTTGACTTTACTTCAAATACTCCATCTCCTAATTCTAGGATGGATACATCAAAAGTACCTCCACCTAAATCAAACACTGCAATTGTTCTGTCTATATCTCCTTTATCTATTCCGTAAGCAAGGGCCGCAGCTGTAGGCTCGTTAATTATTCTACTTACTTTTAGACCAGCAATCTCAGCAGCTTCTTTAGTAGCTTGTCTTTGTGCGTCATTAAAATATGCCGGCACAGTTACTACCGCCTCTGACACTGTTGTTCCTAAGTAGTCTTCAGCTGTTTTCTTCATTTTTTGGAGCACCATAGCTGAAATTTCTTGAGGAGTATATTTTCTTCCATCAATCTCAACTCTAGGAGTGTTGTTATCTCCTTTTACTACTTTATAAGGTACATTCTTTATTTCTTTAGCCATCTTTGTAAATGACTCTCCCATAAATCTTTTTATAGAATAAATGGTTTTCTCAGGATTTGTAATAGCCTGACGCTTTGCAGAATCTCCTACTTTTCTTTCTCCTCCTTCAATAAACGCAACAATTGAAGGGGTGGTTCTGTTTCCTTCCGCATTTGGGATTACAACTGGCTCGTTTCCTTCCATAACTGAAACACAAGAATTTGTTGTTCCTAAATCGATTCCAATAATTTTACTCATTTTACTTTATTTTAATTTAATAATTAGTTTCTACCATCTTTATTATGGAAATATTATGCCAAATCAATCAAATAAGATAAAACTGACAAAAAAAAACAGTTCTAAGTAGTGAAATAAAATAAACTACTGACAGATAGTCAGTTTATGGAAATATAAAATTTAAAGAATCCAAATGGGTAGCAATCGCCTCTTTTGTGGTAGTCGTAAGAAAGATATTCTCTTGCATTTTATTATATCTTGCAGTAAACAAACCAATTCCACTATCAATATTTGTAAACAAATCTCTTTCTTGAACAATTCCTGTAGGTGGTTCGTTCAAATTAATATAAGTATTCAAATCAGCAGTACCAACAGAAAATAATATATCCAAGTTATTAATTCTCCTATTTACAGTTGTACTTGAAGGAATGTTATAAGCTAAAAGATTAAAAAACTCCTCTCCTGTTATTTGCTGACTCATATTTGGATTTCCGTCATACTCAATAATTGGATATACTTTCTGAACAGTCTTAACTATTGTATCAGCACCATATTCTGTGTAACTTACAAATAAAGTCATTTGGTAAATAGCGGCATTTTTTGAGTGAGTCCATTCTATTGTTGTATTCGAAAAATCTCCTGACTGACTATAAAACCCCATTTTATATGCCGAATTATTAAATGCTGACATCAAACTAAGATTATGAATCAATTTAGTCTGGGAACTGATAATATTTCCAGAAACTAAATTTGTGATGGTTAATTTATATTCTTTTTCTTCATTCAGAAAATTGTCTGTATCAAAAACATAGATTATATTCTCTTCTACAGAAAACAAACCATCTTCCTTAAACATAATTGTATCTGTAAGTATCTTAGTTGCTAAAACATTTCCTGAAGCAGAAAGTTTTTCAATCTTTACTTCCAAATTATTAGGATTATAGTTAATAGAATCTGCTACAGAAGCCATCACATAAGCATTTTCATTACCAAGAAACGCTTTATTTATTCTGATATATTGCTTTTCCTGACTCTGATCTAACAGTCCGTAAACAACTGTTACTTCTTTCCAATCTGCATTTACAGTAAAATCTGTTTCACATGAAGAAAAAAGAATTGAAGAAAGTAGAAATAAAAATGTAATTTTTTTCATGACGGCAAACTTACTTATTTTAATAACATATTTGTAGATTTGCATCTATTAAATATGTAGTAAGATGAAAAAACTTTTATCGATCATACTCTTTACCATTTTGTTTTCTGTAATTTCTTTTTCTCAAAATATTACAGAATGTGAAAATGGAACTTACCTTTATATGTCTGGAAAATTTGATAACTCGAACTCAGCTGTAGAACATAAAAACAAACTTGTTGAAATGGGATATAAAGATGCCTTCATAGTAAAATTAAACAACAAATAGAATGTCAGTATCAAAAGGAAAATATAAAAAAATAACTACAAATAGTCTTCAAGAAATGAAGCTGAACGGTGAGAAAATATCTATGCTTACTGCTTACGATTATACTCTGGCAAAGATTGTAGATTCAGCAGGTATTGATATTATTTTGGTTGGTGATTCAGCATCAAATGTAATGGCCGGACACGAAACTACACTTCCTATTACTCTGAATGAAATGATCTATCACGCTGCCTCTGTTGTAAGAGCTATTAACAGATGTCTAGTGGTAGTAGATATGCCATTTGGATCCTATCAAGGAAATTCGAAAGAAGCTCTTTCTAACGCTATTAGAATAATGAAAGAAAGTGGTGGACACTCAGTAAAATTAGAAGGTGGTTCAGAAATTATTGAATCTGTTGAAAGAATATTAACTGCAGGAATTCCTGTTATGGGACATTTAGGACTTACTCCTCAATCCATCTATAAATTTGGAACCTATACGGTACGAGCAAAAGATGAGGAAGAAGCAGAAAAATTAATCGCAGATGCTAAAATTCTAGAAGAAACTGGATGTTTTTCTATTGTTTTAGAAAAGGTTCCAGCAAAACTAGCGAAAAGAGTAGCGGAAAGTGTTTCTATACCTATCATAGGAATTGGAGCAGGGGCAGATGTAGACGGACAAGTATTAGTTTTACACGATATGCTAGGTATGAATCATGAATTCAATCCAAGGTTTTTAAGAAGATATCTTAACCTATATGAAGATATTACAGGAGCTGTACAAAACTATGTTTCTGATGTAAAGTCTAGAAGTTTTCCAAACGATAAAGAACAATACTAATGATTGAAGTATTGTATGAGGACAACCACCTTATTGCAGTAAACAAAAAATCGGGAGATATAGTACAAGGAGATAAAACTGGAGATACTCCCCTATCTGATTTTGTAAAGGAGTACATCAAAAAAAAATACAATAAGCCAGGAGAAGTTTTTTTAGGAACCATACACCGATTAGACCGGCCAACTTCTGGAATTGTTTTATACGCCCGTACTTCAAAAGCTTTAAGTAGAATGAACGAGCAATTTAGAGAAAAAAAAGTACAAAAAACATATTGGGCTGTCGTAGAAAATCTCCCACCTAATACTATTGATACTTTAGATAACTACTTACGGAAAAACCAGAAACAAAATAAATCTTATGTTACTAAAGGGAATAATGGAAAGCATGCTATACTTGACTACAAACTACTTAAAACATTAGATAACTTTTATCTGTTAGAGATTAGACCACAAACTGGCCGACACCATCAAATAAGAGTTCAGTTAGCAAATATTGGATGTGTTATTAAAGGGGATTTAAAATATGGAGCTAAACGATCTAATAAAGATGCTTCCATACACCTATTAGCACAAAAGCTTGAATTTATACATCCAGTGAAGAAAGAACCTATTACTATTGTAGCTCCCACTCCAAAAGATAGCGTGTGGGATGCTTGTAAATAATCATTCCTTAGTACGGATCTACATCTATATTAATTCTTAGAACTCTAAAATCTTTTAGCTGCTTATACTTATCAATAATACTAGAAAGAATATTTTTCGCATTAGTAATAGATGCGTCTGTTTCTATTTTTAGTAAAATATTTTTATGGTAATAATTCCTAATTTTACTTACTCCTGGGGATTCAGGTCCCAAAACTCTATTTCCAAAACTTTTCCTAAGAGAAATAGCAAATTTACTAGATAAATTATCTAATTTTTGTTCGTTTTTATGTTGCAAGTTTACAGAGATTATCCTACAAAATGGTGGGTACTTAAATATTTTTCTCTCCTCTAATTGTTTCTTACGCATTGAAGAATAATCATGATTTTTAACTTGAAGAATTATCTCGTGTTTCTCATCAAAGGTTTGTATAATCACTTTTCCTCTATCTCCTTTTCTACCAGCCCTGCCCGCTACCTGACTCATTAATTGATAAGATCTTTCTAGTGCTCTAAAATCAGGAAACTTTAGCATGCTATCTGCATTTAATACTCCTACTAATGAAACATTATCAAAGTCCAATCCTTTAGTCACCATTTGTGTTCCGATAAGTATGTCTACCACACCTCCTTCAAATTCATTTATTATTTGAGAATAAGCATGTTTTCTTCTGGTGGTATCATGATCCATCCGTTTAGTTCTCGCTTCTGGAAAAAGTACTTTTAACTCCTCTTCTATTTGCTCAGTTCCAAATCCTTTATCATCCATCTCATTATGTCCGCAAGACTTGCAACTCAATGTCTTTTCTATGTTGTATCCACAATAATGACACCTAAGTGAATGAGAGTGTTTATGATAGGTTAAACTAACATCACAATGATTACATTTTGGAGTCCAGCTACATTTATTACATTCCAAAAGAGGAGCAAACCCTCTCCTATTCTGAAACAATATAATTTGCTTACCTTTTTCTAAAGCCTCCTCAATATTTTTTATCAAAAAAGGTGAAAAATGGTATTCCATTTGTTTTTTCTGATGAACTCTTTTTATATCTATTATATGAATTTCCGGAAGCTGAATTTCTCCAAAACGAGAGTTTAATTCCACCAATCCAAACTTATTATTTTTTGTATTATAATATGTTTCTAAACAGGGAGTTGCAGAACCTAACAAAACTTTCGATTTATGTAAACACGAAAGGTAAATTGCCGCATCTCTAGCGTGATATCGTGGAGAAGGTTGATGTTGCTTAAAACTAGGTTCGTGCTCTTCATCAACAATAATCAATCCTAAATTATCAAAAGGTAAAAAAAGAGAAGATCGAGCTCCGAGCATTATAGGATACTGAGCTTTTGTAGAATCTTTTTCTTTTACTGCATTCCAAATCTCAACCCTCTCATTATTATTCATTCTGGAGTGAGAAACTCCAACTTTATTTCCAAAATGCTTTCGTAGTCTATTAATAATTTGTGTTGTTAGAGCTATTTCTGGAAGCAAATACAAGACTTGTTTTCCTTTTTTGAGTTGTTCCGAAATAAGTTTTATATAAATCTCTGTTTTTCCACTTGATGTTACTCCATGTAATAAGCATACGTCCTTTTTCTGAAAAGAGGCTTTTATTTTCTTAAAAGCTACTTCTTGTTGATCTGTTAATTTCTTTATTTCTTCTATTTTATCAGATGAAGGGAGTAATCTGCTTACCTCACTTTTCTCTAATTTTAGTATTCCTTTTGTAACTAATGCATTTAGGATACCTCTACTTATATTTGTCTTTTTTAAAATCTCTGATACCGTCCATTTCTTTTTTGGATATTGCATCTTGTACTGAATAAAATATTGTAACAGCTCTTCCTGCTTTTTGGCATTTTTTACTTTTTCAGAATAGACATTGAATTCCTCTCCAACTAGCTCTACAAATAACAAACTTCTCTTTTTAAAAGAATCATGTAACTCTTCCTCTATTTGCACTACTTCCTTCCTTATAAGTTCATTTATAATCGGAAAAACAGAAGTTGTATTCGTTAAATCAATTACGTCTGAAACGGTTAATTTCTCCTTTAAAGTTAAGTTAGTAATAATTGCATATTCTTTATCACTTAACTCCCCCATATCCCCGTCAAAATTCGGATGAACAATAATTTTAGTCTCAGAAGCCAACTTTAATGATGATGGTAATGCAACATTCATTACATCACCCAATTTACTCATGTAATATAAAGAAATCCATTTCCAGAACCTCAATTGTTTTTCATTTACCACATTACTTTCATCAAGTACTGCTATGATGTCTTTTGCCAGATAACCTTCTGGTTTTTTGTTGTGTATATCTAAGATTATTGCTGTATAAATTTTTCTTACACCAAATTGCACAACTACTCTTTGTCCTTTTACTATTTCCTGGAAATTTTCTGGAACACTATAGGTAAAACTACCTTCAACTGGCAGAGGTAATATAACTTCTATATATGTTTTTTTAGGATTCATTCAAAAGCAAAGATGCTTAAAATAAATTGAAGTTGATATCGTTTAACTCAATGAATAAGATATTCGTTTTTAAAATAATCTATATCTTATTTTAATTGATTTTATTACTTTTGTATCTAATTAAAGATAACTAAAATGAAAAAAATAATATTCATCACATCATTAATCGCAATCACTTTTTCTTCTTGTGATAAACCAACTCAAACAGATTTAACTATAAATTTTACTCATAAAGTTGATGGTTCAGATTTAATTACCAATAGTATGATTTACACCAATTCAGCTGGAGAGAATTATGATGTTAAAACATTAAAATATCTTATCTCTGATATCAACTTACATTCAGATGATGGAAATACTCTGTTATTAGATGAAGTTCATTTTATTGATATTTCTGACGCATCTACTTTTAGTTTTACTGTTGAAGATGTTCCTAATAATAATTATACTTCTATTTCATACACAATGGGATTAGATACTATTAAAAATATAAATAATTTATATATCAATGAGAGTTATCACTCAGCAATGGCATGGCCAGAAACAAACGGAGGAGGATATCATTACATGAAACTTGAGGGAGCTTATAATAATGATTCAACATTCTATAATACACACACAGGAGGTACAATGGGTAGTGATTATTCATTTAATAATGTGGAAGACATCTCTTTAACAGTAGATGATGATTTAGAAGATGTTTCTATCAATGTAAATATGGAAATAAATAATTGGTATAACTCACCAAACCAGATAGAATTTTCTAGTTACGGAATGGGAATAATGATGAATATGATGATGCAAATGAATATTCAAATGAATGGAACCACAGATGTCTTCTCTGTTACTGTAGATAAATAAGAGATATGAAGAGGCTAATCTGTTTTCTATTATCTACAATTCTATTATTTTCTTGTAAAAAAGAAGGGTGTATAGATCCTATTGCTTTAAATTACAATCCTGATGCGCATATAAATAATGGTAGCTGTGAATATATCACCACAACTCCTTATCATGTAATTACTCCATATGGATTCCCAGATATGATAATTCCTGAAGACAACCCTATGACCGTTGAAGGGATCGAACTAGGAAGAAAGCTATTTATTGACCCTATTTTAAGTGGTGACGGAACACAATCATGTATTAGCTGTCATCTACAATCTGCAAATTTTAGCGATACCAATCAATTTAGCACCGGAATAAATGGAATGCATGGAAATAGAAATGCATCTACTATTATAAATGCAGGATGGAATAATTCGAATTTTTGGGATGGTAGAGCTATTACACTTGAAGAGCAAGCTTTTAGTCCGGTTGTAAACCCAATTGAGATGAACGATACATGGTCAAATGTTGAAAATAAACTTAATTCAAATTCTGAATATATTCAGCTATTTAAACAGGCATATAATATTGATTATATCGATTCCACGCATGTAGTAATGGCAATTGCACAATTTGAAAGAACATTAATTTCTAACAATAGCAAGTTTGACAAATATTCT
>Ga0209252_1001213_pt1 | contig 17481 bp, 15 predicted proteins | sample SaaInlV_135m_DNA_3_FD_184673 | JGI IMG/M metagenome (GOLD analysis project Ga0209252, IMG submission 184673) | Marine microbial communities from expanding oxygen minimum zones in the Saanich Inlet - Saanich Inlet SI074_LV_100m_DNA (SPAdes) (version 2) | ecosystem: Environmental > Aquatic >... | reverse complement strand
GATTCTGCTAAATATTACACGAAACAATTACTGGACCTAGTATAAAAAAGTGTACATTGAGTTAAGCAACTTTTTAACTTGATTAAGTTGAAAGGAAGCAAAATGGAAGAAAAACGGATAAGACAGAGATATGACCGAGATTTTAAAGTATCAGCGATGAAGTTGATATTAGAAAAGCATCAAAGTGTATCCAAGGTGTCCAGAGATCTGGGCGTAAGTCAGAATACATTGCATTTATGGAAAAGATCTTTTCTGGAAGACTCCAGGAACTGTTTCCCAGGCAATGGAAAAGTAACTGAACATGAAGCAGAAGTTCGCCGATTAAAGCAAGAGCTTTCGTTGGTAAAAGAAGAACGTGACATTTTAAAAAAAGCCGTGGGTATATTTTCAGAGACAAGACGATGAAGTTTCAGTTTATAGAAAGGCATAAGCAGGCACACCAAGTTCATACTTTGTGTCAAATGTTTGGTGTGACAGCTTCCGGTTATTACCAGTGGAAGAACCGTGGTAAAAGTAATAGAGAGAAAGAGAATGACTTTTTAATAGAGAAGATCATAGAAACGTATGAAAAGAACCGCTGTGTGTATGGGAGCCCCAGGATTACCCAAGCCTTAAAGAGACAGTCAATCTCCTGTTCTCAACCGAGAGTGGCCAGACTGATGCGAGCCAATGGAATCGTAGCCAAGACACAACGAAAATTTAAAGCCACCACCAACTCAAACCATACTTTACCTGTGGCAGCTGACCTGGTGGGACAGGCCTTTGGTGTGGATGGACCGAATAAACTGTGGGTTGGAGATATTACTTATATTGATACAGATGAAGGCTGGCTTTATTTAGCCAAAGTCATGGACGCCTATAACAGAGAGGTTATTGGCTGGGCTGTTGATAAACGAATGACAAAGGATTTAGTGATAAAAGCTATGGAAAGAGCTATTAGAAAAAGAAGACCAAGCCAATCACCTATCTTTCACTCTGACCGTGGGAGTCAATATGCCAGTTATGCATTTAGAAGACTTCTTACAGAAAACCACATTAGGCAGAGCATGAGTGGAAAGGGGAACTGCTATGATAATGCAATGGCAGAATCATTCTTTAAAACCTTAAAGACAGAACTTATTTATCAGAATAAATACCAAAAGAGACAAGAAGCGAAACAGGACATATTTGAATACATAGAGGTGTTTTACAACCGCCAAAGGCTTCATTCAGCCTTAGGCTACAAAACACCTATTGAATATGGAAAACTAACAAATGTTGCTTAACTTTATGTCAACTTTTTCGTATGAAGTCCATACTGGATGATATCCAGGTAATGAATACAAGTACGAGATCAATAGTTTATCAAAACAATTTTGAACTGGCGAATGAACAAACTCTTATTCCAAGAGTACTCATGCAAAAAAGATCAAGCAGAGATATGGTGAGTACTACATTTACATTAACTGTAAATCAGAGTACAGTATCTGTTGATCCAGAAATACTACCTTACGATTATGCCTTACACCGTAATTACCCGAATCCCTTCAACCCAATTACAACCCTTCGCTATGATTTACCGGAAAATAGTGAAGTGAATATTACTATTTATGACATTATGGGACGTGAAGTAAGAAGTTTGGTAAACCAAACCCAAGATGCCGGGTTTAAGTCAGTAGTTTGGAATGCAACGAATGATTTAGGACAACCTGTGAGTGCTGGGATGTATTTATACAGAATTTCCGCAGGTGATTTTGTGCAAGTAAAGAAAATGGTATTGCTAAAATAAATATCTAAAAGAACTATAAGCCTATTAATTAAATAAGACTCCTTATAAATTGATGAAATCGGTTAATACACTTTCCCGCCGTAGCTTTTTCAGATGTTTGATTTTACCTCGATTCTGGGAAAAAGAATGTCATGTTTTTTAAGGTTAAATCCGTCCGTAAGTCCGCCCCACTTAACATCGTCAGAGTTTGAACCAAACGTGTCGAGCACAATCTGAGTTCGGCTCGGCATAACCGGTTTTAACAAAAGGGAACCAATTCTAAGCGCTTCGGCAGCCGTTCGTAACACACATCCCGCCGTTTCCTTATCTTCTTTTACCAATTTCCATGGTGCTTTCATTTCCATGTATTTATTGACACTGCGAATAAACTGAAGTGATTCCTCGATACCATCATTCAACCTCATAGAGTCAAAACATTCGTTTACCATTTTAATGGTTGTTATTGCCGAAAATTTCACCTGTTCTCCGCTTTCTGATTTATCGTCCGAATCCGGCAATTTCCCATCAAAAAATTTCTGAATCAAATTTGATACTCGACTCAGGAGATTCCCATAATCATTGGCTAGATCCGAATTGTACCGCTTGATAAACGATTCCATAGTAAAGGCTGCATCCTGCCCCAAAACCATTTCACGCATTAGATAATACCGTACCGGGTCCACCCCAAATTCTTCAATCAACCCCAGCGGATCTACAATATTCCCAAGAGATTTGCTCATTTTTGTTTCACCACTTAGCCACCAGCCATGGGCAAAAATGGATTTGGGTAGATCAATGCTTGCTGACATCAACATCGTTGGCCAATAAACCGAATGTGTTGTTAAAATATCTTTTCCAATCAGGTGAACATCTGCAGGCCACCATTTTTTAAAGTTGGATGAATCGTCGGAAAACCCGGGACCGGTAATGTAATTAATAAGCGCATCAAACCAAACATACGTAACATAATCTTTATCAAATGGAAGCTCAATCCCCCAATTCAGCCGTGATTTTGGTCGGGAGATACAAAGATCTTCTAAGGGTTGATTTAAAAATCCGAGTACTTCATTTTTTCGATGCTCCGGCTGAATAAATCCCGGATTCGCCTTGATATGATCAATGAGTTGTTGTTGATACTGAGACATCCTGAAAAAATAATTTTTCTCTTTTAGCTTTTTAATATCGCGAAACTCACCGGATTCAGATTCCTTTTCTGTGATAAATCTTTCTTCCGAAACAGAATACAACCCTTCATACTCATCCTCATAAATATCGCCTTTATCAAATACGTCTTGCAAAATAGTTTGCACGACTGAAACGTGCCTGGGCTCGGATGTTCGAATAAAATCATCGTATTGTATGTGTAGCTTTTCCCAGAGATCCAAAAATCGTGGAGCCATTTCATCACAATGTTTTTTCGGGGTTACGCCTCTAATTTCTGCTGCTTGTTGAACTTTTTGACCATGTTCATCGAGTCCCGTTAGAAAAAAAACCTCTTGACCTACATTTCTTTTATATCGAGCTAAAACATCTGCTAAGATCGTTGTATAGGCGTGGCCAATATGAGGATTATCATTTACATAATAAATTGGTGTAGTAATGTAAAACGTATTTTTCATGTTTTGTTTTTTTATTTAGCCGGCTAGATATTTTCGGACATCCAAAAGCATCGTGGTAATCACCAATGGCATGTAAAAATTACGATCCGGTGCTTGAACAATTTTATCAAGCGAAATGTGAATTCCTTTAAGATCCGCATTGGGAAAGCTTTGATTAAATTGGTAAATATCTTTTGAAAAATTTGATAGAATATTTTGGGATTTTACACTTGACCGATATAAGTATGCTTCATGAAACCATTTTTGAATCATGGCAATTCTTAATCGATATTCTTCCGGTTTAAATCTCGCCAATTGGCTGAGGTCCTGAGTTAGAGATTTCCATTTTCCGGAATCGTCATGCGTCATGGCAGCAATAAAATCTTTTATTTGAAGCAGCAAATCTTCCAAAGGTTGTTTTGATAAATACTTGGCTTGATGGATATTTCCATCTGATAATTGAACACAAATATGGGCTTTGTTTTCTTCGATTCCTTTTGCTGTTAACATCGATTTAATCGTTCCATCCTTTAGGGGAGAAAAGGCAATTTTTTGACATCTTGAAACAATAGTCGGCAAAAGCTGTGACTGATAATCTGTCACCAATATAATTGTTGTGTTTGGCGGCGGTTCTTCTAGAATCTTTAGAATCGCATTGGCGGATGCAGCATTCCCCTTGGCGAGTGTATGTGCCTGAAAAATAAGGACACATTTTCTGCCTTTAGAAGTGGATTTCAGAAAAATAGTTCTACGAAGTTCCCGTACTTGGTTAATTAAAATTTGTCGAGCTCGCGGAATTAAAATCCGATAGAAAGCATCTTTTGCTTTTTTCTCAATACCCTTTTCTAAATATTCTGCCTCATCTTTGCTTAATCCTTTTAAAGGATCAGAATTTTTTGTTTCTTTTTTCTCGCTTCCCGGCAACGGAAATATTAGCGTTAATTTTTCATCTTGTAGTGACAAAAAACGGATGCATGACGGACAAGATCCGCAAGGTATGTCCTTTGCATCATCACAATTCATCATGGTGGCAAAAGCAAGAGCAACCGCTTCCTTCCCAGAACCTTCCGGTCCTGAAAACAAATATGCGGATCCAATCCTGTCTTTTTGAAAGATAGATGTTAGACGATTCCAAATTTCAGGCTGGAAATCCAATGGATATTGTGTCATCGTTTTGCCAGCCACTTTTCTGGATTCAATTTTTGGCTCTTTCCCCAAATTTCAAAATGAAGTTTTGAACCATTCACCGATCCCGAATCTCCCATAAATGCAATCACATCGCCGGCTAACACTTCACTATCTACATGAGTTTCCACCTGAGTTACATGGCTATAAACGGTGTAAAATCCACCGCCGTGATCAATGATGATGGTGGTGCCATAGCCTCGAAGATACGTGATGACAGTAACAATGCCGCCCAAAACAGTGCGAATCGGTGATCCGGGTTTTCCTTTAATATCAATTCCGGGATTATCCGTTGTTGTTTTGAGTTTAGCATTCCATTGATTCCCAAATTTCGCAGTAATTCGACCTGTAGCCGGCCAAGGCAATTGTCCTTTAAGTGAAGAAAATTTCTTAGTTTTTAAAGCGGCTTGCTGTCGGCGAATTCTTTCGGCCCGTTCAAATCTAGCTTTCTCATCCTGAATTCGTATAATAATATCATTCAGTTGCTTAACACCTTCCTGCTTTTCTTTCAAATATTCCGCAAGTTCGGATTTATTCCGTTGAATCTGAGCGAGTTCTTTCTCTTTCTGACGCTTTTTAGCAATTAAATCCTCGTATCGTTTTTCGCGGTCTTTCTTCAAAGCAATACTTTGTTGATATTTGTCCTCTAAATTCACTTTCTGCTGGCGGATTTGGTATACCAAAGAATGAATCTTGGCTTGAGTCTGACGATCAATTCTTGATATAATTTTTAAATATTTTGCACGATACACTGCTTGGCGCCAGGATGTTGAACTCAAAATTCGTTCTAAATCGCTGAGAGATCCTTTTGTATAAATGTGTTTCACTCGATTTGAATATCGTCTTTTCAGAGCTTCAAGCTCATTTTCATTCCGGCTAATATTGACTTCTAAGTCGCTGATTTCAATTTTCAGAGTTTTCTGCTCTCTTTTCAGTTGTTTCAAAAGCCTGGATGAAAGCGATATTTCCTCATAGAGATTCGAAATCCGCCGTGAAGTCGATTTTTCTTTTTCCGCTTCATTTCGAATGCGACGTTTGGCAGCTTGAATTTCTAGCTTTAATTCCTGGATGGCTCTGGATTGATGCTCAAGCTCCCGTTCGTAATCACGCGTGTCTGCCTGTGCACACAAATAGGCGGGCAAACAAAGAATGGAAATAGTTGTCCAGCGAAGGATCATAACCATGAAAAATACTCTACTCCTTTCCCATGTAGCAATGTGTTTAACAATTAAGAGTTCTCTTGACTAAGCAAAGAAAGTGTCTCTATTTTGCCTGACGACAAGAGGAAATAAAATGAAGAATGCATTGTGGAATAATATATTTCAAGGATGGAACAGCCAAGAAAGCGAAACTGTCCTCACCCTGAAACAGGTACCGATATTTAAGGGATTTACCGATAAGGAGTTCCAGGATCTCGAAAAACTGTTTCACCGTCGTGCCTATGATGCCGGGGAATTTGTTTTTAAAAACAGAGCGCCGGGCGAAGGAATGTACATCATTATGAAAGGTGCAGTTAAAATCACAATAGGCACTCGTGAAAATAATGAACAAATTTTAGCAGAACTTTCTGAAGGAAGTTTTTTTGGAGAACTTGCACTTTTTGATGATGATCCTCGATCCGCTAATGCTATTGCTACCGTTCAATCCGATTTGCTTGGATTTTTCACTGCAGATCTAATGACGTTAAATGACCGAAACCCACAGATGGGAAATAAAATTCTCTTAAATCTCGGCGGTGTTCTCGGTGAACGTCTGCGAGGTACCAATCAATTACTTTTGGAATCCCAATCTAATTAACTTATGTATCAATCACCAGAATCCAAACAAAACAACCTTTTATATTTGAGTAGGATTTACAGGATTATTGTGGGATTGCTCTTCGTTGGATTCCTTTCGCTGGTATGGCCCTATATTTCCAATGTCGTGTTGATTCTTGTGTTTGCATTCCTCTTTACCACTGTTCTTTTAAAATCGGTAGATAGCATTGAGCGCCGAATTAATAACCGCGGATTAAGTGTATTAATTGTCACTGTTGGACTTCTTGCCGGAATCGGTTTATTTATTGGTTCATTTATTTCCGAGATATCGCAACAAGCCACTGATTTTTCAAACAGAATTGATCAGGATACCCTCACTGCAGAATTCAGCAAACTTGGCGCAAAGATATCCGCTACCCTTCCGGAAGGAATGGCTACGGGTAGTGGAGATTTTTCTGCAGCACTCAGTGGTTTTATTCAAATAGTTATAGAAAACCTTGCTGCACTTGCCGGGGTTATTGGAAATTTTGTTCTGAATGCGGCGATGATATTAATCTTCACCATTATACTGCTGGCTGAATATCATCATTTCAAAAAAGTACTGGTTGGATTCTTTTCCAATAAATATTTCGAAGTTGGATTAGGACTTATTTACAATATTGAAAAATCAGTTTCAAGCTATCTTCGCGGTCAGTTTCTTGCCGCAGCGAGTGTTGCTGTAATGTCGCTTGTCGGGCTTACAATCCTTAATTTCACCGGTGCCAATCTTACGCTGACTGTGTTTATTGGAATTATCGCCGGGCTGGCAAATTTAATTCCACTGGTTGGTCCGTTTGTTGGGATGATTCCGGCTATTCTGATTGCATTCATGAATAATATCGGAAATGACGTCGCCATGGCACATCAATTATTTGGAGTTGTGCCGTCTCCGTTTTATGTGCTCGATATTGTTGTCATGTTCATTATTGTTCAACAAATTGAAGGGAATCTAATCACGCCAACTCTTGTCGGGAAAAGTGTCGGGATTCATCCTATGATGGTTATGATTTCACTTATAATCGGGGGCACCTTGATGGGTCCACTTGGTATGCTGTTTGCCGTACCTGCAACGGGAATTTTAAAGGTTATCATTCATGAAATCATGTTTGTTCGGCGAAACGCCCACCTACTTTGACCGCAGATTACCGTTCTTCAATCTTAAATAAAATATAATCTATAAACGATAACTCAAGCGGTTTTCGATTTTCAAATCTATACTTCCATAGTTGGTGATTTGCACCATCTTTGGATTGTTCAATCATTTCTCTGGGCTCGCCCATGATATTCTTCACCAGTGATGTATTCATTCCTATTCGAATAGTTGGTTTTGCCGCTTTTTCCTCTAAATTTTTTCGCTCCTGAATCATACGGGCATCAATTTTTGATTGTAATACCAGATTTTCTTTTGTTGTTAGTTTCTCTTTTAGTTCGTCGAGAATCCGCTCATTATTTCTACCTAAAGTCCCGGTTATATTTTTTGCTTTTTCAAGATATTGAACTACAAGATTGATGGCTTTCAGATCAGTAATTTTATTAGCGTTTTCTATCAAAGATCCTGCTATTTCCTGTCTTAGCAAATCTATTCCGTAATGTAGAGATGGATCTTTTTTATCCGCTTGTTTTAGCAATATTAGAGCTTTATCATAAAAATTATACTGTATTGCTTTACTCGCTTGATAATATAAATGATAGGCTTCAAATTCAGGAATTACACTATCTACTTTAGAATAGTATTGAGAAATATCATGTACCATTTCTATTGCTTTTTCGCCTTGGCCTGAATGTAAAACCAACTCCGCGGCATCCAATCGTGCTTCGGCAATTTTTCGAATATGATCATCTACAAACGGTTTAAAGGTGGAATCAGCAAAGACTCTAGCTTTTAAATATTTTTCTAAAGCACGATCTGTCATATTTCGTTCTTCAAATTTTTGACCTTCTTTTAATAACTGAGTGGGAAGCTTTCGTTCACTTTCTTTAATTAGATATTCAGCTCGGTAGAGATTTGCATGGTTGGGATATAATTCAACAAACTGTTTCAATTTTTCTGCTGCTTGCTGATAATCTTTCCTGTAATAATATTTTTTTCCAAGATCGCCAACTGTTTTTGAACCACCATACAATGCAGAAAACGTCACGAATACTCCAAAATTTGAAAGATAAAAACTGGAAATCGGCGTTATATCAGCAGGATCGTTGATATTCGATATCTTGGTGTAAGAATGCTTTAGATCAATGCCAATGTTAAACTTATTCTGTCTAGAATCGGATGCGGTTTGATTGAGAAGGACACGGATTCCAGCCGAATAAGAAGATGACGGCCCCCAACCGCTGGGAGTAGCTTCAATTTCTTTTTCCGTCGTTTGATGAAATGTAGCAGTAGCAATTCCAAAAGTATAATTTAGATTTAAATACCATGGTTCAAACCATTGAAGAATTACCGATTGGCTTACGCTGTAGGTCCAGGTTTTTGGTGCAAATTTTCTAACGCCCGGATTCCAGGATGGATTGGAATTCCCCCAGTCTTCTACGGGGAGCTCAGCAGGAAGAAAGACATTTGAATACCGAATGTTTAATCCTGTATGCATATCTATCCAACTAGAATGAAGTAAATAAAGAGATAAATTTGTTTTCGCAAAATCAATATCTAACTGATGCCCTACCCTAGCCGTGAGTTCTCCGCCATCAAATTTGGTAACTGGCGAACCATATTGCATAAAATTTTCGTGCACACTGATGCCCGCAATACCGGCACCTCCGTTATAGCCAAAGCCATAACGGACTTCAAATGGAATAAATCTAATGGGTTCGTGGAATTCCCGACCTCGCAGGATACGATCCTTCCAATAGCCATCTTCAACCTCAATTTCTTGGGTTTGCTTTATTTGGATTAAGCCCCAAAGATAAGACTTGGTAGAATCTTGAGCGGTGAGATTGTTCACAACAACCCCTCCGACTACTAGTATTAGAAATATGAACCTCGGATACATGAAGCCTCAAAATAAGACCGCAAGAAAAAGCGATCAAGAAAAACAGAACTTTATACTGTTGTGGTAGTGCAGAATATGTTGTTTAGTTTAAATTGATTCCTTAACGGGGAACCCGTGGGTATTAAATCTATTAAACGGGGACTGAGTTTAGACATGGTTAAAAAAAATATTCCAATTATTCTGCTGTTATTGATGTTCTTTGCAAATGCACAGGATTTTACAATTGCACGGATTCATTATAGCGGTGGCGGTGACTGGTACAGCGATCCAAGCAGCCTTCCCAATCTTCTGAATTACATCCGGCTAAATACAACCATGAAGGTTTCCGCTCAGGAAGCACGCGTTCGGGTGCTGGATAAAGAATTGACTGAATTCCCTTTTCTATATTTAACCGGACATGGAAATCTCAGGTTCTCTGATGAGGAATCAATTCGTTTGAGAGAATTTTTACTGTCTGGCGCTTTTTTGCATGTGGATGATAATTACGGGCTGGATCAATCATTCCGGCGGGAAATACAAAAAATATTTCCTGATAAATCTCTGGTCGAGCTCCCTCACCATCACCCGATATTTTCGGCATATTATAATTTTCCGAATGGCCTTCCCAAAATACACGAACATGATGGAAAATCACCGCAAGCATTCGCGATATTTGATGAGGAAAGAATCATGGTTTTGTACACATATGAAAGCGATCTTGGTGATGGATGGGAAGACGCAGAAGTTCATAATGATTCATGGTCGATCCGCGAGGCGGCTCTCAAATTTGGTGTAAATATTGTTACCTTTGCATTAACGCAATAGCGATTTAATGAAACCTATCCAAAAGGAATTATCGAAAATAAAAAAGGCCGCCTTTAGAACGGACCTTTTCACCTTATCTTGGGCGGGATACACCAGCATTATTGTTTTTATACTCACTCTTATTATTCTTGAAGGCATTTTTTATTTTTCACCTGATGTGCGCTATGGCATTTGGTGGGCATCGCTAATCCTCGGAGTAATAGGACTCACCGTTACAATCTGTTTTGGATTTTTAATTTACCATCAAAAAATTCACCGTTATAGATGGTCCACCCTCTCACGTAAAACAGGAAATCTGGCCTTTAAAAATGAAGATGCAGTCTTAAATGCGCTTCAACTTGAACGATCAACATATCAAAACCAATCTAAAGATTTGAGCATATCTTATATAAAATCTGTTTTAACTGAATTGAAAGCATTAAATCTAAAATCCCTTTTCCCGATCAAAAGAGCTGAGCGGTGGCAACGAATCACTTTAGGAACATTGGTTGTTTCTATCCTCATTTTATTTTTGACATGGTCTCATAGTGCCGAATCAGTTTTCCGTTGGGCACATCCAAAAACCCATTTCTCGGTTCCCACGCCTTTTACTATTGAAAACGAAACCGGGCATATTCATTTATTGGGAGGTGATCCCACAGAAATTACATTTTCTGTTATGGATGGTAAAACCGATTCTGTTTATCTTGAATTATTATCAGGACCGGAAACAGCCCCTATGATATATGCGTCGGCTATGGATTCCTCCGGCACATTTCATTTCAAGCTAAAGGAAGTTTTTCAAGATTATTCATACCGAGGATTTGTGCCGGCAACACATTTTTGGGAAGCGTGGGATAGAATCGAAACACCTATTTCTACAATCACCGTAACAGATCGACCCATAATAGAATCGTTCAGCATTTCTGTCATTCCTCCGAATTACACCAAGCTTCCTGTAATCACTCAGGAAGGTCAACAAGCCAATGTTGAAGGCGTGTTTGGGTCCATCGTAACCGTAAAATTATCCAGCAATCGTCCCCTAAAAAATGGCCATGTAATTTTTCATAATGATACGTTAGCGCTCACTGTGCGTGGTAAAAAGGCCGATGGTAACTTTACCATTACACAGGATGATGAATTCACTATTCATTTGGAGGATCGTCGAGGAATTCACAACCGGAATCCTGTGCCGTACCGTATTTATATGATTCCGGATATGCATCCCGAACTCAGCGTTATTGAACCTGATCCTGTTGTTGAACTCGGGAGTGACCAAATGTTATCTATTCACCTCAATTTAAAAGATGACTATGGTTTTTCAACCCTTCAGGTGGGTTACGAAGTTCAAAGACCAAGTTATATTCAGGCCGAACCTATGCTATCTATATTCTCCATTCCAATTCCGGATCCAGATCTGTTAAACCAACAACTTGAAACCTTGTGGAATTTGAGTGACCTCGGATTAATGCCGGAAGATGAAGTTCATTATCATTTTGAACTGTATGATAACGATTTATTATCCGGTCCAAAAAAAGCACTTTCAGGAACATTTATCGCACGGCTTCCATCTTTATCTGATTTATTTGCCTCTTTTAACGAAGATGAGACAAAATTATTAGATGATGCGGAAATGAATTTAGAAGATCTTGAAGTAATGAAGGAAAAGTTGGACAAAGTAGAACTTGAACTTAGGAAAGCTGAATCCATCGAATGGGATCAGGAACAGCAAGTGCGGAAATCTATGGAAAAGGTCCGAGAACAAATAGAAACAATGCAACGCATGGCGGAACAATTAGATGCCCTATCTAATTCGGCGGAAAAACATCAGCTTTTTTCTCCACAACTATTAGAAAAATTTGAACAACTTCAAGATATGGTCAGCGAACTATTAAATGACGAATTATTACAAAATATGGAAAACGTGGATGAAGCATTATCTAAAATGAATCCTAAGGAATTGTCAGAAGCCATGAAAGATTTGAATCAGAATATGGAAAAGCTTGAGGCCGATCTCGATCGATTCCTTGACATATTTAAACAAGTTCTTGCAGAGCAAAAGATGGAAGAATTAAAAACGCGATTAGAACAATTGGTGGATTCACAAGAAAAATTAACGGAAGATATTGAGGTAAACGGTCAAGATGCTGATGCATCGGAATTTGCTCGGATGAGTCAAGATGAACAACGCCTTCGCGAGGAATTCTCTAACTTTGACCGTGTATTAAAGGATGCAGAATCTGCAATGGAAGATATTCATCCTGAAACATCGGAACAATTAAATGAACTTAGACGATCTAAAGAAATGACAAAAACTCAAATGGATTTCGGCAGAACCATTCAACAATTAAACCAAAATAATTCTGATGGCGCAATGGGATCATCTGAAGAAGTACAAAAAGACCTTGAACAATTGTTGGAGCAGATTCAAGGAATCCAAAATAATTTTCAACAACAGACTGCTAATCAAATTGCTGAAGAATTCAGACACATAATGAGAGATATTCTTTCCCTTTCAAAATCACAGGAAAATTTGACCCAAGAAACATTATCAATATCCAGAAATTCACCACGGCTTAAGGAATCCGCAGTTCAGCAACTGATGCTTCAAGACCAGTTAACCAAGATAATGGAGCAAATGATTGCCTTATCAAAAAAGACGTTTGCCATTACTCCGGAAATCGGAAAAGCAATGGGGATGACATATGCACAAATGGAATCAGCAAAATCTAAACTTGCAAATCGGAATAATTCCGGTGCAAAAGGAAACCAGGATGCCGCAATGCAATCACTCAATCAAGCTGCATTATCTGTTAGGAATGCCATGAATGACATTCGCTCGTCTGGGTCTGCAAGCGGGTTTGAACAATTTATGAAACGGATGGAACAGTTAGCCGGACAACAAGGTGGAATTAATGAGCAGGGAATGCAACTTGCAATGGGGCAGATGGCTGCTTCGTTGCAACAGGCGATGATGCAGCGCATGCTTCAGCAGCAAAAAGGAGTTCGCAAATCTCTTCAGGAACTAGCGGAAGAAATGCGGTCATCATCCAATAAAGGATTGGGTGACTTGAGCAATATTGCAAATGATATGGATGATGTAATCCACGATCTTGAACGCAAACGATTTAACCGAAAAACTGCGGATAAACAAGAACGTATTTTATCCAGAATGCTTGACAGTCAAAAATCATTGACGCAAAAGGGCACCAAGGACAAACGAACATCCGAAACCGCAGAAATGATTTCATATGCCGGCCCCGGAGGGCTTCCCGAAGATCTTGGTCAGAGACAAAACCTAGCAATTGAAGCACTAAATCGAGCGATGAAATCCGGATATTCCAGAGATTATAAAACCATGATTCGGCGATATTTTCAAACACTCAGCCAATCTGATGAAATTCTTCCAAATCCTGTGCCTCTAGATACAATGAATATAAATCAACCAACAGAAAACTAAAACACGATGCGCCATTATATTCTATTTCTAATACTTTTTCTGTCCACCGGTATCGGGCAAATTAAAGTATTACCCATGGGTGAAGGAGCTATGCGAGATGCATTTTTACTCGAACAAAAAGGTGAGCTTGAAACTGCACAAAAAATTTATGAGTCAATTTTTATTGCCAACCCAAAAAATCGGCAAAACTTCAACCGGTTGAAACGAATCTACCAAAGACAGGAAAAACAGACCGAAGTTGTTGCATTAATTCAAGATTGGCTCATTCAGTTCCCAAATGATATTATGGAGCAAATAGATTTAGGGAAAGCTATGTACCAGTTGGGGAAAAAAGAAAAAGCTAAGATGTTTTGGCAAAGCATTGAAAAAAATCATAATAAAAGTCAGCATATTTATCAATTATTGTTTAGAAACTACACCAATCTCGGGCTAACAAAAGACGCCCATTTGCTCATTCAAAGAGGTCGGAAAGTCATGCAACAGCCGGACTTTATGTCCATTGACTTAGCACAATTCTATGATGTGCGGAGATCATTTGATCTTGCTCTTGAGGAATATCTTATCCATTTGCTACATCAACCAAAAAAAGAAAAATACATACAAGATAAAATTTTACTTATGAGCGATGAAGAAATTGCCCAGCCCTTAATTGTATTCACATTAAACAAGCATTACCCGGAAAATAAGAAACCCATTCTCAGGATTTTAGCTGGCTATTATTTTAAACTCGGGAATTTTGATTTGGCTGCTAACCAGCATAAAAAATTAGGATTTGAATCCAAAAATGATGTATCCAGATTTTTATCATTCGCAAAACATCTACGTTCTGAGAAACAGTATTCCTACGCAATGGATATTTACAGTAGCGTACTTTCAAAATCTAGAGGATCAGAAGGATTGGTAACGTCTAAACAATTGGGCGAAGCTTTATTGGGCATGGGGCAAACGTATGAAGATCAAATTGTCATTCAATCGCGACTACCTAAGTTTGCCACTTATTTCAAAGATAACATTTTTTTTGAAGATCAATTTTTCGGTCAGCCAGACATTTCTAACGCATCGCTATCTTCAACATTTGATTTATACCATGACATTCTAAAACACAGTTCCGGATCACTTATTTCACCACAAGTTCACATTCGTTTGGCAGAAATTCAGTATCGCTTTACACGTGATTTTGATGGTGCGAGGCGTTCTCTTAAATTAGCATTATCCGGAAACATTAAACCACATCTCAAACGAGCTGTGTATGCCCGTTTATGCGATTTGTTACTCGCCGAAGGAAACCCAGAACAATGCATTATGTTTATCGAAAATGACATCCCTAACGCTATTAAAACAAGTTCTGAGAATAGTCTTGCTATGAAAACGATCCAATCCTTTTTCTTATCCGGGAATGCAACTGAAGCGCAAATTCACTTGGATTCGATTTTAGTAAAAATAAAACCGAGTCACCCATATTTTAACGACCTATTAGAATTAGGAGATCTTCTTTCCCTTCGTCTTGAGGGAAATAGTATTTCAGATTCCACTGCATTTTCTCTGTATCTTCAGGCTGAGGGATTAATTCGACAATCAAAACTTTCTGAAGCAGTGGAATTGTTGGCTCTTGTTCAGTCTGATTTTCCCGAAGCGCCCATAACTTCTAATGCTGTTTTTCGAGAAGCAATTGTCCGTTTTAGCCTCGGAGAACCTAGCCGAACGCTTGAACTTTCTGATAAGCTTAGTGGTACTTCATTTGCAAGTCATGGACTTGCTATCCAAGGAGAAGTTTTTGAACAGTTGTTACAAGATCCAAAAACTGCCCTAATTCATTACCATGCTCTTTTGGAAACTTATCCCTCCTCTCTGTTAGCAGAACCTATTAGACGGCATGCCAGGCAACTAAATGAAAGAACAGAAAGTTGATGAAACATCTTCTTTTTAGTATTTTGTTAATTGGGATGCTTCCAGGTCAAAAAATTCTCATTCCGATGGATCCTCAACAAAATGATCATTTAAAAGCATACGGCATTGCCTTTTGGATTTTGGAGCGCGATATTAATGTAGAATGGCTTCTCAATTATCGTGGAGGATCTTTTTTAACGCAAGGGCATTCTGCCATTGAACAAGAATGTAGAGTCCGTGGAGTAACATTTGAACGCGTAAATGCGACTGATATTTTGAATATCATGGGAGAAATAGAACAAAATAATATGGATGTAGTCTTGCTTGAAAAAGCACCTAAAATTGCTATTTACACTCCAACGAATAAACAACCCTGGGATGATGCGGTTACACTTGCTCTGACGTATTCTGAAGTTCCATATACAACCTTGTGGGATGAGGAAGTTTTGACAAGCGGGTTAGATCAATACGATTGGCTGCATCTTCATCACGAAGATTTTACAGGTCAGTATGGAAAATTTTACCGGAATTATCACACAGCCCCGTGGTACATCAATCAAAAAGCAGATTTTGAATCCATGGCGGCAAAGTTTGGATTTCCATCTGTGCATGAAGAAAAAAAGGCAATTGCTAGAGCAATTAAATCTTTCGTTGGACAGGGTGGGTTTTTATTTGCCATGTGTTCAGCAACGGATTCATACGATATTGCGCTTTCAATGGAAGGCGTTGATGCGGCTCATTCGGTTTTCGATGGATCCCCGGGAGATCTTGATGCTCAAGAAAAACTAAATTTTTCAAAATCATTCGCTTTTACTGATTATTCAATTATTCCAGATCCCATGATTTACGAATTTTCCAATATTGATTTTCCTCCGAGTAACAACCCTGTCACGAGGGGCGCAGAAGTGGATTATTTTTCATTGTTCGAGTTCTCGGCGAAATTTGATCCCGTGCCAACCATGCTTACTCAGAATCATGTAGCAGTGGTGAAGGGGTTTATGGGTCAAACTACAGGATTTCATCGAGATTTTATTAAAAAACATATCATTATTATGGGCGAAGATCCGGCATCGCCCCAAGTCAAATATTTGCACGGGAATTTTGGGCAGGGAACCTTCACATTTTTAGGAGGTCACGATCCCGAAGATTACCAACATTATGTAGGCGATCCACCAACGGATCTTTCACTTCATCGACACTCGCCCGGCTACCGCCTCATCCTGAATAATATTCTCTTCCCCGCCGCTCGGAAAAAAGAACGAAAAACGTGATACACATCCGGAAATCAGAATTAATTGAATGTGTACAATTATCAAAATTGATTCCTGAGTTTGAAAATCCATATCCACTTACAGAGTACAAAATGCGCTGTTCGCAAGTAGCCCATTTATCTTTAATTGCTGATTTTGAAAAACAACCGGCTGGATTCAAAATCGGGTATGATAGATTTAATGATGGATCATTTTACAGTTGGATGGGCGGTGTACGGGTAGAATACAGAAGGAATGGAATTGCTAAAGACCTCGCTGATAATCAGGAAAATTGGGCAAAAGAAAACGGATATAAATCCATCAAATTGAATCTCACACACTGGAAGAAATCCGTTTAATGATAACCCAATTGCAGATCCTATAATCCCCATTTCTGATATTGGTGTGTCGTAAACACGCTCTTCTCCATATTTTTCTTGAAGACCAACTGTAGCTCTAAAGACACCACCTTGTTTACCAACGTCTTCACCAAGAACGATGATGTTGTCGTTTGCTTCCATAGCTTGATCTAGAGCTTGATTAATTGCTTCTATAACTTTTAATTCATTCATTATTGATTGATTTCGTTAAGTAATAAATCTCGTTGTCTTTCTAATTCAGGATATGTTTCTGATAATAAATATGTGAACATACTATCTGCTGCTGGGACACTTTCGCGCTTAGCTTTTTCTATTTGCTCGTCTATTTCTTTTGTAACTTTATCTATAATTTCTTGTTTGTTTGTATCGTTTAGGATTTTTTGTGCTCTCATAAAAACCTCTATT
>Ga0209252_1001211_pt1 | contig 17521 bp, 16 predicted proteins | sample SaaInlV_135m_DNA_3_FD_184673 | JGI IMG/M metagenome (GOLD analysis project Ga0209252, IMG submission 184673) | Marine microbial communities from expanding oxygen minimum zones in the Saanich Inlet - Saanich Inlet SI074_LV_100m_DNA (SPAdes) (version 2) | ecosystem: Environmental > Aquatic >... | reverse complement strand
GGCGTTCGACCCGGGCGCGCCCGGCGTGTGATAGAAAACACGCTAAATTGGACAGCGATCCAATTTGACGGGCAATCGTGAACCCCATGGCCGGCGGATTGTCATCGCCAATTTGGTGGTCCGGCGGCGTTACGTCGGTGACCACCAGCGGCAAGGCGTTGGCGGCCAATCGAAGTCGGGCCAGGTCGCCATAGGTTTCGTTCATGGCAAAACGTGGCAGATAATATTGACCATCGGTATTGCCGACCACACCCGAGTGCTGACCGAAGGCGGCGACGAACCCGGCTTTCTTGACCGTGGCCATGGTCGCCAGATTGGCTTCGCCATAGGGATAGGCGAAAAGACCTGGCCGCTGGCCGATCTTCGCATCGAAGCGTTCAAAGGCGTCATCGATTTCACGGGCCAGGCGTTCCGGTGACGCTTTGACCATGTGAAGATGTGACACCGTGTGATGGCCGATGGTCGCGCCGCCATCGCGCATTTCGCGAACCTGATCCCAGGTCAAATGGCGCGAAGAGCCCTGATCGACATGGCCGGTGGCAACGAACACCGTGATCGGCAGGCCGGCCGATTTGAACTTCGGCCAGGCCACCGTAAAGACCGAGCGATAGGCATCATCGATGGTGATGCCGACGGTGCGGTCAGGCAAGTCCGTACCGGCAGCCAACCTAGTGACGATTTGTGCCACCGGCAAAACCGTATAGCCGCCGGTGGTCAGCTCCTGGATGTGGGTATCGAGTTGCTCAACCGTTGTGTTGGTCGCCGGATAATCCGACTCGCCGAACCGGTGATACATGATGATCACTGCCGATGACGCAGCCTGGACAGCCGTCCCAACGATGCTTCCGGCCACTGACAAAAGCATCGCCAGGATGATCAGATGCGCACGCTTAAATATATCCTGCCAATATCCCATATCGTGATTATTACGATTCAATCAGCAAACACAAGAGGTTAGAGAAAGTACCGGACCGAAAATTATGGCCCGGCACCTGCTCATTGATTGGAATTCAAGCTCAATAGATCTTGAATTTCTGATTGCCGCCCTTGTGACAGGGCCACTGAATGTATTTCTCGCGGTTACCCTTCTTACCGCCCGACACGTCCATGCACTGATTAGAATGGCGGACGACTAGACGGAACCAGCCGCCGCCCTGATTGTCCAGACGCCACTGTTGGTTGGCGCCCTTATGGCAGGGCCACTGATGCACTTTTCTTCCCTTGGATTTCGAATTGCCATCGATATCCAGGCACATGCCGGTACGAATGTTGACGAGGTTAAACCAAGTTCCATCCTTATAGACGATGCGCCATTTCTGATTGTCGTTCTTGCGATTGCAATCGTACTGCCAAGCCTGCGCGCCTTTGCTCTTGGAGCCGGAGTTATCCAAACAACGTTTCGAATGTTCCATCTGGAATTGGACGACGTTGCCAGACAAAAGTTGCCTAATCGGTGTGACGGCCGGCTTCGACGCCTTCAGCTTCGCCGCCTTGTCCCAGGCGTAGATGGCCTGGCCCGCGTTGACAACCCACGGGTTGCCGTTGCGGTCGACGGTGATTTGGCGTGCCTTGCCGGCAACCTTTTTCCAGTCCTTGCCGTTCCAGATGTAAGGTCGATCGTCGGTGCCGATAACCATCACCGCGCCGTTGGCGCTGATGCCTATATCCTTGGCTCGGCCGGGCGCTTGGATCCATTTCTTGCCGTCGTAGCGATAAATGTTGCCCTTGTTGTTAACGACCCAGGCATTGCCCTCGGGATCGACATCAATCCGCACGGCGCTGCCGCCGATCTTTGTCCACTTATTGTCCCAGCGATAGATGCCATAGCCACCGCCTTCCTTGTTGGTGCCGATGACCCAAACCTTGCCGTTGGCACCGACACCGATGTCTTTGGCGCCACCGGGAGTCTGGTGCCATTTTTTACCGTCGTGACGATAAATATTGCCCTTGTTGTTGACTACAAAGCCATGGCCCCCGGGGCCGACATCGATCCTGACAGCGCTGCCACCGATCTTCGCCCATTTTCCGTCCCAGCGGTAAATACCATATCCACCGCCTTCCTTATTGGTGCCGATGACCCAAGTTTTGCCGTTGGGGCCCGATCCGATGTCGTTTGCCGCGCCACCGACGCGGACCCACTTGTTGGCCTTGATCAGGTTATCGATGGTTCGTTGCATGACACCTGCCTTGATGCCGTGCACGTTTTGATATGCAGCCAACAGTTTTCTTTGAGCCGCTTTGTTTTGGATGTCGCGGACTTTCTGGTCGACGGTGATCTCATGGCCCATGGCCAAGGCCGCCTGGCCTTCGTCTGAGCCAACACCGCCACCTTCCAATGCCTTGGCGACGGCCTCGTTGACCTCCGCTTGACGTTTGAGATAGAGCTTCTCAACTTCGTTCAAAAGCACGTGCGGCACCACTTTCGCCGCCTTGCCCACCTTGATGACCGTTTTCACGGCGGCCGCCAAGGCAATCACTTCGAACTGTTTGGCGTTAAACTTCCAGTCGGTCAGCGAAAACGCGAAGCGGTTCTTGTAATCTTTGCCAAGCAGACGGAAATCCATATCGAGGACAACCGGCTTACCCTTCAGGCCCTGTGACAGACTGCCGCGAATGGAGCCTTTCTTCAGCGCGAACACGTCGACCTTGCCGACCGCGCCGACACCTTTGGCAAAAGAATATCGGTGAAACTACCAACACCCTTAACGGTCTGTTTCGCCGCTTCCAGGGCCACCTTCGCCGTGTGCATCGCGGTGAACAATCCAACAATGCGGGGGTCCGCATCGATGGGGATCGCGGTGATCCCCGCGCGGATCGCTTGCAGGGTCTTTTGGGCGGTGACCTTGGCAGCGATGACGCCGACCTTGGCCACTTCATTGGCGGCGATGGCTGTCCGCCATGGCGTGTTGCCGGCCTCGCAGACACCGCGCGCCGGATAATTCGGTATGTGTTTACATTTGGTTTTGAACGGCTGCCACCAACAGATTTTCATGTCTTGGCGGCAACTTTTAATCTTCCGTTTGTTGGCGCTGATATTGCTGTTCAGATTGTTCAAGTCGCGTTGCAATTTGTTGACCTCGTTCTCGGCACTCTTGATGCCCGACGTCGATTTTGTACGCTCCGCTTTTACGGTCTTGCGCATAGACGCAATGTTGCCGTTCAGCTTGTCGACTTCCTATTGCGCGGCGGTCAAATCCTTGACCGCTTTGTCCAAGCCCGGCTTCAGGCCATCGAAGGCCTTCTTCACGGCATCCTTACCCGCCGTCCTGATCCATTTCGCCGGATCGGATTTAAGGCTCGCGGCTAGGAAGAAGTCGGTTTTGGCGAAGTCGGTGAACTTCTTCAAATCTTTGATCCCGGCGAAGGCCTTGAGATCAAATTTAAACAGTTCGCCGAAGTCCGCGTTGGCCAGCATGGTGGCGCTGGTCAACAACATGGTCACGTCGATGGCCGCCTTGGAGCCGAACAAAGAAAAAGCTTCGGCGCGGATTTTGACTTTCGGCGGCGGGAAGGTGCCTTCCTCGCGGTTCACCCGGGCGACGATGTCGACCTTGGCGTTCGGTAAGGAAATGGGGCCAATATTGAGTTTTTTGGTGTTGGCTTTGATCTCGATACCTTCGTCGGCGCTCATGAATGCCGTCTCAACGGTCGCCAGGTTGGTGCCGAGAATGCGCAGCGCGCCGGAAATATCGAAGCCGAACTTGCCGCCGGCCTCGAGGTTGATGGCAATTTTCGGACCCTTGCCCTTTTCCGTGCCGGCAATGGCAACGTCAGGGACGAAGTCCAACGGCACCTTGATGTTGCCGCCGCTGGTGACTTTTAGCAGGTCGCGGTAAATCGACAGCATATCTTTCAGCGACAGCGAACCCACCTTGTTCGGGCCGTCGTCGATCTCCAAGCTGAGGGCTTCCGGCAACGGGAAACCCGCCGTCGTCGTGCCGATCTGCGCCGAGGTGGCGACATCAAATCTCTTGCCGCCGATGGATGTTTTGCCGCTGGTGCCAACAGACAGCGTGCCTGAGGCATCCGCTGTCATTTCCATGGCGTAGTCTTCGATGGTCAGGAACTTCAAGCCGAAGGCTTTCTTCCAAGGTTCGCCCTCGAAAATCGACATGGAAACACCGATTTCCGGCGCACCGGAAGTGTCCAAGGTGATCGCCTGTTCCAATGTCATCGGAACGGTCTGGCCGCCAATCTTGAAATCCGTGGCGCCGGCGAAACCGACCGAGGCGCCTTCCGTTGACAGCGATGCATTGAAACTAAATTGAACGTTGGCCGGCAACTGAATTAATCCGCCGATTTTCGGGCGGAAGGTCGGCAATGATGCAGTTAGGCTCAATTCCGGTGTCGGTAGGCTGCCGCCGAGCATGGCATCCAAAATGCCGCCCGAAAGCCCTGTCGTCAGTTGAACCTTCGACGATTTGCCGCCGAGGAATTTGATCGCGTCGTCGAGCGCCTTGGCTTCGCCGAGATCCAGCGCGCCGAAATATTTCAGGCCCTGGGCGACCTCAAAGGTGTAGTCGTCACCACCTTCATAAAAGCGATCGATCTCGGCGCGTGCGCCGTCGGGCAAATCACCTGCGTCGATTTCCAGGTCTGCGCCGGCGATGGCCAGCAATTGGTCGTCGAAGACAAGGATATCCAACAACTCGATGCCGGGGACTTTCTTGAACATCTTCTTGAAGCTGACCTTGCTGGTCGGCCCGAAGGTAAAGAAGGTGTCTTTCAAGGTGCCGCCGGAATACGCGGTGAAACGCCAATTGATATTGATGAACTTGACGTTGGCCTTGAGCACGCCACCTTCAAACATTGCATTGGCGAGTTCCAGGTTACCAAGTTTCTTGGCGCCGAAGAATTTCAGAAATTTCTTAATCGCGGGAATATCATTGAGTGTCACCGAGCCTTTTGCCGCCGCGGCTTGCGCGTCCTCGGCAAAGGTCTGGGCGTGCACTGGCTGGGCACTAAACGTGACCAGCAGCATTAAGGCGGCAAAAACCGCCAGCCAACGTTTTTTAATTACAAATATTTTGGAAATGGTCACATACGTACGGGCGGTGATCGACATCACAGCATCCCCTCCTGATTATCCCCAATTTAAGTCAACGGACCAGACATCCCCAAAATGCCCGGGTTTTGTATGGGTGGCATATTAGCTAAAAAAGTTTCAATGTATGTGACTCAGCGCACGCGCGTGCGCATTTTTTCCATATTTTTAGACTGCGATCAAATTTCCAGGCTAACGCCATGCCGCCAATTCCTCCGACACCTTCCAGCATCCACGCCTTGTCGGCCTTTTTATACGTCATGTTGGCGCTTTCGGGTGTGGGCGCGGCGGTCTTTCACTGGCCGGTGCTGACCTGGGCCGGGGTGGGATGTACGGTCGCTTTCCTGGCACTACAATTCCGTAACGTACCGCGGTTCCAGGCGATCATGGCATTGGTGATGATCGCAATTGGTCTGAGTGTGGGCAGCCAAAGCGAAAAAGTGGCCGATGTGCTGGTGGACGGATTGATCAAGGCGCAACTCTTTTTGGTTCTGTTTTTCGCCGTCGCCTGGCTGCAAATTCCGGCGGCGGATAGCCCTGCACTTCGCGCGGTCCGGCGGACCGTTGTTTCCCAGCCGCCGGGCTGGCGGTTTTTATATTTGGCCGGCGCCGGACATATCTTGGGTTCCGTGCTCAATATTGCCGGTTTGGTGCTGCTGTCGACGATGGTCGAGCGCCAGACCGATGCGGGCCTGCAGCGCCGCATGGCGTCGGCGCTGATGCAAGGATTTGTCGCCGCGTCAATTTGGTCGCCTTTCTATGTCAGCGTCATTGTCGTGCTGATCGCCCTGCCGGAACTTGATTGGTCGGATGCGATATTCCATGGATTGCCGATTGCCGCCGTGACGGTCGCCTGTGCCTGGATTTTCGACCGCGTCGTGCATCGCCGTCCGCCGCCCGGCAGCTCGTTATCCGGCAACCCGCAACCACCGGGTTATCCGCTTGGGATGCGTCATCGGATTAATTTGGCTGGCGTGCTTGGCGCATTGGTCGTGGTTGTCGTCGGGACCGTGGAACTGAGCGGCCTGTCTTTACCGGTGGTGCTAGCCCTAGTGGCGCCGCCCTTCGGCGTCGTTTGGATGGCCTTGCTGGCCGGGCCGGGCCGGCGGTGGCGGCGGGGCGCAGTGCGGCGCATCTGGCCGGGGTCGTGTTTGATCGTTTGCCGGGCCTGCGCAATGAAGCGTTGGCGTTTACTGCGGCCAGCGTATTTGGCATCGGTGTCGCGGCGGGCATGCCGGCCGATGCGCTCGGCATGCTTAGCAATGGTGGGGCGTCGTCGGATTGGGCCTTTGTGGATTGCATCCGTTGATCCCGGTGAATTTCATCGGCGAAGCGCTTCCCCCCGACGTCATCGGCCTGCCGGCGGAAATCATCGGCATGGCGTTGTTGGGGGCTTGGGGGCTCAGCACGTTGGTTTCACCGGTGTCTGGAACGACGCTGATGATGTCAAAGTTCGTCGGGATCTCCAGCCACACCATTGCCTGGCGTTGGAACACGCCTTATGCCCTGGTGGCGACAACGGTGGTCAGCTTGTCGGTGATCGCTGCGTGGCGTATGCACTTGTATTGATCACGCCGCAAAATATTCTGTAGGCTAGAGGCCCCATCCATGCCCCGCATCCTTGCTCTTGATACGGCGACCAACGCGTGTTCCGCGGCATTTTCCGTCGATGGCACGGTCCAAGCGGCGCGTCATGAACTTATGGTGCGGGGGCATGCCGAACGGTTGATGCCGATGATTGCCGAAGTCATGGCGGAAGCCGGCGCCGAACCTGATACATTGGATTTGATTGCCGTGACCGTCGGCCCCGGCGCTTTTACCGGTTTGCGCGTCGGCTTGGCGGCTGCGCGTGGCCTAGCCCTTGCCGGGGGTATTCCTGCGTTTGGTATGACGACCACGGAAGTCCTCGCCGCTGGTGTTGCCGGACCCTGGAATGGGCTTGTTGTCGCCTTGGAATCGAAGCGAGAGGATTTATTTGTCCAGGTATTCGACGCCAATGGCATCCGATTGTCTGATCCTGTGGCATTGGTCCCAGCGGCGTTGGTGGATTTTGTCGGCGAAACCTCGGCAGACAATAGGTTACTCGCGTTGGCCGGCGATGGCGCGGCGCGTGCCGGTGACGTATTGGCGGCGGCGGGGTTCGAAATTGATCAGCGCGGGCCCGATTATCCCGACGCGCGCTGTCTGGCCGCCCTGGCCGAGACAGGTTGGCAACCAGGCCAGCCACTGGCCGCCCCGGCGCCCTTATATCTGCGCCCGCCCGATGCGGTGGTTCCGAAGGACGGTGGCCGTCTCAGGCTTTGAGCTGGAGGTGGGTTAATTTTTTTTGAGGATCAACCGATGCACGCCGTCGGCGGGACCTGCCGGGTCTTCGGGCGCCAATTCAATGACATCGTGACCGTGTTCCTCAACGGACCGCGGCACATTGCCCAGTGGCTCACTGCCCTTCAGGCGAACCTCCGCCGTTTGTCCTGATTGCATGCGCTCAATCAGCAATTTCGTCTTAACGAAAGTAAGCGGACACACTTCACCTGTTATATCGATAAAGAAATCAGCATTGCTGTTGTCCATATTCGCTGAATTATCTACTTTCATCTCGACTTGCTTTCTTTTGAATGTTTACTATATAACGCCTGTTCTTGAGGATATTAAGAAAAACATTGAATAGTTTCCGGTTTATATCTCAAACACCGCTGCCGGAAGGATTGCGAAGGGAAGCCAATTAATGAGCGAAAATCCGAATATCAGTGAATTGCTAGAATTCACCACTGAGATCGTCGCTGCGCATTCGGGCAACAACACCGTGGCGCCTGACGATCTACCGAAGCTCATTCAGGATGTCTACAAGACTCTTTCCAATCTGGGCACGCAGCAGCCGGCGCAAGAGCGGCCGAAACCGGCAGTCGCAGTGAAGAAATCCATTTTCCCCGACTTCATTGTTTGTTTGGAAGATGGCAAAAAACTGAAAATGCTGAAACGGCATTTAAAAACCGCTTACAATATGACTCCCGAAGACTACCGTGAACGTTGGGGGCTTGCCGCCGATTATCCCATGGTTGCGCCAAACTACGCCAAGCACCGTTCAAATTTGGCGAAGAAGATCGGGCTCGGGACGAAATCCCGGAAGCAAAAAAAATAGAAAAATTGTCAACGGTCGACCTGCTTTGACGGTGCAATACGCCGCTGAACCCCCTATATTGTATTATCAGAAATTAGCCTACCAAATGGGGAAGGGCGCGTAAGGCATATGCCGGATACTCGCATTGAAGAATTGTGTGTCGACAAGGGCATGAAAATGACCGAGCAACGCCGGGTCATCGCTCGGGTGCTATCGACGGCGGAGGATCACCCAGACGTGGAAGAGGTGCATCGCCGCGCCAGCGATCTTGATCCCAGAATCTCCATCGCCACGGTCTATCGAACCGTCCGGCTTTGGGAAGAGGCGAACATCCTTGAGCGCCATGATTTCGGCGATGGCAGGTCGCGCTATGAAGAAGCCACCGAAGAACATCACGATCATCTGATTGACGTGAAGTCAGGTAAGGTCGTGGAGTTTCAAAACGAGGAAATTGAGGCCTTGCAGGAAAAGATCGCCGCCCGCCATGGGATGAAATTAGTCGGCCACCGCCTTGAGCTTTACGGTGTTCCTCTTCATGACGGAGTGTCTGATGGTGAAGACGGATGAGGGCTTATCTTGACACCCCCAACACCGGTGCTAGGTTGAGTTTGAAAGACACTAGAGGTCTGAACCGGTTGGGCGCCGACGCGTAAACCATTGGCCAAAAAGCTTCATATAAAATCTTACGGCTGCCAGATGAACGTCTACGACTCTGAGCGTATGGCGGACATCCTCGCGCCCGTGGGTTATGAGATCACCGAAGGTCCCGATGACGCGGATTTGGTGATCCTTAACACCTGCCATATCCGTGAGAAGGCGGCGGAGAAAGTTTATTCGGACCTGGGGCGCTTGCGTCTCATCAAGGATGGCCGCGAGGGCACCATGCTGCTGGCCGTTGCAGGCTGCGTGGCGCAGGCCGAAGGCGAAGAAATTCTGTCCCGCGCGCCCTATGTTGACATGATTTTTGGGCCGCAGACATATCACCGGCTGCCCGAGATGGTGGCCCGCGCGCATCGCCAGGCGGGCACTGTGCTTGATACGGATTTTCCACCCGAATCAAAATTTGATCACTTGCCAGCGCCGAGCGCCGGTGGGCGAACCAGCGCCTTTCTGACGATCCAGGAAGGTTGCGATAAGTTTTGTACGTTTTGTGTCGTGCCCTATACGCGGGGGTCTGAATTTTCCAGGCCCGTCGCCCAGGTTATGGACGACGCGCGCGGGTTGGCGGTGGGCGGCATTCGGGAAATCACGCTGCTGGGTCAGAACGTCAACAATTATCATGGCGCCGCCGCTGACGGCGAATGGAGCCTGGGGCGACTGGCTGCCGAATTGGCCGGTATCGAAGGCATTCAGCGCATCCGCTATACAACGTCCTATCCCGCCGATGTCGACGAGGAATTAATCGCCGCGCACCGAGATGTGCCCGAATTGATGCCGTATTTGCATCTACCCGTGCAGTCCGGATCCGATAAGGTATTGAGCGCCATGAACCGTCGTCATTCGGCAGATGACTACCGGCGTCTTGTTGATCAGTTGCGTGCCGCACGCCCGGACCTGGCCTTATCGTCGGACTTTATCGTCGGGTTTCCCGGTGAAACGGACCGTGATTTTCAAGACACCATGGACCTGGTCGCCGAGATCGAATTCGTTGGTGCGTATTCATTTAAATATAGCCCCCGGCCCGGTACCCCGGCGGCGGCCATGGGTGGGCAGGTCGATAAGACCGAAAAAAAGAACCGCTTGGCAGCCTTGCAGGATCTCTTGAACGCTCAACAGCGCGCGTTCAATGAAAGCTGCGTCGGGCGGACTATGGCGGTGTTGCTTGATGGACCCGGCCGCCACCCGGGCCAGTTGCTGGGACGCAGCCCTTATATGCAGGCCGTTCATGTTGATGCGCCGGCCCGGATGTCCGGTGAAGTTGTTGATCTGAAAATTGAGACGGCACATCCCAACAGCCTCGCTGCGGTTTTAGCGGCGGACGAAAGGGTCGTCGCTTGAACCGATCAGCCCCCCGAAAAAACGGCCAACTGAAACAGCCAAAAGTCCGACAGGCCTCCGCTGAGCGCATATTCGCCGACAACGGTCTGGCGATTGAATTATTTGGCGCCCACCACGTTCATTTGGCACGCATCGAACAAGGTTTGGATGTCCAGCTTCATGCCCGCGGCAATGAGGTCACGGTGACCGGCGCCGCCGACGGCGTGGCCGCTGCGTGCGATGCTTTGGATAGCCTGTATGGCCGGTTGGAAAATGGGTTGGCAGTGGATATGCCCGATGTCGATGCGGCTATCCGCCTCAGCCTCGACCCCGGCGGCAATGGGATTTCCAAAGATTTGGCCGTGCATACCCGCAACCGCGTGATCTCGCCACGCTCGGCAACGCAGGCTGAATATCTAGAGGCCATAGACAGCGCCGAATTGGTGTTCGGCGAAGGCCCGGCCGGTACCGGCAAGACGTATCTGGCCGTCGCCAAGGCAGTTGAGCGCTTGGTCAATGGCGACGTTGACCGGATTATTCTTTCGCGGCCCGCCGTCGAGGCCGGCGAGCAGTTGGGGTTCTTGCCCGGCGACATGCGTGAAAAAGTTGATCCTTACCTGCGGCCGCTTTACGACGCGCTTTATGACATGCTGCCCGAGCAGCAGGTTGTCAAACGCCTGGAAAGCGGTGAGATCGAAGTGGCGCCGCTGGCGTTCATGCGGGGGCGAACATTGTCCAATGCGTTCGTCATTCTTGATGAGGCGCAGAACACCACCGCCGTGCAGATGAAAATGTTTTTGACCCGCCTGGGCGAGCATTCGCGGATGGTGATTACTGGAGATTTGAGCCAGGTTGACCTGCCCCGCGGTGTTCGGTCGGGGCTTCGCGACGCCATTGATATATTGGGCCGTGTCAAAGGCATGCGCTTTGTCCATTTCGATGACGCCGACGTGGTGCGCCATCCGCTGGTAACTAAGATCGTCCGCGCCTATGGCGAGATTGATGCCCGTCGGAGAACCGGCGCGCGCTATGAATCGGATGAGGCGCTGAAAGAGCCGGGTAATGGCGGCGATGACAACGGTACTTAGCATGGCACCCCAACCGGCGCGCGGCGTTGAAGTCAGTACGGAGATCACGGCTGCTGCCTGGAGCGATACGCTGGTGGATATTGAAATTCTGACCGGACGTGCCGCCCAAGCGGCTTTTCATGCGGGCGCGCCGGCGGTCTATCAAGGGCGCACGATTGAAGCCGGCGTTCGACTCGCTGATGACGCCGAGCTACGCGAATTGAACCGCGAATACCGCGGCCAGGATAAGCCGACCAATGTTTTGTCCTTTAATGGCTTGGATGACGGCGAGCTTGAGCGGTTACCGCCGGACGCGCCATTGATGCTGGGGGATATTGTCATTGCCTACGAGACCGCCGCGGCGGAAGCCGCGTGCGAAGCCAAAAGCCTGGGGGATCATTTAAGTCATCTGGTCGTTCATGGTATGCTACACCTATTGGGTTACGATCACATCGAGGAAGGCGACGCGACACTCATGGAACGTCTCGAGGCGGAGGTCCTCGCCGGGATGGGCATTGCCAACCCTTATGATGCGGGTTCGGACAGTGCCGCTGAACAAACCGGTGCTCGAATTCGATGAACGATCATGCCCCCAATACGCCCGTCAATGGTTTGGCACCGCGCAACGGTGGACCGGAACCAACAACGCGGTCTTCAATATTTAAAAATTGGTTCAGGGAATTGCGGCGCGGCCGAAACGGTGATGGTTCCGTCCGTGACACTTTGGACGAGTTGATTGAAGAACGCGACGACGCGGATCAACCGATCAACGATGACGAACGGCTGTTGCTGTCGAATATTCTGGAGCTTCGCGACCGCACCGTCCACGACGTGATGGTGCCCCGGGTTGATATTGTCGCCGTTGATGCCGACATCGGGTTTCGTGAAATCGTCGATACCATTACCAGCGAAGGCCATTCACGCCTGCCGGTTTATCGCGAGTCCTTGGATGACGCGATGGGATTTATCCATGCCAAGGATGTATTGGCGTGGCACGGCCCCGATGAGGAATTCGCAGCGGCTAAAATCCTCAGGAAGGTATTGTTTGTGGCGCCGTCGATGAAAGTCTTGGAACTGCTTTTGGAGATGCGTGTCAAACGCGCTCATATGGCATTGGTCGTCGATGAATACGGCGGCGTCGATGGATTGGTTACGATCGAGGACTTGGTCGAGGAAATCGTCGGCGAGATTGAGGACGAGCACGATCAGAATGACGAGCCGCAGTTGGTCCCTGCCGCCGATGATAGTTTCATTGCCGATGCGCGTGTCACCGTTGAAACCCTCGAAGAAACCGTCGGCACATTGCTTGACGATGACGAGCGCGAGGATATCGATACCCTTGGCGGCATGGTGTTTGCCTTGGCCGGGCGGGTGCCGATTCGGGGTGAGTTGATCCGCCACCCCTCAGGCGTTGAGTTTGAGGTCTTGGAAGCCGATCCCCGGCGCATTCGCCGGCTTCGGGTGCGTGGCCGCGCTGTCTCCGGCGCGGACGCCGAAGACTGAATTCCATTCCATGTTGATAAGCCGTTGTCCCAAGTGGCTTTTATTGCCCAAGTGGCTTTTATTGATTGTGTTGGGAGCCGCAGGGGCTCTGGCTTTACCGCCCTGGCATCTGGTGTTTTTTCTGCTGCCGGCTTTTGCCGGCTTAGCGCTGGTGGTGTTTCGGGCGGCCACGGTTCGTTCGGCATTTATCGCCGGATGGTGGTTTGGCGTGGGCCATGGCGCCGCCGGATATTATTGGGTCGCCAATGCCTTTTTGGTTGACCAGGCACGTTATGGGTTTTTAGCGCCGGTCGCGGTTGTGGGGCTAGCTGCGGGCATGGCCGTATTTCCGGGAATAGCCGCGGCGTTGGCACATGCGGCGCACCGCTTTCGGCCTACGTCGCCGCTTGGCCGGGTTCTGATCTTCGCCGCCATGTGGGCGGCCAGCGAATGGCTGCGGTCTTGGGTGCTGACTGGGTTCCCCTGGAACCTAATGGCGACGGTTTGGGTTTTCTCTGATGAAATGATCCAGGGCGCGGCCTATGCGGGCGCCTATGGGCTTGGGTTAATTACCATTGCGGTGGCGGCATTGCCGGCCGTTTTCTTCTGGCACGGCGAACGTCGCTGGATAGCGTTGCAAACTGGCTTTGGTGCGTTGGTGCTGGTTGGCATTTGGGCGGCCGGGTACCACCGCATTGATGCCTTGGGCCCCGATGACGTGGATGGTGTCAGATTGCGCCTAGTGCAGCCAAACATCGCACAGCATCTGAAATGGAAATCGGATTTGCGCCTCGGTCATGTGAGGAACCAATTGAAGTTGAGCCGTAATCCCGGAAAAGGAAAGCCGCCCACCCATGTGATCTGGCCGGAGACCTCGGTGCCCTACAATCTTTCCGGTGATCGGCCGTTACGCAGTCTCATGGCTACTGCGGTGCCGCCCAGAGGGTTGCTGATAACGGGGGCGCCGCGTTTGGAAAAGCTGAGCGATGGTACCCGGCGGGTGGCCAACAGCTTGCATGCCCTGAACGGCACCGGTGAGATCATCGCCACCTACGACAAAAAGCATCTGGTGCCGTTCGGCGAATACGTGCCCTTCCGCAATATTTTAAAATTCTCAAAACTGACCGCCGGCCGGCTCGATTTTACACCGGGGACGGGTCCCAGCATATTTGATCTACCGGGCCTGCCGCCGTTTGCCGCGCTGATTTGTTACGAAGTGATTTTTCCGGCTGAGGTTGCCGAGGTGGTTGCTGGCTCGCGCCCGACGTGGTTGTTGAATATTACTAACGATGCCTGGTTCGGGCTTTCTGCGGGGCCCTATCAACACCTTGCCGCGGCGCAATTGCGTGCCGTGGAACAAGGCTTGCCGTTGATCCGCGTTGCCAATACCGGCATTTCCGCAGTGATTGATGCCAACGGTCGGATCCGGTCGTCGCTGGTGTTGGGGACTGCCGGAATCCTTGACGCGGAACTTCCCGGTGCCCACGCTGAACCGCCGCCCTACGGGCGCTTCAGCGATGCGCTAACTCTATTGTTTGTCATTGTGGCAATCGGTGGATTCGGGCTGCTTGGTCGACGGGAAAACACCACAGAGACAGCACGTTTTTCTTGAAGTATTTAGGCCGGCATATTATCGTATGCACTGGTACGGTAATTCTGATTTGTGGTTGCGTGCGCAGTTCCTCGTTGGCCGAGACATGTGCATGACGGTCCGAAAACTATTCATAAGAATCCTATAAAATTCAATGGAGTGTTCCAAAAGATGATCGAAACCCCCGGTGGCGGTGGGCGGACGGTCCGGCGTAAAAAGCGGCTTCCTCCCGGCGTTGCCAATCCCATCGATATCCATGTCGGCAATCGGGTTCGATTGCGCCGGACTTTGCTGGGACTCAGCCAGGAAAAGCTTGGTGATGAGGTTGGCCTGACGTTTCAGCAAATTCAAAAATACGAACGTGGCGCGAACCGCATCGGCGCCAGCCGCCTGTTTCAGTTCAGCCGCATTCTTGATGTGTCGATATCATATTTCTTTGAAGAACTTCCCAGTGAAATTCGATCTCACGAAGGTCAAATGAATTGGGGCTTGAGCGATGAAAAGCAGGCTGAATTGGCTCCCAATCCGATGGCTCGGCGTGAAACACTGGAATTGTTTCGTGCCTATTATCGGATCGCTGATCCGGCGGTTCGTGCGCGTCTATTTGATTTAACCAAGATATTGGCGAAAGCCGAGAATTAAGCCGGCCCGGCAAAATTCCTTGACGGGGATTGCAAAGGCTGCAACAAAGCCGCCCGTCTCCATATGGCGACGGGGCGTGGACGGATTTCGACTGCTTGCCACCACGGTAAAAAAGGCACTAAGTAGCTCAGGCCCCCCGCCAGATCGATATTCCCACGGCAAATTGCCGTGACCTTTTACGGCTTAACGGCGGAATCATTCGCGGCCTAATGGTCGAATTTATCGCGGCCAAATGGCCGACAAACCTCGGGCGGAGGACTTTATCTTGCAGAACGGCAACTACCTATTCACCAGCGAATCCGTGTCCGAAGGACACCCGGATAAAATTTGTGACCGCGTTTCCGATGCCGTGGTCGATACTTATTTGGCCGCAGACCCCAACGCGCGATCCGGTGTCGAAACGCTGGTGACGACCAATTTAATTGTCCTCGCCGGTGAAAGCCGTTGCGCCAAGAACATTTCAAACGACCAACTGGAAGAAGTGGCCCGCGCCGCCGTCAAGGATATCGGCTACGACCAAGATAACTTCCATTGGGAAAAATCCGAGGTTCAGGTTCATGTGCACCTACAATCGGTGGACATTGCGCAGGGTGTCGATGCTGCAGGCAATAAAGATGAAGGTGCCGGCGACCAGGGCTTGATGTTTGGTTACGCCTGCCGTGAAACGGATATGCTGATGCCGGCCCCCATCCAATATTCCCACGATATCCTGCGCCGCATGGCGGACGCACGCCATGGCGGGAAGTTGCCGGGCATCGGGCCGGATTCGAAAAGTCAGGTTACGCTCCGTTACGTCGACGGCAAGCCGGTTGGCGCGGCCTCGGTCGTCGTCTCGTCGCAGCATGCTGAGGAATTGTCGCAAGACGATGTACGTGAAATGGTGCGGCCGTTTGTTCTCGACGTGCTGCCGGAAGGCTGGATGTGTCCGGAAAATGAATTCTACGTAAACCCGACCGGGCGGTTTGTCATTGGCGGGCCGGACAGTGATGCCGGTCTGACCGGCCGCAAAATCATTGTCGATACCTATGGCGGCGCAGCACCTCATGGTGGCGGCGCTTTCTCTGGCAAGGACCCGACCAAGGTTGACCGTTCAGCCGCCTATGCCGCGCGCTATGTGGCGAAGAACGTCGTTGCCGCCGGCTTGGCCGATGAATGTACCATTCAGGTTGCCTATGCCATCGGTGTCTCAAAGCCGCTTTCAGTGCTGATCAACACCAATGGCACCGCCCAGGTGGACGAAATCAAGCTATCCGAAACCGTCCAGGAAATGGTTGATCTGAGCCCCCGCGGCATCCGCGAACATCTGCAACTGAGCCGACCCATTTACGCCCGCACCGCGGCCTATGGCCATTTTGGCCGCGAGCCCGATGCCGATGGTGGATTTTCATGGGAGCGCACGGATTTGGTGGATGATCTGAAATCAGCTTTCGGTGTCCGTTGACGCCAACCGATCCGAGCGTGATAAGCGCTGGTACGGTCGTCGCTTTGGTCGAAAATTAAGCGCCGCCCGCCAGCGGTTGGTTGATGAACTGCTGCCGCAATTGAGGGTCAACCCGGCGGCTGACGATGGCGCCCGCAATCCCGTTGATTGGTTTGACCCATCGATTTCCGAAATCCGCATGGAAATCGGCTTTGGCGCCGGCGAGCACTTGGCCGGCCAAGCCGCGGCGCATCCGGGCGTCGGATTTATTGGGTGTGAGCCCTTCGTGAACGGCGTTGCGGCGTTACTTGATCAAATCAATCGCCAGGATTTGAGCAACATTCGGATTTTTGATGATGATGTTAGGCTTTTGTTGCCATCCCTGCCGGATGGCTGCCTGAACCGCATGGATATCTTGTTCAGTGATCCATGGCCCAAAACACGCCATCACCGCAGACGGATTTCCGACCCCGGTAATCTGGTCCAATTCGCCCGTCTGTTGGCCGCTGGCGGCGAGCTGCGTTTTGCCACGGACCAGGTTGAATTTGCATCGTGGACATTGGAGCGGATGTTGCGCAACACCGCCTTCGAATGGCTGGCCCGGCGCCCCGACGACTGGACCCGGGCACCGACCGATTGGATTGAGACACGCTACCAACAAAAGGCTCGCGCCCGTGGGCTCGGCACGACCTATTTGCGATTTCATCGCCGCCCCGCAGACGTCTGAATCCCTTGCCAACTTAGTCGGCTAGGTATATATGAAGCCACGCATTGCAGATTAGATGCGTACTCGTTGACTCTGCCAATGGGACGGAATTGATGAGGTGGGCCATCGGCCCGCCTTTTTTGTTATCCGAACACGGTCCCTGAATTCCCGGCCAGAGGTGGCGGTGATCAGCCTGAGCGCGCCAAGATTTAACTGTGGCGGCAAGGCGCATGGTGACGGAGAACGGTATTGCAATTGGAAAAGCGGATTGAGGACATCATCGCGCCGACGGTCAATGACCTCGGTTTCGAGATTGTTCGCGTCCAGCTGTCTGGAAAGCATAATCCGCGCCTACAAATCATGGCCGAACCCATCAAAGGCAGCGAGATGACCGTCGATCATTGCGCGACCATCAGTCGCGCCGTGTCGGCGCTGCTGGACGTCGATGACCCGATCTCTGACGCCTATACCCTT
>Ga0209252_1001194_pt1 | contig 17708 bp, 20 predicted proteins | sample SaaInlV_135m_DNA_3_FD_184673 | JGI IMG/M metagenome (GOLD analysis project Ga0209252, IMG submission 184673) | Marine microbial communities from expanding oxygen minimum zones in the Saanich Inlet - Saanich Inlet SI074_LV_100m_DNA (SPAdes) (version 2) | ecosystem: Environmental > Aquatic >... | reverse complement strand
AATTTTCTTCCTTCTCTGGCAATTTTTGCAGCCCAATACTTTGCTGCAGTATCGTGATCTTTTGGTATGAATACATGTGCTTCTTCAAGAATTATGAAAACTGGTTCAAAGAATTTGTAATCTTTTTGTTTCTTTGATTTTCCATGTTTTGCTATAGTTGCATTTTTTCTATCTTTTAGTAATTGCTGCAAATAAAATCCCATTGCCACATTTGCTTGTTTTTCTGATAATTCTGAAATGTTAATGATGTTTGTACATCCTTCTTTAATGTAGTCCATTGGATTCCCAATTTCTGGATCCAAAATATCATCAAATCTTCTTTGTGCATCTTCGATGATGTCTTGCACTCTGTATGCTGATGTTCTAATTTCTTTTAATTTTTTGTCTTCAGAATTTACAAGTAAATCTACTTCGTATTCTAATTTATTCCAAAACTCTCCTGCCTCTTTAACTTCTTGAGTAAATGACATTCTTAAAACTCGTTGTTGCACATCTGCATTTTCTCTAATTTCTAAAACTTCTGAAAACTGATCTGCTTCAAGTAACCTTGGATTAATTTTTGCATCAATTACGTTCACATTAGGAATATTCAATGTTGTATAATCATTATGGTAATCAAAAATTATTACCGTTCCTTTTACTTCTGAAATCTTTTTTGTGATTAATGAAACTAAATTACTTTTACCCATTCCAGTCATAGCTAAAATTCCTAAGTGCCTGGATACGATTCTGTCTAAATTTATTTTTGCTTCAATTTTTTTATTTCGTAACAAATTCCCAATTTTTAGCCAGCCATCTTTTTTTGGACTAAAAATTTCTTCTAAATCTTGGTTTGTTGGTTGTGTAATTTCTGTGCCTGGAATTGGTGGAATAGCTGGAATTATTGATTGACCTTTACGTAAATTTTCTAAAAATCCTAAAATTCCTATATGTGCTGTGAATGTTTTGTCTCTCTTATTGATGTCTGCAATCTCTGTACTCTCTTCAGCTTCATGAAAATTCCTTACATCTGTAAATGCTGCACTTGATACTGATGATCTTTCTACCAATCCTAAAATTTCTCCTTCATCAATACTGATTTTGATATATTCACCAACTGATAATGATCGTGATGTAATTGCTGTTACTGATGTAGGTTTTGATTCTCCAACAACAAAACCTAAACTCATCCTAATACCTCTCTTGAACCAATTTCATTACTTAATCCTAACAAACTAACCATTTTACCAAGTTCTTTGTCTGATATTTTACAGTTGTTGTGTGCAAGCTTTAGTGCATATGGATATCCACCTACACTAGTTTTAAACAGTTTATTCATTATTGATTTCACTTCATCATTATCATGTTTTCCTCCTAAAAATTCTAATTTGATAATTGGAGTTGAATCACTTAATCTTACAAATGTTGATGAAATTATTTTATCTAGTCCATAATTTTTTTCTACAAATATTTTACTAAAACCTGGACCATTTGTTACATGATTATAATAAAAAATATCTCCTGCAAGTGATCCTAAATTCTCAAATTGTTTTTTTGTGTTTGATGTTTTTGCAATAAAAATAACATTCTTTTTTTTATTCATTGTTCTAACAACTTGTGCATCTAGTGCTGATTGTCTTGTCATAAATTGTGAATGTAGTGAACCATCCATTAAAACTAAATCTACTTCATCTACTGTTTTTTCACATGCATCAATCTCCATTTTACTTGCAATTCTTGAAAGATCCGTATCTGAGCCTAACCCTGAATCGTGCAAATCTACAAGAATGTCTCCATCAGATTTTATTGAAACTGCAGTAGTTGCCCATAATTCAATTCCTTGAAATTTTGTGTTGTTGAAACTACTGTCAATACCTGCTGTGATTACATCTTCCTTGGTAGGCGTGAAATCATTCCAATTTGCTTGTGCTTTATGTAAAATTTGTTCAAATTTAGGACCTTTTAGAATTGATAGCATTTTTTCTCTATTGATAATTGCATCCTTGTAAACTGTATTGAGCACAACAATACTTGGTATGTTTGAATAAAATCTTTAGGTTATGTTGATATTTGACTAAGATGATCCATCAAACAACTTATCCAATCTTACCTTTGAAAATCACTTTTTCATCTGAATTTGATGGAGTGGTTTTATCGATGTATTTTATTTCATACCAATCCCCAATATGGATAATTTTATTATCAATTTGACGTGGAATTTTGATTTGTACTTCAAAGATGTTTGTATTGGGCCCTGTTTCAATTAGATAATTGGAATTTGCATCAAATTTTGGATTTGCAAGAGTAGTTTTAATTCCTCCTTCACTTCTAAACTCTAATTTATTTATTGAAATTTTATCTTCATCTCTAGAATCTCTATTTGCATCTGGTTCATACAATCTTAGAATAAATTCATGTCCAATTCTTGAACCTCCTCCGGAAGTCTCAATTTCAGCAAATGTTTTTGTTAGTGGAATTGACTTGACTTGTACACTTTGCTCTCCTGACAGATTAGATTTATCTAAATATTTTATTAAAACAATATCGTTTTGACTTACTTGTTTTCCATTAATTGTTTCAGGTAATTCTAATTTTAAATAAAATTGACCTGTATCATGCCCTGTTTCAATCATTTTTTTAGGACCTTCGATGGGAATTCCGTTAACTGTAAATTCAAAAAGTCCTTCAGTAGATACTACTTCTATACCTCTATGTGATTTATTCAAATCATTATCTGTTACATAGAAATTTACTATAGACATGCTGGATGCAGGTACTGTTACAATTTCTGTATTAGATTTTTTTAATTTTGTAGTGGACAAAATCCCTCTTTCATACATTTTCTCTGCTGTTTCTGGGTTTACGCATGCTGGCATTCCATTTGTACGAATAACCAACTCTAACTCTCCTCTGCAAATGATATCTTGCGCTAAAACTCCTTCTTGCATTTGTTTTCTTGGAGAATCAATATCTGCATTTATGGGAAAGATGAATGAAAATATCAAAAAAAATGATATTCCTAGAATTGTTTTATTATTAATTATCACTTCTATCGTTTATTTTGATTTTTATTTTAAACTATCATTAATTAAGAGAACTTTTTATTGTGATAACATGAAAAAAATTGGTTTATTGGGATGTGGTGTGATGGGTACCCAAATTGCACTTGCAATTGATTCTGGTAAAATCCCTGGAATTTTGACACATGTTTATGATGATTCCAAAGAAGCATCTTCTACACTTGTTTCAAAATTAAATAATAAACCTGAGATTGTTGAAAATTCTCATTTATTATCTTCTCATCCTGTTAATATTGTAGTTGAAGCAGCTTCTCAAAATGCAGTAAGGGATGATGGATTAAGTATTTTACAAAATAAACGTGATTTTATGATCATGAGTGTTGGTGCATTATTGGATGAATCTATTTATGATATTTTGTATGATGCATGTGATCATTTCAAAAAAACAATTTACCTTCCATCTGGTGCAATTGCAGGATTAGATGGTTTAAAATCAATTAAAGATGAATTAGAATCTGTGTCTCTAACTACCACAAAACATCCTCGTTCATTAAAAGGTGCAAAATTTTTTGAAACATCTGAAATCAATTTAAATTCAATTACTTCTCCAACTATTATTTTTGAAGGTACTGCTCGCGATGCAGTTTCATTATTTCCTGCAAATATCAATGTGGCCGCTCTTGTATCTTTATCTGGAATTGGTAGTGACAAAACATCTGTCAAAATTATTGCTGACCCTGACACTGATAAAAATACTCATCACATTGAGGCAATTGGAAAATCTGGAAAAATGACTTTTACTATTGAAAATATTCCAGATCCTCAAAATCCTAAAACTAGCAGACTGGCTATTTTGTCTGCAATTGAAACTTTGAGAAAATATTGTTCAGATGACATTCAAATTGGTACATAGATGGCAAAACTTGCCGCTTTTAGAGACTCTATAGAACAATATAGACAATTTCATATTCTTTAAATTTACATATCTTCAATTTTTTTCGATAATGTTAGTTCAAGATACCTCATTTCTAAAAAATGAGATTATGAGATTGAAAAAGGAAAAAGATGTTGTAATTTTAGCTCATAATTATGAAATTCCTGATGTTCAGGATGTATCTGATTTTACAGGCGATTCCCTTGGATTATCTAGATTGGCTGCAACGGTCCCTCAAAAAACAATTCTGTTTTGTGGTGTGCATTTCATGGCTGAAACTGCAGCAATCATTAGTCCTGAAAAAAGAGTTCTTTTACCTTCTTTGGAAGCTGGTTGTTCTTTATCTGATTCGATAACTGTTGATGAATTAAGAAATTGGAAAAAACAACATCCTAATGCAATATCTGTTGGTTATGTTAACACTACTGCTGAAATTAAATCTGAACTTGATTATTGCTGTACTTCATCTAATGCTGTAAATGTTGTAAAAGCAATTCCTGAAGATAAGGAAATTTTATTTTTACCTGATATGTTCCTTGGTTCTTATGTTGCAAAAATGACTGGAAGAAAAAATATTCATATTTGGGCTGGTGAATGTCATGTACATGCAGGAATCACTCCTGAAGATGTCACTAAAAAATTAAAATCAATGGAGGATGCTGAATTTGTTATTCATCCTGAATGTAGTTGTACAACACCAATGATGTATGATGTTGCTGATGGTAGTTATGATGATAACAAGGTTTCAATTCTTTCAACTGAAGGTATGTTAAATCATGTAAGTAAATCAAAATCAAAAAATTTTGTTGTTGCAACTGAAACCGGAATATTGTATAGGATGAAAAAACAGAATCCTGATAAGACATTCATCCCTGCATCAGAAAAAGCTGAATGTCAGTATATGAAAATGATAACTCTTGAAAAAGTATATGAAACTTTAATGAATGAACAAAATGTCATTACTGTTCCAAAAAAAATTGCTGATAAAGCCCGTTTAGCAATTGATAGAATGCTTGAAATTAGTTAGTTTGTGATTATTTTGGTTGGACTATTTAGTAAAACTCCTGAAGATATTGCATTCAAAAAAAATATTGAACAATTTAAAAAATTTAAAAAACTTGTAAAAGGAAAAAAATACCCTGAAGCCCTAAAACTAGGCTTGGATTATCTGGAAAAAGTTCCTTACAACCATGATGCATTATTTACAATTGGTGGAATGTATTATTTGAAAAATAAATATCGTACTGCAATTTCCTTTTTTGATAGAGCTCTTGAAACTGGGGATTCTGATGTTGAAGTTTTATTTATGAAGGCATATTCACATCAAAAGTTACAGGAGAATAGTATTGCACTTGATTGTTGTAAGAAAATCCAAGATCTTGATCCAAAAAATAAATCTTTATCAAATTTACTTTCAGAATTAAATTCCTAAATTTCTAAACTAACGTCAATTCCTTTAACTGAATTTGTTATGCTTCCAATGGATATGATGTCTACTCCTGTTTTGCCATATTTTGAAATGTTTTTAGAATTAATTCCCCCTGATGCTTCTAACAAAACATTTTTTCGTAATTTTTCATTTTTTAAAACTTTAATTGTTTTTATGATTTGAGATGGAGAAAAATTGTCTAGCATAATTATTGTTGCTCCTTCTTGTGCTGCAAGCACTGCATCTTCTGTATTTTCAACTTCAACTTCAAATTTTTTATATTTTTTTTTAGTTTTTTTAATTAGTGAAGTTAAAGATTGTTCTATTGCTATATGGTTGTCTTTAATCATTATCATTTCATCTAATCGTAATCTGTGTTTTTCACCTCCTCCAATTTCTACTGCTTCTTTATCAAAATATCTTAATCCTGGGGCTGTTTTTCTCGTTGCATACAATTTTGTTTTTTTTGGAATTTTTTTAACAAGTTCATTTGTCTGTGTTGCAATTCCACTCATTCTTGTTATTATGTTCAATGCAGTTCTTTCACATGTCAAAATTTTATCTGCATTTCCTGTCACTTCCATAATATTCTGATTTGGTTTAATTTTTGAACCATCATTGGTGATGATTTTTGTTTTACATCCTTTGATTGCAAAAATTTCTTTCGCATATTTTGTGCCTGCAATAATTGCATTTTCTCTTGAAATTATTTTTACTGATATTTTCTTCTTTGATAATAATGCACTTGTGATGTCTCCTTTGCCTATGTCTTCGGCAAGAAATTGTTTTAATTGTTTTTTTGAATTAAATGACAATATTATGATTAAATGTTAATGTGATTTTAAAGATTTAGAAATTTTTATGTTACTTTGATTGCATATTTGCCTTTTTGAGTAATTGCTAATGTTTTTGAAATTTCTGAATTAGCAGGATCAACAACTAGTACAACCCCATTCCAATCTGGTGTTAAATCTGATGACTTACAACCTGGGCAAACTTTTTCTGTTGTTACCATTTTACATTTTCTGCATGCCATTTCTCGAGCCATTTTAACTGGCCTCTACTTTTGCTTCTTTAGTTGACTCACTTGAGCCATCAGCTTTTTTAATTTCTTCTGCAATCCATTCATCTGCTCCTAAGAATGGTTGTCTACAAGTGATACCAATTTTGCCCATAGCTGCGGCTTTTCCTAATGATACTGCAGTAATTCTTGCACGAAGTGTTGAACCTACTTTTAATGTTCTTCCACTTTGGTTAGCTAAAATTAATCCCATCTTTACATCACTTTTTAGATAATCATCCATAACTTGTGATAAGTGAAGTAATGCATCGGTTGGACCAATTCTTACAAATGCTCCAAAGTCTGTAATATCTACAATCTCACCTTGGACAATTTCTTGTAATTTTGGATAAAATGTAAGTGCTTCAAATTGCACTTTATGGAATGTCCCTCCATCTCCTGCAATCATTTTCCCCATTTCGTCAACTTTAGCATCTAAAATCATTATGATGTAGCCTAATTCTGCATTAATCATACTCTCATACTTTTCTTTGAGTATATTCACTGCTGCCTTTTTGAGCGTAGTTCCAAATAAGCTTGGAGGAATCCTAACAACATCAACTAGGGTAGATATAGAAAACACTGTTTTATTTTTCTTGAATTTCAATTTATGAATCTTTGGGTGATTTGACTTCAAAATCTAAAGATTTTGATGATTTTTCAAAAAAATCACAATTTTTTTCCACATCTGACTTATCTTTAAATATTGTATCCTGATTTTTTGATGCAATGGTTGGCATAGATCAAGTTCTTGAAAAACTTAGTACTGTTATTGATCCGGATTTGAAAAAAGACATTGTTTCAATGGGTATGATAAAGGATTTAGAGCTCAATGATGGTGATCTTAAATTTACTTTAGAATTAACAACCCCTGCATGCCCATTCAATGTTGAAATTGAAGATGATGTGAGAAAAGTAATTGCTGAACTTTCTGACTTAAAGAATTTTGATTTGAATGTAACTGCAAAAGTAATGGATGGTCGTGATTTGGGTGCTGACACTCAAATGGCAACTGTGAAAAATATTATTGGTGTTGCTAGTGGAAAAGGTGGTGTTGGTAAATCTACTGTTTCATTAAATTTAGCTTTAGCATTATCTCAAACAGGAGCTAAAGTTGGTTTACTTGATGCAGATATCTATGGACCTAGTATTCCATTGATGCTTGGAATGAAAGATGGTTCTATGGAAGTTGAAGATAACAAACTTCAACCAGCTGATTGTAATGGATTAAAAGTTGTGTCTTTTGGTTTTTTTGCAGATCAATCAAATCAAGCTGCAATTTATCGTGGTCCCATTATTTCTGGAATCTTAAAACAATTTTTAGTTGATACTAATTGGTCTGAATTAGATTATCTTATTGTTGATTTACCTCCTGGAACTGGTGATATTCCATTGACACTTGCACAAACAATTCCAATTACTGGAATTCTTGTGATTACAACTCCTCAAGATGTTGCAAGTAATGTTGCAGTTAAAGCAGTTTCAATGTTTGAAAAATTAAATGTTCCAATTATCGGTGTAATTGAAAATATGAGTCATTTTATTTGTCCAAATTGTGATGATAAACATTACATTTTTGGTGATGGTGGTGCAAAAAAAATTAGTGAACAATTTAAAATTCCGTTCTTAGGTGAAATTCCATTAAATTATGGAATAATGTCTGGATCTGATTTGGGTAAACCTATCATGAGTACTGATGCTGATTCTCCAAGTGCTGATGCGTTTAGGGCTAGTGCAAAAAATGTTGCAGCACAATGTAGTATTATTGCATCTAGATTACATGAAGAAATGGAATCTGAAGCAAATAATTCTGAAAATTCTACCGATACACCTACATCAGAGAATACTTCATCTTAATTCTGATAATATTGAAATTACCTGATTCTCTAAGAGAACAATTCAAAATTCCTTTAGGATTATTATTGCCAATTGGCCAAGATAACAAAGAAAATATTCAAAAATACCTGTTAGATGATTCTTACATAATTACAGTTGGTGATAGAACAACTGAGAAGATGATTGAATTTGGGATAATTCCATCATTACAAATTATTGATGGCTTTGAAAAAAGACAAAAACGAAAATTTCCCAAAATTGGGACCGAATCTGAATTAAAAATTGATAATCCTGCTACTGAAATTACTTTACAAAGTATTGAAATAATAAAAAAAGCATTTGGTATGAATTCTCCTGTACGTCTAATTGTAAACGGTGAAGAAGATTTGTTAGTATTGCCTGTTTGTATATATGCTCCAGAAAATTCAATTGTTTTGTATGGTCAACCCAACAAAGGACTGGTTTTAGTACAAATTACTACAGAAATTAGAAATAAAGCACAAACATTACTTGATTTAATGAAATAATTGGGGTGTGATGAGACGGTGGCTGTATGATTTGTGATTACCCCACATAACCTCTGACCCTCTTTATTCATAATTTTGTAGAATCAAAATCAACCAATTATCTTACAACAATTGACTTTCCAAGATAAACATGGATTACTTTACAACTAAATATGAAATTAGATCCTGATCTTAAATTACAAATTTTAGAAAAAGTTGGAATCTATTCTCAACGATTTTCTATTCCTGAACCCATAATTTTGTTAACTACTAAAGAAGTTCTTGATGCTCCTAGAGAAATGACTGAGGGTCGACGTACATCCGCTTACAAATATTATGGTGTATCTTACCTGCAACATAATTTGGTTTTTGTTAATATTCGAAAAATTCCTGATGAAAAAACACTTGAAAATACACTTGTTCATGAATTGATCCATATGCGGTTTCCATATCTTGCACATGGGAAACGATTCAATAAATTGGTGAGACAAGGACTTCGCGGTAAAACTTTTTCAGCATATAAGAAAAGAATCAAAATCTCTTCTTGATGTATATTTATAAGAAATGGGAAATGGGAGATAACTATGGATTTTGCTGAAATTCTTCCATTCCTCTGTGGAATTGTTTCCTTTTTGGTAGCAGGTGGATTGGTTGCTTGGATTACCAAACAACCTTCTGGTACTAAAGAAATGATGGACATATCAAATGCTGTTAAAGAAGGTGCATCAGCATTTCTAAAACGTGAAATGAAAATTATTATTCCAGTTGCAATTGCTCTTTCAGTAATTATTGGTGCATTTCTCCAACCCTCAAATGGTATTGCATTTGCAGTTGGTGCAACATTATCTGCAGTTGCAGGTGTTATCTCATTAAAAATTACAGTAAAAGCCGCAGTTAGAGCTGCAAATCTTAGTGGTGATGGTCTTGGCAAGACATTTGCTATGGCATTTAGAGGTGGAGCTACAGTTGGTTTAGTAGTTCCAGCAATGGCTCTTTTAGCAATTACTGGTTTGTACTTAATTTATCCTGATCCAATTACAATTGCTGGAGTTGGAATTGGTGCTAGTCTTATTGCGTTATTCATTAGAATTGGTGGTGGTATTTTCACAAAGGCTGCAGATATGGGTGCAGACTTGGTAGGAAAAGTTGAAGCAAATATTCCTGAAGATGATCCTCGTAATCCTGCAACAATTGCAGACAATGTTGGTGACAATGTTGGCGATGCAGCAGGAATGGGATCTGATGTTTATGAATCTTATATTGTTACAATACTTGCAGCACTACTCATTGCAGCATTAATTGGTGCACCAAACTTTTTCCTTTATCCAATTTTAATTGGTTCTTCTGGAATGATTGCATCAATCATCGGCGTTGTGATTGTTGGTTCAAAAGGGGTAACCGATGTTATGAAGCCTCTCAATCGTTCATTTTATGTTTCAGCTGCTATCGCAATTGCATTAAACTATATTTTTATTACACAATTTATTGATCAATCTTCTACTGCATATGCATTATTTGGAACCACTGTTATTGGTGTTATACTAGTCCCTGTCATTCAAAAAATTACTGATAACTATACGAGTTACAAAAAAGGTCCTGTAAAGGAAATTGCAGATTCTGCAAAATGGGGATACGCATCATTAACTTTAATGGGAATTATCAAAGGAATGCAATCCACAGGACCGTTTATGATTGCATTAGTTGTCGCAATTATCGTATCTTATGCTATTTCATCTGCAGCAGCACCTGAAGGTGCAGATCCAGTACTTTATGGTATTTTTGGAACTTCTTTGACTGCAATGGCGATGTTGAGTCTTGCAGGAATTGTTCTTAGTATTGATGCTTTTGGACCAATTGCAGACAATGCTGGTGGTATTGTTGAAATGACTGGAATGGGTGAAGAAAATCGTAAAGTAACAGATGAAATTGATGCAGTTGGAAATACCACTAAAGCTGTTACAAAGGGATTTGCAATTGCAAGTGCTGCGTTAGCTGCGTTAGCTATGATTCAGGCATTTCAATTTGAAGCTGCACATGTATTTGCAGGTGTATTGGATTTAGATTATAGTTTAACAAATCCTGCAATCATTGTTGGATTGTTGATTGGTGGATTAATTCCATTTATTATTACTGGTCAATTAATCAATGGTGTATCTAGAGCTGCAGGTAAAATGGTAGATGAGGTGCGACGTCAATTCAAAGCTGATTCTGGTATTCTTGCTGGAACTTCAAAACCTGATTATGCAAAATGTGTGGATATTGCAACTGTAGCTTCCATTAAAGAAATTTGGAAACCTGCACTTGTGGCAATCGTTTCTCCTATTATTCTTGGTATTTTATTGGGCCCAACTGCAGTAGCTGGATTGTTGATGGGTGCTGTTGTTACTGGAATATTGTTGGCATACCACTTGGCAAATACTGGTGGTGCATGGGATAATGCAAAGAAATTAGTTGAAATGAAAGGTGAGAAGGGAACTGAAATTCATAAAGTTGCAGTAGTAGGTGATATTATTGGAGATCCTTACAAAGATACAGCAGGACCTGCTCTTAACACAGTAATTAAATTACTTAATACAATTGCAATTGTATTTGTATCTGCATTTGTCGCAATTTTATCGATTTAATCTTTTGAAAATAAAAATTTCATAAATTATTTATTTTTATAATATTTCTAATTCCTACAATAAATCTTCATCTATTTCTTCAATTGGGCTGAAAAACTGTTTACATGTACAGGTTGGAATTTTACATTCACCTAATTTTATCATCAACTTACTTTTTTCATCTGGAATGTGAACTTCATCTGTATGATGACATCTCTTACAATTCATTTTGATTCTCTTTATTCCCCTCTAAATCTGTGGAACCAAAACTGCACGTGCATTTATTTTTGAATCTTTTAACTTTTGTAATGCTTCATTTGCTTTTTCTAATGGAAATGTTTCGTAAATTACTTCAATGTCATTTTCATCACATATTTTTATGACTTGTTCCATGTCTTTTGTTGATCCTATCAGTGTGCCTCGAATTGTTTTTTCCTCAAATGCACTAAATTCTGGATTTTCTCCTACTGTTGCAATTACAATTATTCCTCCCTTCTTTACTGATTTTATTGCAGTATCTGTAACAATATCTGCTGGAGCAAATACAATTGCAGCATCTAATAATCCTTGTTTTTCTTTTAATTTATTTAGAAATTCTTCTTGTTCTTTAGAAAATATCATTGTATCAATTGCACCTAATTTTTTTGCTACATCTAAGTGCTTTTGAGTTCTTGAAAATGCAATTACTTTACATTTTTCTATTTTGGCAAATTGTACTGCCATGTGTCCTACTCCTCCAATACCAAATATTCCAATTTTTTTATCTATTTTTGGTTCTGCAGCTTTTACTGCTTTGTAAGCTGTTATCCCTGCACAAAATAATGGTGCAGCATACTCTGATTTCATATTATTTGGAACTTTTGTAGCAAAATCTTCTGTTACTGTGATGTATTCTGAATACCCTCCTTTCAATGTCTCACCTGTAATTTTTGATGATTCACAAAGATACTCTTTTCCTTCATTGCAGTATTGGCAATTTTTACATGCTTCTAATAGTGGAGTTATCCCTGCCCTATCTCCAATTTTAAATTTAGTCACATCTTCTCCTATCTCAATTATTTCTCCAACAACTTCGTGTCCTGGAACAATTGGTAATGTATCTGGAATTCCTATGTGCTTCCAATCTCCTTCAATTCCATGAAGTTGAGAATGACACACACCACAAGCTTCTATTTTTAGTAATATTTCATTTGATCTTTCAATCTGATGTTTATCTATTTTAGTTGATTTCAAAGGATTTGTTTCAATTTTTGCACATTCTGAAAGTACCATTGCACGCATTTTTTCCATAAATTGAAAATTTTTTCATTGAATTTTAACATACTGTTTTTATTTTATCTCTAAATATTGTAGTAAGATAAGATTTATTTTTAAAATGATGTGTATTATGATATGACTGATGTTACCTCTGAAGATCGTGAACGAATTAAATTATTAACTTTAATTTCTTCATCCAAACATGAATTTGATAAATTATCTTTAGAACAATTAGCAAGATTACAAGTATTACTTGAAAAAAAAGATTATAGTCATGATAAAAAAGCTAACAAATCAAAATCAAAATTCCTTAAAAGAATTAATGTTAGAATTTACGAATTAACTGAAGGTAAGGGTATTTGGTAATTATTTTTGTATCTAGGTACAAATATTCTAAAATTTATGATTAATTATGGTTAAAAATAATCTTATTGATGAAACCAGTCCTTATTTACTTCAACATGCAGAAAATCCTGTTAACTGGTATGGATGGAATGACGAAGCATTACAAAAAGCTAAAGATGAAAATAAACCCATTTTTCTGAGTGTCGGTTATAGTGCATGTCATTGGTGTCATGTAATGGCACATGAATCATTTGAAAATAATGATGTTGCTGAATTTATGAATGAACATTTTGTAAACATAAAAGTTGATAGAGAAGAGCGTCCTGACATAGATGATATTTATCAAAAGGCTTGTCAAATTACGACAGGACAGGGTGGTTGGCCTTTGAGCGTTTTTCTTACTCCTGATCAAAAACCATTCTATGTTGGAACTTATTTTCCTGTGTTGGATTCCTATGGTCGACCTGGTTTTGGAAGTATCTGTAGACAGTTGGCGCAAGCATGGAAAGAAAAACCAAAAGACGTTGAAAAATCTGCAGAAAGTTTTATTCATGCATTACATAAAACAGAAAAAATTACTGTTCCAACAAAATTGGAACGAACTTTGCTTGATGAAGCTGCTATGAATTTATTTCAATTAGGTGATCCTACATATGGTGGATTTGGTTCTGCTCCTAAATTTCCAAATGCTGCAAACATTTCATTTCTATTTAGATACTCTAAGCTGGCTAATTTACCAAAGTTCAATGAATTTGCATTAAAAACTCTAAACAAAATGGCAAAGGGTGGCATTTTTGATCAAATTGGAGGTGGATTTCATAGATATTCAACTGACACAAAATGGTTGGTTCCTCATTTTGAAAAAATGCTTTATGATAATGCTCTCATGCCTGTAAATTATTGTGAAGCTTATCAAATTACTAAAGATCCTTTTTATCTTGATATTTTACAAAAAACACTTGATTTTGTTTTACGTGAAATGACTTCTTCTGAAGGTGGTTTCTATTCTGCATATGATGCAGATTCTGAAGGTGTAGAGGGTAAATTTTATGTTTGGACTAAAAAAGAAATTAAAGAAATTCTTGGAAGTGATGCTGACATATTTTGTCTTTATTTTGATGTAACAGATGGTGGAAATTGGGAGGGAAATACTATTCTTTGTAATAATCTTAATACTTCCACTGTTGCATTTAATTTTGGAATTTCAGAACAAAAAGTATATGAGATTATAAATTCATGTTCAAAAAAATTATTAGAAGTAAGATCTCAAAGAATCTCTCCTGGATTGGATGACAAAGTTTTAGTTTCATGGAATTCATTAATGATAACTGCTTTTGCAAAAGGTTTTCGTGTTACAAACGATGTTAGATATCTGGATGCTGCTAAAAATTGTATTTCTTTTATAGAAAAAAATTTATTTGTTGATAATGATCTATTAAGAACTTACAAAAATGGTACTGCAAAAATTAATGGGTATCTTGAAGATTATTCTTATTTTGTAAATGCATTATTGGATGTATTTGAAATTGAACCCAATTCCAAATATCTTAAACTTGCATTAAAATTGGGTCATCATTTAATTGATCATTTCTGGGATTCAGAAAATAATAGTTTCTTTATGACTTCTGACAATCATGAAAAATTAATTATTCGCCCAAAGAGTAATTATGATTTATCCTTACCTTCTGGAAATTCTGTTTCTTCTTTTGTAATGTTGCGATTATATCATTTATCTCAAGAACCCCGTTTTCTTGATATTGCAATGAAAATAATGGAATCTCAGGCACAAATTGCTGCTGAAAATCCATTTGGATTTGGATATTTGTTGAATACTCTTTCTTTGTATTTAGAAAAGCCTATTGAAATTACCGTTATTAATTCTGAAAACTCTGAACTCTGTAAATCATTATTCACAAATTATTTGCCCAATTCTTTTATGGTAACTGTTCAAAATTCTGATCAGTTAAAGTCTCTCTCTGAATATCCTTTCTTTACTGGTAAATCTTTTGAAGATAGAACCTCTATTTTTATTTGTAAAAACTTTACTTGTTCATTGGCATTACATACTTTAGATGAAGTAAATTCAAAACTTTAGATTTTTTTTAAGTTAACTTCTATTGTACTGCCTACCTGTGGTCTGCCCATACCATCGTATCTTGATTTTGGCATTGCTATTGTAATTTGTGTTTGTTGATATGATTTAATATTCACAGTTGGTTGTGCTTGTAAAATTGCTTCTAACAATGGCATTACTTGTTCTTTTGTTTCGGAATCTAATTTTTTAGAAACATTTTCTATGATCATTTGTTTTTGTGAAATTGGTTCTGTAGAAACATTTTCAATCAATGTTAATTGAATTATTTGACCGTTATCTACTATCTGTGTTATTTTAAATTCATTTGTTGCAGACAATATTTTACTGTATTATCTTTATGATTTATCTTTAACGAATTGAGAAATATAGTGCAATTACTGCAGTTGCTACAGCTGATGATACTCCTAAACCAAAAATAATCTTACCGCCCTCAATTTTCATACATTTATTTTTTACAATTCAAATTAAACTGTACTGCTTTTTTTTAAATTACTTACATTTTGATTTCTTGATGAAGTTTCTTTATATTTAGACTAGATCTGTGCCTAGTTTTAATTTCTACTTGGATTCAGTTTTAATTTCCCTTGGTTCTGTAATTGATTTTTTAATTAATAATGCCTTTTTTTTAATTATTTGATTAAATTCATCAATGTCCTCTAGACTGGGTGTTTGTTGTTGATTTTGATATGCTTGTAGAAATCCTGAATATACACATCCAGTGATTATGCCAAATGCAGTGTCTGGAATTGATTCTACTTCTGATTTGAAATTTTCTGCAATTTGTTTGTATGATTCTGATTCGCTAATATAATATTCAATTAGACTGTCTATGAATTCTTTATTTTCTTTTGATATTGACATATCTTTACTTTGATTCCTAGTTTATTTAATTATCTTTTATTAAATGTGATAAACTTATGTAAATGACAATTTTATTTTGAATATTGTTTGAACATCTTTCACCAGAAATAAGGAAAACATTAAGACAAATTAAAAAACAAACTTTAGCTTTACAATCAATACGTCATCTTAATAAAATTCAAAAATTGATTTGGTTTGAAATGGCAAAACAAGTTACTGGTATTGATGTTAGTCGTATATGCTGTAATAATAAACCAATTAATCTTACTGTGTATAATGTTGGAGATTCTAGGTCTTCTGTATTGCTTTGTGCTAGTCACTCAAAACAAAAATATTTTTTAAAAGATATTTTTGAAGTAAAATTATTGGATGAGAAATTAGTAAATTCTCATACTTTGTAGTACTGAATTTGATTTTTACACCTAGATTAAATTGTAATATAAAAATAGTGTATTGTTTTTTGCTTAATTATGGATCTTAATGAAATACTTACTAAAGAAAGAGATTCTTTAAGGGATGAAAATATAGAACTTAGAAAACGAATTAATGAACTTGAGGTATCCTTACAAAAAGCATTGAATTTACTTGAAACTGATAATTGAAAACACTTTCTTATTTGTGACTGTATAATCGTATAATCTGTAAATTGTTGAATAAAAGTTTAGTAATTAGTTGTTGGTGAGTAATTTCTTGTTATCTTGGAAATTAGAATTTGAAGATGGCTATTTTCGTATATTTGATTCTAAAAAATTGATTTCTGGTTATTTTGATCCTGATTATGGTGATCTTTCTAAAATAAAAAATCCTGAAGATTTAATTTTATCAAAAATTAAAAATCATGATTATATATTGGGTGGAATGATAATGATTCCTTTAGTAAAATTTCAACTATTTGATACTGATTTGAATACAACTATTTCTAAAGTGCAACAAAATATGTCCCGTGTATCTATTCATTTAAAAAAATGGGAATCTTTTCTTTCTGAAATAAATAATACTTCTCATTTTGTTGGTATTTCTCATACTGATCAAGATATGTTGACTGTAACTTTTCCTATAAAATTTTCAAAACCCACACCTCTTGAAAAATCTAATTTATTGCAAGAAATTTATCCAACTTTAACCATGTTGGAAAAATTAGAATTACTTTAATTTTTTTTATGGCATATGTTCTATCTTCCATTCTTTTGCTTTATTGTTGCAATTAAACCACTCAATTTCTTTTTCATTGGAATCAAATTCTCCTAACTCGTTTCTAAATTGCTCATTACATTGTTTTTTCATCTTTTCTGTTACTAGAACTACCTTTTGTGGAGAAACTCCTTGTGGCTCTTCAAATTTTTCTCCTCCAACATAATGTTTTATGCCTACTTTTGCTGTTTGAAATTCAACTAATCCTAAATTTTGATATTCATATGCTTCTTGAATTAACGTGTCTGATCTGATTTTTGCTTTATCATCTCCTGTTTTTATCCATTCGATAAATTGTAAATCACTTTCTAGTTGAGTTTCAGCTGAAATTTTTAGTAATGCTACTGAACTTTGAAATAATTCTGGTGGTGTTAATTTGTCATACTCTGAAATTATTTCTCTAAAATTGTCAATATGAGTTTCATAAAATTTTAATAATTCTTCTTTAGAAATTGATCCTTCGACCCATTTTGTTTTTTCAGAATAAAACTTTCCTTGTATTTCAGAAATATTATTTTCAATTTGACTTAATTCATTTCCAAATTGTAATCCCTTTTGTTTTGTAGTGTCTATTGAATAATTATATGCAATT